>Ga0233432_10002835_pt1 | contig 15932 bp, 12 predicted proteins | sample SI_122_August201_6_FD_179870 | JGI IMG/M metagenome (GOLD analysis project Ga0233432, IMG submission 179870) | Seawater microbial communities from Saanich Inlet, British Columbia, Canada - SI_122_August2016_10_MG | ecosystem: Environmental > Aquatic > Marine > Inlet | place: Canada: British...
TTAGAGAAAGATTAGTGATCCTTTAGGGATCGGATATCTCTCTATACTCAAGGCTGTATTCGAGTCCCTATTTGAGCGACGAACTTCAAGAAGACGAGGGAGAAATTCCACCTCAGGGGAATGACGCCCTAGAGGAGCAAGGGGATTCTCTCCCCGAACCGTTTCTGCCACCCGACTTTGTTGAAGGCAGTTCTCCATCCCAGATTTTCAAGTGGGTGAATGATTTTCCTCAATGGGAGAAATATCAGGAGCATCTGTCTAAATCTTATTGGCAGACTCTTGAACTTGCGATGAGAAAAGAGGGAGAGGATGGAGTCCTAGCTTTCACTTTTTCTGAACGCTTGCGATTTGATTTTTCCCTCTGGTGCGGAGAGCAGTTCTCAAAGGAAAGTGACGTGGTGGATTTCCTCAAAGAACTGGGGGCAGAGGTACTGAACCCTTACCACCTAGTCTTTGAAGAAGCTGTTGAAGAAGTGAGGGCATGGGAAGTTTCGGCTCCATTTTTTTCGATCACGTCGTGGATGCAGAAGCGTTTTCTGGACGACCGCCTCATGATGGAAACGCAGAATTTTTCTCTTCCCTCTGATGTTCTGAAGCAACTGTCCAAAGAAGCCAGCGAGTTCATTGAGCTTCGTGAAGAACGCTTTAAGCGTCTTCAGACTTTTGAACCGCTGTTCCAAAAAATTTCTGGCAGTGAGGCCAAGTTTATTCCTGTCATTATATCAGGGTCTTTTCATGATCAGTTGGACCTGATGGGTGCTAAACGATACGCGATGGGAACCGAGCGGATGAAGTTCAAGCAGATGGAGCAGCTCTGGGAGGGTTTTTCATCGAAAATTCGTGATCAGTTTAAACATGAAAAAATCCATCGGGGGATAGATCGTATCAATCAGATCAGCCTGGAGCTACAGGGTCTCATTATAAAAAATAAAATTGATATTGAGAAAACCTTCTCTAAAGCCAAGGAAATTCTGAAGGGGGCGAATTCATCTCATAAGAGGCTGTACAAGGATATTCAGCTCCTGCGGAATAACCTCAATATTGGCTCGATGAAGGGCAGGGGGCAAGCTTATGAGCCGATCGTGGAGAGGTGGCCGACACCCATTGACTCAGAAAAACTGACCTCCTTGCGTCTGGACAGTCTTCGTTTGGACCGGAGTGCTGCAACTCAGATGAGCATCCTTTTGGCCCCAGGTGACTTCAAAGGATTCTATGAATACGATCGCAATTGTTTGGTGCTGTCTATTTATGCTCAAGATCCTTTTTTAGCTTATGTGGAGGGCATGGCCGATCGGTTTATCATCAGAGAAACTCTCAAAGGAGAGTCTGAAGCCATGAAAGAGCTTAGGGAATTGGCAGGAGATCAGCCCTTCAAGAAAGCTTTTGCCTCACTCTACGTTAGGTGGTACAGAACTGGGCTTAAAGACCCCATTTTGGAGTTTTCTGAAGCGGAAATGGGATTCCTGATGAAGCACATCGCTCCTCCCTCATCCCAGCTATTTCTTAGAGATGAGAAGGTCGTTCGGGATCGAAACCGGCAGATCGACCTTTTGAGCAAGTATAAACAGGGCAAACTTGACCCGCCTTTGTTTCACGCGACAGCAGAAGTGCTCCATGCCAAAGGTCTTTTCAAGGAAGCTCTTCGGCTTCTGTTATCTATTAACAAGGTTTCCCCCGGTCGTCCAGAAATTGGAGTTGCCTGTGCGATGGTCTATCGGCAACTTGGGGACGCAGAAAAATCTGATCTTATCTTGAAAAAATACCGACAGGAAAACAATTCGGGTTACTTCCCTTGCCTGGACTAACCCTTTCCTACTAGATGAGTCTTAAAGATAAGCTGAAACAGCGAGCTGATAAGTCAGGCCAGCTGGCAGAAGCGTCGTTGAAAGACCTTCCATTGGCTTACCGCCAAGATTTGGTGGAGTTCAATCGAAGTGAGCGACTTAAGACGGTTTTTAGCGGGATCTTTAAGGATCAGTTTGTTCAGGCCTCCTTGGTTCCGGGTAATGGCTCTGCATTTTTAAGTGTCTACTTTCGGAATGATGGATACTTAAGTCAGGAAGATATTGAGATCATACTCAGTAATGTTGGGGTCGTTCATGGATTGATTCTGGGAGCTCTGAAACCTTTTTATGTTGGAAAGGTTCTCAAGAAATCTTTCAAAAAAATTAGGATCGCAAAGGGAACAGGAGTCACTCCTGGGAAATCCGGACACATTGAGCTTTATAAGCGCCCCTACAACAGTTCTGAAAATCGCGATTTGGAAAGCTTTGATCAGGTCACTCCGGAAGACGAAATAGCGGTTGTGCATCCACCTATCCGTGGAATCCCAGGGATGACGGTTCTTGGTGAGGAGATTGCACCTCCTGCGATTCAGATGGAAGACCTTCAGATCAAATCCAACATTAATTCTGTCACGGCTGACGACAGAACCGTTCTTATTTCGACAACGGCCGGTTATATTGTCCATTATAATAATGAGATTTCAGTCAATCCTGAACTGAAGATCGAAAAGGAAGTGACCATTCATCGTGGAAACCTTGTTTATGGAAGTGACGTGACGATCATGGATAACATACGAGAGAAAGTTTCCATGAACATTGGTGGGAACCTCACTGTGATGGGATTAGTCAATGAAGCTCAGCTCCATGTAGAAAAAAATCTGACCATCGATAAGGGGATTTTTGGTAAATCTGATAGTAGCGTTTTTGTTGGAGGAGCATTAACTTGCCGCTACCTCAATGAAGTGACCGTTGACTGCGAAGGTAATGTTACGACTGAAAAGGAAATCCTTAACTCACACGTTTGGACTCGTTCTGCAGTCTCTTCTCCAAGAGCGGTTTTAGTTGGCGGGACCTGTTTTTCACAGAATGATGCTGAGTTGAGTGCCATTGGTTCTGAACTAGGACTCAAGAGCTTAATTGTTATTGGTTTGGATAAGAGAGAGTACCGGATCAACCATGAGTTTCTTCCGAGAATTGAAGAGCTTAAAGAGAAGCTCTCCAGTGCAGAGGAAGTCTTGCCCACAGCTCCTCCCCAGAACAGGGAGTCTCTAGAGGATAGAATCTCGGAATTGAAGGGTGAAATCGAAGCAAGGGAGAATGAAATCAGGTTTTTTAAAGAAACCATGAAGAAAAAAAATCCTGAAGCAAAGTTAACGGTTTACAATGGCATTTTCCCAGGGACGACCATCATGATTGCTGATGAATCCTATACGGTTTATGAGAAGATTGAAGGAGCCGTTGAGATCTCCCTCAAGGAACAGAACTTTAAGATCGAGAAGGTTTCACAAGTCTAGTCTGCTGACTCCTCGGGTTCAGTCCGAGAACGCCTGTTTATCTATAACCGTTGCTTTGGCGGGAGTTTTTGCTTTTCCTTTTCCCTAGAAAAAAGCAGCGAGGTTTAAGGGGAAATCGTGAGCTGCGCGACACCTTTTGAGGTGATAAACGGTCTATCGGTAGCGACTTGATCATTCCTCGGGATTGACTGACAAGTCTATCACGAAAAGAAGGGCAAGGAATGGCCTTCAGCCCATCGAAAAAGCTCACTTGCCCAAGGAGATCGGGAGCTGGGCCGATGGCAGCGACCTTTCGCTGGGCATCAATATAATTTCTTAAAAAAGGGGGCAGGCGAGGATTTTGGCGTGAATTGTCAGCTCCGGGGGTCCTCTAGGGAGGAACCACGAGGTCAAAAACAGATTTGAGGAGTCGTTAAAAGGTGAAACCAGAAGTGATTCTGGTTTTTCGAGCCTCAGTAACTGTTTCCTCATCGCAAATGCAGGCCGAATCTTCAGAAAATTCAGCTCTCTTGAGGGTGCCCAAAGTCGTGGTGGCCTAAATTTCTTCAAATATTTCAGCTAAGAGGACGATGGCAGTCGTTCTCATGGAAAAAAGCTATAAATGGATTGCATATTCTAGCTCTTTTTAAGATGGCCCAGACCTTACTTTCGGCTGATGCAACGAATAAAACTCTTATTTAGTCTCGCGGTGGCATTTCTTCTTGCTCTTTCCTGTTCTCCTGGCGGGAGTGAAGATGGAGATGACTCTGGTAGCGAGGGCCTCTCTCTTCCAAACGGAATTTTGGGAGTGGTGACGGGTGATGTCCAGGGTGGAGTCACGATCACCATCAGGGATTCGGCTGGTGAGTCTTATATCCAGTCCACGGGGTCTGACGGAAGCTATACGTTTCCTTCTTCGGTTCTAAAAACAGGTGCTTATACCGTGACACCTGATAAGCAGGGGGTGACTTTTGTTCCTGAGGACATTAGCGTTACTTATGACGGCTTAGGGGAGAGTAACGTGGATTTTGCGAGCCTTTTTAACCTGCCGGATTCGGTAGAAAACAATTTCAACATGACCACAGGGTCACGAAATTATGATCTGGTGTCGCTTCCATCGGGTAATGCAGCTTTTGTTTCGACAGGTGCTAGAGTGCGGATTCTTGATCCTGATCAGTACGCAAGTACGGGTCAGATCGATTTCACAGGTATTTCATCTGGCGTGCATGGTACACCGACTTACATGGCGGTGCCGAAAGATATGGCGACGGACCCTATGCTCTATATTGTCGTCGAACTCAACAATGGGACGATTCGACTTTATAAGTACAAGGTCGGTGATGGTATTTCCAACTCCTTTCAGGCCTATTTTGAATTGCCCGCGGGCTCTTCTCCGACAGATGTCGCCGTATCGCCCGACGGAAGAGTTGTCTATGTAGCAAGAGAAGGTGATAACATCATCGAATTGATTGATGCTAGTACGATGACTCCAGGAGTACCAGACCGGATTGTCATTGATTCGCCCATCAGTATTGATGTCAGTGACGAGAAGCTGTATGTCGTTTCCCAGCCAGTAAATACGGGTCTGGACCTATCTGGTAGCATCACCACAATTCCTACTCTTTTCCACAATCAAACCAATGTGATTGGGGTGGAAGGCTTTAAGCCGACTAGGGTCATGCTCTCTCATGATCAGGAGAATTATTACCTCCTGACTCAAGCGGATAGTGACAACAAAGCATCTGTTCTCTGCTATACTGCGGCATTTGATACTCGCCGCCAGGGTGACAGTATTTGGACATCGGACAGCAACAATATTCCGACTAACTTTGCTCTCATGCCAAATGACAGCGCCCTATATGTCACGATAGATACTCTTTCCGTCAACGGAAGGCTGGCAATCATAAACCTAGATGACGGGAATGATCAGTTTGATTTTATGCAGGAGATGTCGCTTCTCTCTGGCTTTGGTGATACACCAAATGCCGTGGCCCTCACCATTCGTCTGGTTCCAGTTCAAATTGCTGGATGGGTATCCCACGATGGGAATGGTTCTACGTTGGCAGGTTCAATGATCAGCTTTCGCTGAGCTATTAAGGGCTCTCACCTTGAGCCGTTTGCCTTATCAGTTGCCGAATCCAATCGACTCTAACAAAGACCTCGCTGTGAGGTGATGGGGGTCCAATTCGAGGGCTCGTTTTAGATGATTTCGAGCTAGTTCAAAAGAGTTGGCTCGGTGGTGGATGGAGCCAAGTTGGTAGGAACATTCGGCTTCTCCTGGAGAAACCTGCCTCCAGCGCTCACCCCAGTGCAGAGCTAGTTCGTAATCTTTTTTCAGTTTGTAGGTGATGGTCAAGGATCGAAGAGCGATGACTGAATCGGGTTTTACCCGCTGTGCCTTTTCGAGGTACAGCATGGCTTTGTCGAGCTCGTTCATCTGACGGAGTGTCTCCGCTCTTTCGAGATGGGCTTCGCAAAAATCCATTCCTGACTCTTCAAGTTCATCCCATAGAGAAAGGAGGCTAGGGATGTTCTTGCGAGAAACATAGAGAACCTTTAGGTGATCATATAAGTCTGGGTATAGGCCATGAACATCTTTTTCCTGAAGAAGATAATCTTGGTACTCAACGTCACTTTTGAAAAAGATGGCATCGCGACATTTTCTTCTTAATGAGCGTGGGTTCGATGTTATATTTGTATTAGTGACGGCTCTTTTGGCTGGGCGCTCACTCACTGATGTTTCGAGAGACACATTTTTACTGAGTTTTTGTGCTGAGAGTTTGACTCTCTTCGGCGGAACATGCTCTTGATAGGAATGATCAGGATTCCCCATGGCCTCTCTACGAAGATCCTCTAATGAAAGCGGGGTGCCTTTTCTTTTTAACTCAAGAGCTTCTCGAACCTTTTTTCGAGAGAGATCTTCAGCGCTCAGAGATTCCTCTTCAGAAGGTTCCGTATCTCGGGATCTGATGGCAGAACTGATATTGATGCGGGCCTTCTTTTTCATCGAAGACTCTTGAACGTGGGGTGATATTTTCCTGTGTAAGGAGCAGGTGCTCTGTAGGCCCGTTGGTGTTTTCCTTGAAGCCGTTCCAAAGCCCATTCTGTAAGGGGTGAGCCTTCTCGCTTGTTGAGCCTTTCAATGGTTTTTAAGAATGAGGCGTCGCCATGTTCCGCCATGGCCTGAATGACAACGGATGGGCTAACCGGAGAATTATTTGTTCTTAAGAGTTTACTTAGGATAGGAATAACATCAGGGTGTTTCGACATACCCATCAAAATCACGACGGGGTCTTTGGGGAGATCATTTTTTTTGACGAGTTTACTTAAATAGAGGTCGAGATAGCGTTTTGAGTGTTCTACATCTCTCGCGTCGATCATGTAGTAGAGAGCCAAAGTTTTCCAAGGCTCTTTCTTTTGGTCGAACTGGTCCAGCAGCCATGTGGAAAGTGGGGGAGGGTTCATAGCCTTAAAGATCCGCAGGCAGAGTTCTCTTGCGTGACCTGATTTGAAAAAACTCTTGGTGGATTCAAGAAGCTCAAGGCTTGGTGATTCGATGAGGATTTTTGTTATGGCCGATCGGCCTGCCATTGAAGAGTTTATCCAAAGTTCTTTATACAGGCCTTTTCCCAGAGTTTCTTTTCTCTCAATCCAAGCTTCGGAAAGAGCGAAATTGAGGTCATAGCGTTTAGAGGCGAGTATCTGTTTTACGATATCGATATTCCACGTCTCAGTGAGGTGCGCCTGACATTCTATAGGTCCCCAAGCGAGCGGTTCTCCTTTGACTTCAGAAGGTTGGGGAAGGGCTGATGAGGCCGTTAGCCAAGGAGCTTCATCTTCGAAAGATGCTTGGAAACCTTCAAGAATAGTAGAGGGGAGAATATTCTTTTGTTTCAGTATCCAGCACTCAATCCATAGCTGTCTCCGCAAGTGTTTGCTCCAGGCATTGAGGGGAGAGTGGGTCAGTAAGGCTGAGAGGTCTTCGGGTGAAGCCATCTTCAAGAGGAAAGGTCGCAGAGGAGGTTCTTCCCAAAGCGTCTTCCAGAATTCAGGTAGTCTGTAATTCAGTTCACAGCCCTCTTCAAGGAGCAAGGCTTTCTGGTCAGAATTAGCAACAGATAGGAGCTTTAGCCAAGCATCTCGATGGTCTTCGGCATAGAGATATATAGAGCCAAAAAATAAGCAAGCTAAGACCGCTGCCTTCACGCTGCCGCCCTCCTCATGTGACGGTTGACGAGAAAGAGGCTGTGTAAGAGAAGGAGGGTAAAGATGGCTCCGATTGTTGATAGGTGTACGATGGACTCTGGTAGAAAGCTTGCGTGCTTCGACGCAAGTTCTTTTTCGACCGCGATAAAAGGACTGATGGACTTAACCCAAGGAACCCAATCAGGATTGGATACAATCCATGGAGACATGAAAGGGAGAAAGCAGATACTCAATAGGATGGCATAGGCCAAACCGACCGCTTTCTGAGTTTTTCCCATTAGGGCAGAACTCCAAACTCCGACCGTCGTACTGAATAGAAGAAGGAGAGTCTGAATGCCAATGATACGAAGAGTTAACAGAGGGTCTTTTGACTCGACATTGTTGAGGAGGAAAAGCATGAGATAGATAGGCGAGCTTGAGACCAACAGGATGAGAAGATATACGTTGATGGCTTTGACTTTTCCTTTCCAGAGAGCCCAGGCAGAAAGGGGGGTCAAACGCAACATTTCAAGAGTTCCATTCTCAAGTTCTTCTGAGATGGATGGGGCCCCAAGTGCGGGAGCAAGGAGGACAATGAGGCCCATCTGAAAGCTGAGGGCCACGGTCTTGACGGCACTTAGGCTCAAGGTTTCGACGCTGAGGGAAACGAGAATGACCAAAGAGATCGAGAGAAATACTCCTCCGTAAATTCCTCTGATCAGGTTTCCAATGTAACCGAAGAGTTTACATCTTAGCTCATTGACATAGATGAGTGAGGAGACAGAGAAGGGTGGTCGTGTCTTGTTTGGATCGATCAGGGTAAATTTAAAAAGTCCCCGTTTCCGGGAATCTGAAGGTCGAGAGCTTTTCTCGTGTCCTAAAGGGAACTCAAAGACCTTTCTCAAACTTAGCCAAAGAAGAAGGAAGGACGAAAGCGTGCCCGCTGCTAGGTAAAACCAAAGATCTGCGCTCCACAGTTCTCCCAAGCTCCAAGCCTCGGGCAATCTTCCAAAAGTTGCCAGCATTTCAGGAGCGACGACTTCCATCATGGCAGAAAAGGGGCTTAAGCTTCTAATGCAGGCCCACAGCGGGCCGAGATCTGCAAATCCACTCAAGAGGTAACCTGGCACCAACGTTAGTCCAACGAGAGCGAGGAGCCATGCATAGCTTGATAGAAGAGCGTCATAGCTTCGGTCCTTTAGGCAGCTGCAATAGAGGCCCAATGAAGAGCACTGCAGAAGTGCAACCAGACTCACGAGGACCACTTGGAGAAGCTCCACCCAAGAAACCGAGCCCAAGGCTAACATGAGAATAAAAAAGGGAGAGGCGCTGAGGAGGACCATGAAGAGAAGGAGGAAGGCTGAAAACCCTTTCCCAAACAGAACTTCCCTGGGCGTCAGAAGAGACGCAAAGAGCATCCCAAAGCGATCCAGTTCCTTTTCTTCAGTGATAATGGGAGCTGTCACGGCAGGAGATAGTAGGACACACAGTAGTAACTGAGCCAAACCAAAAGCAGAGAAGATCCAGCGTGGATCAACGTCGGAAGAGGAGTCTGGCCAAAGAAACCAAACCATGAGGGCTAAGGCTGACCAACCTAGCCAACACTTTTCAAGAAGCCCTCCTCGTCTGAGTAGGAGAAGGAATTCCCGTTGTAAGACGGGCTGGTTCAACTCTCGTTTCCGTGTTGCTGGGTGACTCGCATGAAGACTTCTTCGAGGTCGGCCTCAACAGGACGAAAGGCTTTTAGGGAGATGTCGTTCTTGACGAGAAGTAAAAGAACACGGTTAGCGGTTTCAGGATCGGCATCCCTCAGGTTGAAGGTGAATAAGGATGATACCTGTTCAATAGAGTTGATGAGTCCCTTCTTTTCGATGAGAGCTAACGCCTTTGAGCATCTGGAGGCGTTGCCGATGACCTCACATTCATAGGTGAGTTCCTGACGAACCGTTTCCATGACCTCTTCCACAGATCCGGAAGCAAGAAGTTTTCCTTTCTCAATAATGCCAATCTGATCAGAGATATCAGCCAATTCTGAAAGAATGTGGGAAGATACCATGACCGTTTTCTCCATAGACTTAAGCTTTCGGATAAGCTCTCTCATTTCAATGCGGGCTCGAGGGTCCAGACCGGAACTGGGTTCATCAAGGATGACCACTTCTGGATCGTGAAGGAGAGTCTTGGCTAAGCCTGCTTTCTGCTTCATTCCTTTGGATAGGGCTCCCATTTTGAAGTCCTTGATTCTCATTGAGCTCGTAATGTCGAGCACTCTCTCAATCGTTTCTTTTCTGGCTTTCTTTGGGAGGCGATAGGCAGCACAGAAAAAGTCGAGATACTCCCATACATTGAGGTCTCCGTAAACACCAAAGTTATCTGGCATGTAGCCGACTTTGAGTCTCAGTTCCTTGCTTCCAGATCGACAGTCGATGGAGTCGATGGAGGCTTCTCCAGAACTAGGTTGAAGCAGTCCGGTGAGAATCTTGATGGTCGTACTCTTGCCTGCACCATTGGGGCCGATAAATCCAAAGATCTCTCCTTTGGAGATGCTCAACGACAGATCGTCCAAGGCCTTAAAGGCTCCATATGACTTACTGAGGTTCTGGATTTCAATCATGGCATTGAAGAGGCGAATGAGGGTCGGATCTCAGAAGTTGGGTCGGGTATTTGGTGAAAACTTGAGAGTTTTCGGCGATCCTCCTCTGTTGTCGGGAAGGCATACCAGAGCCATTGTTGTTCTTGGCTGATGATCTTATCTGGAAAGGGGAAACCCAAGACGACGTTGGGGTTTTTGAGTAAAAGCCAAGCCGGAGGGAGGTAAGTTTTTTGATTCATTCTTTCGGCACCTAGCCACTTCGTTAGGAGTGGTGCGAGAGGGCCCTGGTGGTCCTTAACGGATGTGGCAGATGAGGGCTTCAGGTCCTGAAGGGCATTTAGAGCTGAAATTTTCCAAACCTGATCACCCAGAACAAAGACGGCCTCCAGCCCAAGAAGGGACTCTGGAACAGAGAGCATAGGCTGTTGTTCAATAATAAGCTGAGGGTCTTCAAAGGGGAGAGATAACTGTGACCTCTTCCAGCCGAGAAATTTACTTTTACCGGGTCGTACTTCCCAACCTTGGGGCCCCCAATGATGTGGATTGAAGTGGGATTCTTGGCTCTCTTTCAGGCTCCAATTGTAACCTTTGAGATCAAGGTCGAGTCGTCGCTTAGATCCAGAGCGCCATGTGGAAAGACCCAAAGACTGAGCTTTTTGAGTGCCGACCTTTTTGACAACCACCTCAACAGAGTTCATCCGAGTTGAAGGGTCGGTGGTTAATAAGTGATAAATAAAACCTCCAGCACACCAGAATAAGGACAGTCCACACCAAAGCACCCACCTCAACTCTTTGTTCTTTTTTATAACTGGAAGCTGGGCCAGGGCAATGACGAGGATGAATAGAGACGCGAGGTAAAGTCCAACTAGATTTCGGCTCCAGACCTCCGAATCGATATTTTGGAGAAGTTCATGCTTCATCCAAGCTTTTCCTTCTGCTTCGGTCCAGAGATTGAGAAGAGATGGGGCTCGAAATTGCTCGACGATGTCTTTCCACTGAATGATTTTTGCACCAATAAGTTCTCTCGTAGGAACTTGTGTGACGAGAATTCTTCCATGGGAGAATTCCCTCCAGGAGCCAAGGACTTTTCCTTTATACTCCCAGCTTTTCCAAGGGGGAAGGAAATGGTGAAGCATGGATTGAAATGGCTTTTCTTTCTGCCCTGGAGCAGACCAGCTTTTCTGAGCAGGAAAGAATGATAGAGCCTCGTGAAGAGGATGTCGTTGTGTCCTATTTTCTGAAAGGATCAAGAGACCGCCACTTTCTATCCAGAGGAGGAGTTGGGAACAGTCTAGGGCATCGAGATTCTTAAGAGATTCAAGTACCAAAATCCGATTCTTGAAATGCTCTTTGAAGGAAGGGTAGGAGAGTGTTGATGAACGAGCTCTGAGTTTCCTGCTGTCGATATCGAATTGAACGCTTCCATGGTGGTCGGACCAGTTCTCTCGGTTCCATAGGCCATCGACACTCCATCTATCCTTTGGTTTTGAGAAGCCTTCATGTAAAAAACGTGGGGGTTTGCTCCTGATTAATGGGGCGAGAATATTTTCTCTGTGGAGGAGAGCACCTCCTTGATGGACGTAGACGGTGGCCTCGAAACGTCTCCTGAGTGAACGAGAGCTTTCGTTCCCTACCGATGGGGAGAAAACTGGACAGGACAGCTCCCAAGAGCATTTCGAAGGGATCGTGAGTTCTGAAGAAAAAGCTGATGCGCTTTCAACAGGACCGATGACCGTTTTAATGGTGAGTTTGGCTGTTTCTTCCCCGTTATTGGCAAGGATGAAGCCTATTTTCGTCCAGTCTTCAGAAAGAGAGGGCTCGATGTGAAACCCTTTAGCAGAAATATCGCTCCATAGAGGAGAGGTAATAAATAGGCCCAAGAGGAGGAAGACGATCAGCTTCCTGTCCTGCTGCATGGGCTTTATTCTGGTAGAAGGAAGTGAACCGGCAGGGGGTCGAACCCTGGACCTATTGATTAAGAGTCAATTGCTCTACCAACTGAGCTACCGGTTCGCGGGGCAGGTTAAGTTGGAGTCGTGTTTTGCAATCGAAAAAAGGTTTTGAGGTGCCTTGAGTGATGAGAATAGAAGGCTTCTTTAGGATAAGCTTTTTGAGCCAAAAACGTTTCTGACCGCTTGGAGGTATCCATAGCCCCAGCGCATATCTGGAAGCAGATAGCTGCCCTCAGTCCACTCGTTCCAGCTGTTGATGGTGAGCAGAGGTGGTTGAGAAGGACGGGCTTCCAGCCATTGCCTGGCTTTCCAGAGGCAGGCCTCAAATGCTTCAGGTGTCGTGTTGGTCACGACGTGATCAACTCCAAAGGAAGGGTTGCGATGGGTGTTGTCCCACCCCACAGAAATATGGGGGTAGTAGGTTCCATAGATCTCTTCGTATCGAGGCCATTGTTGCCTAGAGTGCTCTGTCCATAAGACATAGTCTCCCGTGGAGGCTCCACAATCCATCAGGTGTTGATAACTGGTTGCACTGTCGAACCCAAGTTCTTCTGCGTCGCTTTTGCCCTGAGAGTTAGAGGAATCACTGCTTTCAACTCCGTCATGAGATCTGGCGATACCTTGAAGGTCTAGCCCCGGTAGCCCTTTTTCAGAACATCTGTTTCTCATCCAGTTCATCGTCTCTCTGGTTTCTTGGAGACCTCCCAGACCTTTGATCAGTCCGGGCGGGTCAAATACCGAAAAAACAGGCTTTCCATGGAGATGGTAATAGTTTTCATGCCCCAAATACTTTTCGATGATCCGGTCAAACATAGGCTCGAGAACATTTCTGGGCACCTTCCCTGACCACAAGACGTCCAGTTCATGATTCCAATCGGTGTCTTCGTGCATATTCCATAAAGAGGTGACATCATGATTGGCCCACATGAGGTAAAACTTGCATTGGGTGCCCTCGATGGCTGGCAGTAACCCTTCATTCAGCTGTCGCTCGAAGCATGGGGCATTCTCATACCAGTACCAATCCATGATGAAGACATTGATGCCGTGAGCCATGGCCAGTTCGACATGTTCTCGCATCACTTTCGGATCAGCCTCATCTTGATGTCCTAAGAGTGGGATCCTGGGCATGTCATGACCATCGAACCTAGGGTGACCACGACGGACGGTGTACCATTCACCGTCTTTTTCGGGCCAGAAATGTTCAGTCCGGGGTTCGCGATGATAGGACGGCCAGATATAGGCCGCAACGTCAAAATTATTCATGGTCGTATTTGGAGCGGGCTTGAGTTAATATTTTTAGAAATCAATCTAGATTCAAGGATACATCATTTTTATGATCCTTCCAGCGAATAGCAAAGGAAGACCAAATTGAGAAGTTGAATATTATTTGGGGTCCTGTTGAGGAAGAGAGTTATTTTCTGCGCTGAGTCAAGATAAGGGTTAATTGGAGAGCTTTTATGTTTTGACTGCCTCTCTACAATCCGTGGATGTCCATCGAGGGAAAGCACGATCAGGATGCGCATCTTCAGGAGGCGTTGGTCCGTTTCCGATCATTCTTGAAACGGAACGGACTCTCCTGCACCAAAGCCCGGGAAAGAGTTCTGACCCAAATTTACAGAATCGAGGGGCACTTTACGGTAGATGAGCTTGAAGAAGCCCTCGGGGGAAAAGATGGTTCTCAAAGGGCCACGGTCTACAGGACAATCAAGCACCTCATGGAAGCTGGTCTTGTTGCAAAGGTGCAGACCAGCACTCATACTAAGGTTGCATATGAACACACGGTAGGCCATGCCCACCATGATCATCTCGTCTGTGACCGCTGTGGAGACATCATTGAATTCCACGATGAGAAAATTGAGGCAGCACAGCAGAAAGTCGCCGATCGGTTCGACTTCGAACTACTCCATCATTCCATGGTTCTGACTGGAATCTGCTCCAATTGTCGTCGTGCTAGAAGGAAGCGCTCGCCTTCTAATGTTATTGTGACGATTGATACCATCGAAGAGAGTTAAGGCCTAGGGGCGAGGTGGACGACCTCGAAGATTCCAATCTTCGTTTTGGTATTTCTGAACGGCCAAATTCTGTGCGCGGGACCGAGTTTCACCATCAAGTTCGATAGGAGAAACCTTGGCTCCCATGCTCTCTTGTAGCGCCTGAATGAATACCGTCCTGTTGAGAGAGAGTCCTTCTCTTGAAATGCTAGTGACAAACTCTTCATGATGGCGAACCTCGCGATACTCGGGCCTTTTTTCAGGCTCTTTAAGATAGAGAGGAATCAGTTCGATGTCAAAGTCGACTAATAAGGTCAGGTGGTGAAGGAGTCCATGACGTTTTCTGGCTTGTGCCGTACCTGAAATTTTTTTATCTCCAATACAGATATCACAGGTCCCTTTTTGCGAACTCTTTACCCCTGTAGACTTCTCTAAAGCTTCTCTAACCCAACTTAGGATGAGCTGATAAGACGCCGGAATACTTTTTAGATCGGGGTGAAAAGACCACGGCAGAAAAAAAGAAAGATTGAGATTTCCTGGACCATGAAGGACGGAGCCTCCGCCACTGACTCTTCTCAGTATTGGAATGCCTTCTTTTTGACAGTGGGTTAAATGAACTTGCTGTTCAACTTTTTCTCCTCGACCTAGAACAACACTTAATTCTTCATTTCCCCAAAGTCTGATGAGTGGGGTTCTTTCCATCGTAAGAAAGTCATCGAGAATGACTTCTTCCAGCGCAAGATTCTGATGAGATGTCGCAAACTCTGTCTGAATCAGTTCAATCATGCTGTATGCGGAACCCGATGTTTTTCAGGCGTGTCATTGATGATGTGGACAGTTTCTCTCCTCGATAGACAGGAAAGTCGAACTCGTGACGAAGGGGGTAATTCTTGCGGAGAAGGTCAAAGGCTTGACCCGCAGCTTCGTTTCTCAATAGGGCCTCTTTGGTTCTGTTCGAGTCAACGAGGGGGTCGTAATGTCTCAGAACAGCTCTTCTCCAATCCTCCATCTCTGGCTCAAGATTGATGATTTGTGGAGAAAGGGGATATGGAATGACCGATGGGTCACGGCCAAGAAACTTACAAAACTCTCGATAGAGCATCTCAGTGCCTCGCCATTTGCTCTGTAGAGAGTAGCCGGCAATATGAGGGGTTGTGATGTCGACCTTTTCAAGAAGGTCTTGAGGGACATTCGGTTCGGGATCCCAAACATCCAAGAAAAAATGGAGCCGATCCACATGTTGTCGGACAGCAGCAACATCCAGCACGGGCCCTCTTCCTGCGCTCATAACTAGGGTTCCGTCACGAAGATTGGAAAGAAATGCATCTCCAATTAAACGGTGAGTTGGATGATCTCCCTCAGGAACCAAAGGGGCATGTAAAGATATAAGATCACACTCCGTCAGTTCATCTAGGGGAGAGTCTTGGAAAAGTCTGTCTCGATTAGCTTTTGGGGGGTCGCTCACTAAAGTTGCCATTCCGATTCCTTTGAGTCTTGCTTCAACTCTTGAACCAACATTGCCATGTCCAACGATTCCAGCCTTAAGTCCAGCCAGATTTTTTCCCATTCTCAGGCTCCAGTGAGCGAGGCAGGCAACCACCCAGTCGGCTACTGACTCCGCGTTGCACCCAGGGGCTGATACATGATGGATCTTCTCATGATTCATCCAAGCCATGTCGAGATGATCCGTTCCAATGGTAGCTGTCCCCACAAAACGGACGGGCGTTCCCTCTAACAGGTTTTTATCTACTTTCGTAACAGAGCGAACCAGTAAGACCGACGCATCTTTGAGGTCGCTATTTGAGAGGTTTCGGCCAGGGAGTTTTTTGATGGTGCCGAATTCACCAAAACACTCTTCAAGAAGAGGCATATTTTCATCGGCGACTATCAGCATGGCACGTCAACCAGAAAGTTGAGGCTTAAGGTTTTGAGTTGGA
>Ga0233432_10002845_pt1 | contig 15907 bp, 10 predicted proteins | sample SI_122_August201_6_FD_179870 | JGI IMG/M metagenome (GOLD analysis project Ga0233432, IMG submission 179870) | Seawater microbial communities from Saanich Inlet, British Columbia, Canada - SI_122_August2016_10_MG | ecosystem: Environmental > Aquatic > Marine > Inlet | place: Canada: British...
TGCCTTTTCCATGAGAAGCGGGTAGAGATCCTTGCCCTTATGCTCCAGTCGGGTGAACCATGCCAAGTGATTGATGCCCGCGCAGTTCCACGTCATTTCTGAATACTCTACCCCAGCTCTCTTTGCCAAAAGATGACTGGTGCCCTGAACGGAGTGGCAAAGACCAACGACCTGCATCTTGCTCGCTCGTCCTGCAGCTAAAGTCATCATGTTCATGGGATTGGTGTAATTCAGAACCAAAGCTTCGGGGCAAAGCTCTTCGGCGTCTTTGAGAAGTTCCAACCAGACAGGAATGGTCCTGAGGCCCTTGAACAGTCCTGATGGGCCAATCGTATCACCGATCACCTGATCCACTCCAAATTCCATGGGGATGTCGTAGTCCAAGCCGACACATTCTCGCCCAGCCACCTCAATACAGTTCACAATATAGTCGCTATCCTTCATGACCTCACGACGATTTGTCGAAGCTTTCACTTTCCACTCGGTCTTTCCAATTCTCTTCAAAACCACGTCAATGTATTTCACCATGATTTCTAGGCGTTCCTTGTCGGTATCCACCAGAGCAAACTCGCCCGGTTCACTACCGATGATCTGAGCGACGTCGCTCACCAGACGTGGCGTAAAACCACTACCCGCTCCCATCATGGTGACCTTGATTCGCTTCCGCATCTGCCCATCCAGACCCTTTTGAGAATCAGCTGTCTGGGTGTGGGCATAATGCCCAATTTCATCTCCTTGGCCTTCATCAGGTTTGGTAGATTTTTCGCTGGACATGAATCCAAACTCCTCGGTTTATACCTTGATAATAAAAAGCTAAGGAAGGGCCGTTCCCTTACCATATCGGAAAGGGTTACTTTTTGTCCATATGAGACATCTTCATTTTCCCCGCCTCATCGACTCTAGCTCATGGCTCGCCATCGCTATCTCGACGAAAAAGATCTCCTCTATTAATTTACGTATTTCGTAATTTTTTTACTTTACTAGTACGAATTAATGATATTTTACGCCATGTTATGATTTTATTTGTGAAAATGACATGATTGTTGGAACGGTTAAAGAAATCAAAAAACACGAATATCGGGTTGGCCTGACCCCAGATTGCGTCAAAGCCTATGTCCAACAGGGGCATACTGTTCTCATCGAGAAAGACGCGGGCAAATCGGCCAGTTTCTCTAACGAAGACTACTTGGCCTCGGGTGCTAATGTTGTTGATTCAGCCAAAGGTGTCTTCGATAATGCTGAGATGATCGTGAAAGTCAAAGAGCCCATCCCCCAGGAATATGACCTTTTTCATCAAGAACAGAGTCTCTACACCTACCTTCACCTCGCCGCAGATAAACCACTCACAGAAATGTTGATGGCAAAAAAAATTAAAGCTGTTGCCTACGAAACGATTGAAGACCACAACGGAAATCTTCCCTGCCTTCGACCCATGAGCGAGATTGCTGGTCGACTCAGTGTTCAAGAAGGCGCCAAGTACCTCGAGAAAACTTTCGGTGGCAGAGGTATCCTTCTGGGAGGAGTGCCCGGTGTTCGACGTGGGAAGATCGCCATTCTTGGCGGAGGCATCGTTGGAACCAACGCCTGCAAGATGGCCGTGGGAATCGGTGCCCAAGTCACCGTCTTAGATCTTAATGCAGACAGGATGGCCTACCTCGATGATGTATTCGGATCCAGTATCACCACTCTCTACAGCACCGAGGCTAACATTGAAGCCGCCATCTCCGAAGCCGACGTGGTGATTGGTGCAGTTCTCCTTCCCGGAGCTGTCGCCCCAAAGTTAGTACGAGAAGAACACCTGAAGCTGATGACCCCCGGTTCCGTATTGGTAGATGTCGCGATCGACCAAGGTGGCTGTTTTGAAACCAGTCATCCCACCACCCATGACGACCCCATCTATATCAAGGATGAGATCGTTCACTACTGCGTCGCCAACATGCCCGGAGCTGTAGCCCTTTCTTCAACCATGGCTCTCACCAGCACCACCCTGCGCCATGGCATTGCTCTTGCCAATCATGGCGTCGAGAAGGCCTGCCTCAATGACCCCTATCTCATGAAAGGCCTCAATGTCTATGGAGGGCAATGCGTTTACGAAGGAGTGGCCACCAGCCTCAATCTTCCCTACACTCCCAATCATGCACTTTTGGGAAACTGAGTCATGCAGCCCGATACCACAGACTGGAAGATCATTGAAATTCTCCGCAAAGAAAACACTCCCAACAATGCCATTGCTAAAGAGCTCGGTCTCACTGAAGGTACCGTTCGACAGCGCCTCAAGAAACTTCGAGAAGCAGGAATACTAAAAATACGGGCGCTGACCAACCCCGAAGTTCTGGGAAACCAACAACTGGCCTACATCAGTGCTAACGTCGCCAAGTCAAAGCTTCTCGATAAAAAAGCACAGGAACTCGCTGATCTTCCACAAGTCCTCAGTGTTAGCTTGGTGGCCGGCCAGTACGACCTAATGATCGAGGTGATGGTGGATTCAAACAAAGGGCTCATGAGGTTCATCACTGAAGAACTGAGCACCATTGACGGCCTTGCCAAAACCGAAACTTTTCTAACCCTGAAAAGCTATAAGAAATTCATCTGAGTGCCCCTAGACTGGAGCACCTGAAGCGAAGCCTAGGTTTCTCCCACTTCTCGATATCCAGAAAGATGACTTCGCCCAATAGCTCTTACTCAAATCCAATTATCCCAGGTGACTGGAGTGACCCCGGGGTGGTTCGAGTTGGGGAAGATTACTACTCGGTCCGATCCACTTTTGGATGGCAACCAGCTCTCCACGTTGCCCATTCCAGAGACCTTATTCATTGGCGTGTCATCGGATACGCCGACGACCAGAATGCACTGAAACTGACTCCTGGCGAAACAGATGATGGCGTCTGGGGATCGGACATTGGATACAACCCCAATAACAAAACGTTTCTCATCTATGCGCCAGTTCACGCCAAGATACATGTCTTCTCATCTAAAGATCCCGCTGGTCCTTACACGCACCATGGCGAGGTCATCGACGGTTACGACCCAGGTTTCTTTGCCGACGAGAATGGCCAAACTTATCTCACTCGAACCGGAGGAGATATTTTTCGTCTTACTGCCGATGGGCTGAAAATTCAAGAAGGACCCGTCTCATCCCTCCCAGAGGGAGAAGGGCCTGAAATATTCCAACGAGGCGAGTACTACTATTACATCACCTCACCCGGAGGCACTCGGCCTTATCAAGACCATATGATCATGAGTTACCGAGCTCCCTCAATGGAAGGTCCCTGGGAAGAAGACCCATCCAATCCCATTATGCATGCCCCCCATACAACGGGAGCCAAACTCCAGGGCCCCGGGCACGGCGAAGTCTTTAACACCCAAAACGGAGAGTGGTTTCTCACCTATCACGCTTATGAGCTCTCCCACTACAGTCTTGGGCGACAGATGGGAATGGAAGCCGTCGTATGGAAAGACGATGACTGGTGGACAACCCAAAACGGTCCTTTGCCCAGCGAAAGCAACCCTCTTCCTCAACTCCCAGCCTCAACCCAAGGTATGGTCCAAAGCGACAACTATGATTCCCATCAACTAGGCAAGCAGTGGTTTTTTCACACTAAACCTGATTTCAAAGGAACGCTCTGGTCTCTCAGCGAAAACCCAGGATCCCTTCGAATTCACCCTCAGCAAGGTGACCTCTCTTCTCCTAAAGTGATGCCCACCACCTTCCATCAGAGAGTGACGAGTAAGGAATTCGATGTCATCACACACATCGACTTTGAGGCCTCCTCCTCAGGAAGCGCCGCCGGCCTTCATTTCTATCACGACCCAAAGAGGAACTTCTGGCTAACGTCGACGAATGTCAAAGGAGAAAGAGTTTTCGAAGTTGGCTATTACAACCTTCCCTATCATTCAGATGTTGACCCCGAAGGGCTCCGCCCTCCCCAAGTCAAAGAAATCCTCAAAACTTCTAAGGTGAAGAAAACCATCCTCACCCAAGTCCCAAATACCATTGGCTCAAAAGTCTACCTCAAAATTCATGTCGACGGACAAGAAAATGCCACGTTTTTCTTTAGTAAGGGTGGGCAGCAGTGGCAACCCATCGACGCTTCCATTTACTTCGGTGATTCATGGCACTGCTCAAGACTCGGCAAAAAACCTGGCGCACCCGATCTCGGATGGGTGGGGTGTGGAAGATCCAATGTTTGGACCGGAACCACCATGGGTGTCTTTTCATGTCGTGAAACGAAGGAACCCTGCCCCCCCGCTGACTTCAATTTTTTCACGGTTGAAGTAAGATAGGCTCTCGGCATCCCAACCTAACCAACAATAACATTACTTTACTCTTAGCTGAACCATTCAGATATGCCTCACCAAGAAGAGACTTCTTCCAGCAACATCAATCGACTGGAATTGGTCAAACGACACAATATCACATGGAATGAATCTGATGCCGTTCTACCCGTAGGGAATGGTGAATTTTCCTTTGGTGTTGATGCAACGGGGCTACAAACCTTTTCTGGTTTCACCATGGCTCACTGGGGTTGGCACTCCTTCCCCCTTCCCGATGGCATTCAGGCAGATGATATCCCTACAACCGGCACCTTCATGCAAGGAGTCAACAACATTCCCGAAGAGATCTCCGACGATCGCCCTGAAATTGCCCAATGGATGTTCGACAATCCTCATCGCATGAAACTCGGCAGAATATTTTTCTGTGACGGTGATGGAAAACCACTTGAGCTCAATGCCGTCAAAGACATCGACCGATACCTCGACCTATGGATGGGCCAACACCATTCCTCTTTTTCCTATCTTGGAGAAGACGTTTCCGTCAAGACTCTAGTTCACCCAGAACGTGATCTCATCTCAGTTTTAGTCGACTCTAAATCTCTGTCGTCAGGGCAACTCAAAGTTGGAATTATTTTCGAATACCCAACTCTCAAGGATATCGCAGACATCAAAAAAATAGAAAACAAAGAAGGGACACACCAATCACGCGTCATACACGAGACCGCCCAAGAAATCACCATCCAACGCAGGGTCGACGATGAAAACTACCAAGTTGCTCTCGAATGGTGTGATCGCGCAAAATTGATCACCGTTGACGCTCACAGCTTTTTTCTGCAAAGCAACCAAACAACAACTCTTGAATTCTCTTGTGAGTTCAAGACCACTGAAATCAAACGCCCTCTACCCAAGCCTAGTCAATCGAAAAAAGCTTGTGAGGGTCACTGGCAAGAATTCTGGAATTCAGGAGCAGCCATCGACCTTTCCGAAAGTAAAGACCCAAGGTGGAGGGAACTAGAACGACGCATCGTTCTTTCTCAGTACCACATGGGTTGCCAATCCTCGGGGAGTTGGCCCTCTCCTGAGATCGGATTGATGGGCATGGACCCATGGAGAAGCCAGTTCCATATGGAGATGGCTTGGTGGCATCTGGCTCACTACGCCCTTTGGGGTCGATGGGACATGGCTGAGAAAGCTCTTGGTTGCTACCAAACCTTTCTTCCATCGGCTAAGGCTCTCGCCAAACAGTTGGGCTACCGGGGAGCAATGTGGCCAAAATCCGTTGGACCAGAAGGACGTAGTGCCACATGGGGAGGCAACACTGCACTTCTCTGGAAACAGCCTCACCCCATCTTTTTCGCAGAACTGGAGTACCGTTTAAGGCCCACCGGTGACACTTTGAAAAAATGGGCAGAGATCATTGAAGAAACAGCCGAACACATGGCCAGCTATCCGGTATGGGATGAAGACAGACAATGCGCCTCCTTAATTCCTTGTGTTCCACCTAGTGAAACGGGCAAAACCCGAGATGGCGTCTTTGACCTGGCCTACTGGCATTGGGGGCTTGGGAAAGCTCAAGAGTGGCGCGAACGCATGGGAAAGTCGAGACATCAGGAATGGGATGAGGTTTGCGATAAACTGCCTCCTCTTCCCGTCATTGATGGGGTCTATGTCCGAACCGACCAACCAGGAACTCGCCATAACCAAAAACTCTATGGGCACCCCGACCCTGTCGGTATTTTTGGTATGTTGCCGCTCACCAAAGGCGTCGATCCCGAAGTATGTGGTCAAACGGTTAGAAAAATATGGGAGACCTGGGATTGGACTCGTTGCTGGGGCTGGGACTTTCCCTGGACGGCCATGGCAGCGGCAAGGACTGGTCAGCCCGAATTGGCTGTCGATGCCCTCTTAAAAGAAGCTGAAGATCGCAACTATTATGATGAGACGGGTCTGAACTTGGGTGGCCCCACCTACTACCTACCCGGTAATGGCGGACTCCTCTACGCCGTGGCCATGATGGCTGCAGGATGGGAGGGCGGACCTCAAGATGAGCCTAACCCTGGTTTTCCCAAAGATGGCTCCTGGGTTGTGAAGTGGGAGGGCCTCAATCAAGCCATCTGAGCTGATTGAAGAAGATCAACGCCTCGTTCAACGAGGAGAAGTCATCTCCAGCCCAGCCTTCAGTTCGTCAGCACTCAAGTGCGGTGGCAACCGGTATTTTTGAGGCTGGACAATCTGGCGCTGTTCAGGCGTGAGTCTTTCGAGTAAACCTTTAGATGGCAAATATCCAAATCGGGAGTTGCCCCAAGCTGGGCCATAGCGATAAATGACCGTCTTGCGTTGCCCTTCGTTGATTCGCTCGGCAGACCCGTGACAGATTGCGTCCACAAAAAGCAGGACATCGCCCTTGTTGAGGTGAACCTCAAGGGTTCTCTCATAGTCAGCCAATTCAAACCCTGCGCTCTTCCCAGGAAAAAGAAAGTTGGCCTTATGAGAACCCGGAACCACCAGCGTTCCGCCATCTCCCGGACCGATATCCGTCAAAGGAATAAAGACATTCACCTGCCCGCAGTGAAACTCTCCATTGTGGTGGCGAAACTGGGTTCGTTTGGTTCGTTTATGGCCACCCGAGTGAATACCAATCCGTTCCCCTTTACCTCGGATGAGGGCAAAACATTCATCGATGTAAACAGGGCCAAGAAATGCATCAAAGTCGTCCTGATTCCCAATGAAGTGTTTCAAGTGCTCAATGTAAGCTGGGTGATCGATCAGTTTTTCAAAAGATTCCCCAGCCTCGTATATCTGCTGATAACTGACCCCTCGGTCCTGAGACATGTTCTCCCGATGAATGTGACCGTGCCATTCGTCTGGTTTGATAGAAGGAATCGTGCCCAGTTGCCCCTCAAGGGCCTGAACTTCCTCTTGCTTCAGAGCGTTCTTCAGGATGACAAATCCGTTCAGATCAAAGTTGTAGATATCTAGGTCAGAAAGCATCTCTGTGATCTCCTAAGCGGTTTGAGGTATTGTAAAAAAGTCTCTTTTTTTAATAACTCCAAACATTATTTTCATTGATAATTATCATTCAATGGTAAAAATGTTGCAATATATTGACTTCTGTCTCACTTAGCCTTCAAGTAGAAGTCTATTTCCACAAGCCCTTTCCCTTCAATGTACAGAACGACCCAACAGCCCACCTATAAATCCAAAACCTGGTCACACCATCCGCCGATAGACGGCACACCTCATGCCTCGGAGGTTTTTCTCCTTCGCCATGGCCAGACGCGATGCAATGGTCGTTTTGAGATGCATCAGGTTCTCAACGAACTAACTTTTTTTCTCTATCTCGAAGGGAGCGGAACACTGCACATGGGAGACCTAAGACATCCCATCAAAGCGGGACAGATGGCTGTCGTTGTCCCTGGCACCCATATTCATTACTACGATCGGCCTGAAGATCCATGGCACTACCAATGGTTTACCCTTGGTGGATCAGGAGCCGTTCCAATGCTCAAGGCCACTGGCCTTCCAGAAACGTCTTCTCTCTTGAAGGGGAACTGGTTGGGTCAGTTTTCTGAATTCTCTTTTCGAACTCAGAAGTATTATCGAAGTGAAAACCCGTCTTTCTTCCGGGCCATGTCGCTAGGTCTTGAATTTCTATCCATCATCCAAGATGAGGTCATGGGTTCGAAAAAACCCACAAAATCAAGCCTTTCGCAACATGCCCGCATGCTCATGGAGCAAGAATTCCAGACGGGATTGCAAGTCGAAGAAGTAGCCTCCCGTCTGAAGGTTTCTCGATCGACACTCTTTCGCCACTTCATGAAAGAACAAGGCCTGTCTCTCAAGACTTTTCTCGACGACCTGCGCCTCAGCCAAGCCAGGAAAATGGTCGACCATGGCCACCTTCACATCCAAGAGGTCGCCTATGCCTGTGGTTTCAGAGATCCTCACTACTTCAGTCGAGTTTACAGACAGAGGTTTGGGGCCTCTCCAACTCGATGACGGCGAAGTCATCGTCACCCCTTTTAAACTTTTTTTTCTTCCATGTTCTGTTTTGAGCCAGTCGGTTCAGCAATCTCCCAGCTAGATACACGCCTAAACGCAAACAGTCAGCCGAAGACCTTTTATTCCGCAAAAAAATCAATAAGATGCCATCAGGAACCCTCAGTCTCAACTGGACGACTTTTTATGACCCAGCACGTTTCCAAGATATCTTCATATATCGGCTCCCTTCTCTTGATGGCTTCACCATTGTTCGGTGGAGGCTCACCCTTGCCCGACCCTGACGGTAAAGAAGCCAACATGAAAAAGCCCGTCCACGTCTTTATTCTGATGGGTCAGTCCAACATGTTTGGCTTTGGAAAAATCAATGGAGGCGATGGCTCACTAGAACACGCCGTCAAAAACAAAGAGCTCTACCCTTACCTGATCGATAATTCCGGAAAATGGACTGTCCGTAAAGATGTCCGAAATGTTCAAGTGATGAACTTCAAAGATCTGAAGAACGAATGGATGACCATCAGTGGGAAGAGCGTTGGCCCAGAAATTGGTATTGGCCACTACGCTGGTGAAACACTTGATGCACCGGTTTTAATCCTCAAGAGTTGTATCGGAAACCGTAGCCTTGGTTGGGATCTTTTACCTCCCGGCAGTAAACCTTACGAATTCGGAGGAAAGACTGAGCCTGGATATAGAGGCACTCCAGGCAATCCTGCTGGAAATGGAGAAAAAGTTCAAGGTGAGTGGTACGCCGGAAAACAATACGACGACGATACCGAAAGTGCCAAGAAAGTTCTGGAGAACTTGGGGAAATACTACCCCGGAGCCAAAGACTACGTTGTCGCAGGTTTCTGCTTTTGGCAGGGTGCAAAAGATGGTGGAAACCCAGGTCACGCAGCCAACTATGAGAAAAACCTCGTTCGCTTTATCAAGGCCCTAAGAGAAGACTTCAAAGCACCCAATGCACCTTTCGTTGTAGCTACGATGGGGCACGGAAAGAAGGGAGCGGGCGGGAATGCTGGCGCGATCACGGATGCTCAACTAGCCGTCGATGGCTCCAGTGGAAAACACAAAGAGTTCAAAGGGAACGTCGCTACGTTTTACTCTAGTCCCGTGTCCAAAGGTGGCAGTGCAAATGGTCACTACAACAAACACGCCGAAACCTACATGAATGTGGGTGAAGGCATGGGCGCCGCCTTGGCGAAACTTCTTGGTGGATTCAAAGGTTCATCAGGAGGTGCTGGAGGTAGCGTAGACGAGGGGCTCTTTCCTGCAGAAGAGTACTCCCTCTGTAAAAAAGAAGTCTCTGATATTAAGAGGAAAAAGGCTTACAGCTACATTCTCAAATCTCTTGATCGCGCCGCAAAGAAGGATGATGAGAAAGGTAAGCAAGCCAAAGAGTTTGCTCAGGGATTGCGAGCCTTCAGCACCGAAACCAAAGACCGCGTCCTCGAAGAGGCCAAGGCGAAACCTGCCTTCACCCTCATGAATATCAAAGACCATCTGAAACTCTTGAAGGGCCTTGATGAAGAAGATGCCTTGAAGGATTGCGAGAAAAACCTGTCTAAAATCGGCAATATCAAGTCGCTGGTCACTCTCTACAAGAAAAAGGTCTCCATTGATATAACTATCCAAAAAAGAGGGGAAAGTAGCTTCACGGCCAGCTCCATTAAGAGACTGGTGAGTGCCATCAAGAAACTCCTCGAAAAAGATGGCTTAGATGAGACCCTAAAGAAAGAAGCTGAGGATCTGGTCGCCGAACTCGGTGGTTAAGACTTCAGTAGGTGGTGTTCAATCCAAGTTGATAGTCCACCATCCAACACGACTTCAGCTTCCGCCTTGACCTTTGAAGGAGATGAAGCCATCGCTACGCTCTTTCCCGCCCACTTAAACATGTCGACATCGCTAAAGTCATCGCCAAAGGCGATAACATCATCAGCAGCAAAGCCCTCACCCCTCGCATAATCAGCTAAAGCTCGACCTTTGCCAACGCCAGCAGAAGTGCCAAACAGACAAGCGCCTCCGTCGGTGACTTGCCAGTTCATCCCAGAAACATGAGTTCTGAGCCTTTCTGCCAAAGGGTCCAGGTTTGCCCCCGCTCGCCAAGCACAGACCCTGATAGGAGATCTCTTTACCGCGTCTGAAAAAGAACACAGGTCACCTCTCTCAACCCCCCACTCCAGCAATTCTTGATCATTGAAATAACGCGAGAAAGACAAGCCTTCGTCCTCTAAAGCCAGCGAGTAAAAATCGAGCTCATCCCACTCAGAAATCAAAGCCAAAGCGTTCTCTAGATTCTTGAGTTCAAGAATATGGGCACTGACACAAGACTCTCCTTTCCAGGTACTAGCACCAGTGTTAAAAATTCCATCCTCAAAACACTCACCCATCTTCTCTAGACGCGTCAGAGCTGACCTTCTTCTTCTCGCCGTCGCAATCACCATAGGCCAATTCAGAGCATGAAGCTCTTCAATCACTCTCACCATAGGTGGATCTATCGGCTTGCCGTGCTCAACAAGTGTTCCGTCAATATCAAAAGCCAGAAGGGGGTACGTCATCGCTCTTTCTTTAAGAATGACCCCAGTTCCAATCCATGCAAGGCAACCGACGAAGGTCGGTCAATAGTCACCTTCTTCTAAGTATTCAGACAGATCCATCTGTAAGAAAAAAGAAGCCGCATCGACCGTCGAAAACACTTCGAAAGGGTGAATGATGCCACGCTTTACTTTGAAGAGTTCCGCTAGGCTCGTCTCCCTGGGAGTAGAATTTAGGGAACACCATTTTCCTTTTTCTGCATTTCGAGTCGTTCCTTTGTTCTTCAATTGAGCTAGATCTCGTGGAGAGTACATCTTCCTCGATTGCCTGAAATCAAAAACCCCACAGAAAGAAATTTGATATTCCGGATGATCAGAAATTTCATCATCCACCTGAACAAGCTCTCCAATGGTCACATCACCTTCAAACACAACGGTCACCAGATGTTGATCCGGATAAATCCTCAAAGAATAACTCATTGAGTCTTAAGTGAACCTATAAAGGCTTCAGTTAAATTCAACTAGAACTCCCTCTGCTGTTAGCTTGAGACGGATCTTGGGTCGGTAAGTCAAGAGTCCATTCGGAATTCTGTCTAAAGCATCTGAAACTTCTTTCATTCCGGTTGATTTGAGGCGACAGTGGTTTAACCAATCACGTATTGCAGGCAGACTGTCCTCCCCTAGGTTCATGCGAAACCGATATGGATCCCTTTCACGGTCCAAAAGAGTGATCTCTAACTCCAAATCTTCACCTTTCACTGCGAAGGCTCTCAATGCCAAGACCTCATACTCTCCTCCTTTTTTCACAGGACAAGTCGGCTCCATGACCTTAGCTGGATGCCCTTCTGGACAGTACCAGATTCCCAGAGGGTTAGAATCAAGGTCATCGCTGAGAAGCTCCAGTTCCCACTCTTCCTGACGATAACTCACCATACATGCATCACAGTCAGCCAATCTTCGTTCATCTTCCTCTGCGACACTCAAGGCCTGAAGGGAGTCGACCGTCACCACCACCGGCCCAAGTTCTCTGCCACAATGGGGACAAGAAGATGTTCTCAATGGAACGATCTCCTCACAGGCAGGACAAGCTCGATCATGCTTGAATTCAGTTGCCTTAATGGGGTTTTGCGAATCGACCTCGACGAGAGGAGTGCGAATGCTCCCGTGTGTTTCAAAACACCCAACCAGATCAAGGACCAAGCAATCCTTTTTTCCACTAAAGGTGCGCAGTCCCCTTCCCACCATTTGAACGTATAAGGCTGCCGAGAGGGTTGGACGACACAAGACGATACAGTCTGTCCTAGGAGCATCCCAGCCCTCCGTCAGAACACCCACATTGGCCAGGATTCGAGTTTCCCCACGGTTGAAGCGGTTGAGAATGTCATCTCGTTCAGAGAGGGTCATTTCTGAATGAATTGCCTCACAAACGATTCCCTCTTCTGCAAATGCCTCCGTTAGCCTTACTGTGTGTCCTATAGAAACACAGAAAATGACAATCGCTCTTCGGTCTTGAGCATGGGCCTCCAGAGTGCGAACGGTGCTCTTGAGGTGTTCAACTTTAACAACTGTATTTTCCAAGTCACGTGCTTCATATTCTCCAAATGAGTCTTTGGCACAACTTTTCAGATCTCTTCGCATATCTGTCTCCGCTACCATTTGAAGGTAAGGGCTCAAGAACTTCTCTTCCTGCAAAGTTTCGATGGAAATACTGGCATGTCGTTTTTCAAACCAGTTTGCTTCAGGGTTCTGGCAGCGAGGCCCGTAGATGTACCCGTGGCCCATCCTGAAAGGAGTCGCAGTTACTCCCAATAGAAAAAAGTTAGGGTTGCGTTCACGAGCATCATCCAGAAAACGTCTCATCTGAGAATCTACACTCTTCGGGGGCAAACGATGAACTTCATCAATGATGATCAGGTCAAAAGGCTCTAAGCTCTCCTGTCGGGCTAAGGTCTGAATGGAGCCTATGGTCACAGACTGCTCGAAGTCTCGCTTCTTCTCAAGACTCGCGCAGACGACTCCAGCTTTGACATCAGGGAAAACCTTGAGCAGTTTTTCTCTGGCCTGAGCCACCAATTCCCTTCGGTGTGCGAGAACAGCAATCCTCGCCTCAGGGTTACGACTCAACCACTGTTTGATTAAAAGGGAGAAGATGATCGTTTTGCCAGCTCCCGTCGCTGCTTGAATCAGCGCTGATGATTCTCCATTTTCACAAGCAGCAAAGACCGCATCGACTGCATTCTGCTGGTAGGGTCGGGGGCGAAGTTCACGTCTTCGCTCGGTAAAAGCTGCACTTGTTGTCATATTTTTTTAATCAATTTTGGCGTAATTTCACATTTCACACAATAAATCAAGGTCTTTTTTATGCCTTTTTGGCTTTTTAGTTGAATCTCCCTCTTTTCGTTGAAATGAGCTCACCCCTAGCCCAAAATAAAGAATACATCTTCTACTACGGACCTATCCGCTGGAAGGGGAAGGTCAATTACGAGTTTATCTAAAGAGATTGGCTTCAGAAATTATGGAAAGCCGGTCTTCCCAAACACAACTCCAAGGTGCGCGATGACCAAAATACCTTTCCCCACGCAGATGGGAGAGGCCGACACGTTGGTCCAGAAACTGACCCACATTCTATTCTCGGCTTCACCAAGTGGTTGATCAAGGAGATCAAAGGAATCTAGGGGAAAGCATCTCAAGCGAAACACAGAAAGAGCCTTCACTCAACTCAGTCCCCTCGCCACTCCTTAACAAATTTATCCCAGTTCTCCCGTGAACCCTCACTATCCTGCATGAATGCCTGAACAAAGGCCTTGTGAAAAGCCATTCCTGCTTTCGGCAACCTGCGATCAGACTCTGACCAATTCATAAGCATCGGGTCATCTACAGATGAAGTTTCCCTCATCACCTTTTCATAGAGGTTGATCACTTTCATTCCCATGAGAGAAGGCAGCATTCCATTTTCCTCCCACTGGCGAAGGGAAAGAGGAGACATGTATTCGATCAGCGGACGATCGTCACTGTTGATGGAATAGTCCTTAAAAAGATCTAAGGCTAGCGTGAGGTTGCCGATATAGAAAAAAAGAAGACTTTCTTTAGATGGCTTAATCTGAAAATAGACAATGTCCTCAGCTCGTGCCCCTTCGATCACCCGCGCGCGATCAGCCCTTCCGTCTCGATTGGGAGCAGGCAAGGGAGTCTTATCTAGGTGCCCAATCACAGCCACCAACTCCCGATGAGGATTCACCACGCTTCTCCATAATGTGAGCTGAGGAAACACCTCGGACATGGTTTTAACAATAATACCAAATTCATTGTCGGTGAGTTGAAAAAGAGGTAACCACTGCACATAAACACCTCCAGGGCTCAGTCTCTCCTTTGATGCAGAAAAATGTTCGTATGAATATAAAGACCCTGCCCCAGAGCGATAAGGCAAGAATAGGTCGGCGTTGATCATGTCGTACTTTTCATCCGTCGCCATCAGGTGATGTCGACCATCTTCGACCAGAACATCAACTCGTTCATCTTTAAAAAGTCCAAAGGTGAAGTCTCGTTCCTGAATATTAGTCATGTACTTTTCTGATGCCTCAACCACTTCCTTGGAAAGCTCCGTCACGACGACTTTTTCGAGACCATACTCATCTTTTAGAATTGAACCCGAAGTGATGCCAGTTCCCATTCCAAGGAAAAATATTGACTTCGTGTCGGGAAAAATCTCCATCGGCATCCGTCCTTGGGTCACTTGTTCCAGCAGCGTTGCCGTGGAACCCAGACTATAGCTTGAATTGACCGTAATGCTTCGGTGACCTTGCGGTGAGCCCGAAACAGAAACCGTTGCCCCGCTTCCTTCCCATACTTCTAAGACCTGCCACGCCTCTGCTTTATTACCCGTTGAGATCAGAGGGTATTTCGTTGGACTGAACTGTGTGAAGGTCAAAGTGATGGCGACGACAACGACAATGCCCTGATACACCTGTTGTTCCCCCTTCTCATGCTTAATAAAAAGAGAAAAGAGGAAGTAAAGGGAAGCGATAACCTGAATACTTCTCCACATTCCTAGCCACTCAAGAAGAACAAAGCCACACAGCATTGCTCCTACGATACAGCCCAGAGTGTTCAGCGCCGCTAAATTTCCAAGGGTGCCACCAACTGACACAGAAGAGGACTCCCGCACTTTCATCAGAAATGGAAAAATAGTTCCCAGTACGACAGAAACCAATCCAATGGAAACCAAGACCTGAAAAAAAAGTTTACCCATGTACTCAGAAGGAGTTCCAAGCACCGATATTGATGTGAAATCGCCCGTAGCCTTCATCATCAACCAAGGGCAGAGCATCACCAGCACGCCACTCAACATCATCAATAACCTGAGCACGCGTTTAGGATTCTTACATATTTTGGCCAACCATGAACTGATCAGAGATCCAAGAGCCAACGCAAGAAGCACCACCACCATGACGAGAGCATAACTGTAAACAGAATTCTCGTGTACCTGAGCAAAGAAGCGAACCCAGATCACTTCAAGGGCGAGGATTCCAAAACCCGACAAGAAGCAGATCAACTGAACCGGATCGAACTTTTGTGCCTCAAGGCAACCTTCCCTTTCATTCGAAGAAGCATGATTCTCCTCTTGGGGTCGAAGTTTCCTTTCACCGGTGTCCTTTTTTGACAACCAGAAACAGAAAAAAGCAATGCCTAAAGATAATGCGATGTTGATTGCACAGGTTCCATAAAAACCAAAGCTAGGTATTAAAATGAATACCGAAGCAAAAGACCCCAGAGTCGCACCAAGAACATTGAGGCCATAAAGAAGCGCCGAGCCCTTACCAAAGTCTTTTCCTCTCTCAATAACAGCTTCCCCGATCACAGGGAGGGTTCCACCCATAAAGAAGGCTGGAGGAAACACGAGAGCCAAGGCCAAGAGGAGTTTAATCACGAGTAGAACAGCCTCTGAATCGACGCTTTGATATATAGGGGGGTAAACGCTCAGAAAGACCTTATGGCTCAAAAAATAAAGCAGAGCGGTACAGCCGATGCCCGCCTCCAAAATGGCGAATAGCTTTATGGGACTCTTCGAACTAGAGGCCTTCCTTCCCCAGAACCAGCTACCC
>Ga0233432_10002849_pt1 | contig 15903 bp, 25 predicted proteins | sample SI_122_August201_6_FD_179870 | JGI IMG/M metagenome (GOLD analysis project Ga0233432, IMG submission 179870) | Seawater microbial communities from Saanich Inlet, British Columbia, Canada - SI_122_August2016_10_MG | ecosystem: Environmental > Aquatic > Marine > Inlet | place: Canada: British...
ACTCCGCCACCTTTAACTGATAACCATCTTAATTCATTTGTATGATCAATTAAACCATCGAGTGTATCTGGTACGTAAGTTAAAAAACAAGATATAGGTAAAGCTTTGGCAGTTTCGCCTTTGAGAACAGAGTTTGACAATACAGGAGATGAAAACATAAACCATCCCTGAGAAACATAATCATATATTCGTTGTGCTAATTTCATGTTACCATTACTAAAAGCTACTGAAGCTCTAGCGAATGCTTGCTGCGGTGATTTTTCATCTTCTCTACAATAGTAGTCTTGCAATAACTTCAATGATTGTTCTGATAATATTTTATTTCTTTTGTTGTCGACTTCTATTCCGCAGTATTGCATACTACTCTCCTAATTATTGTTTTGTTGTGGATTGAATTTGATATTGAGAAGAGTCATTATGATTTTTTCCAGTATGTAAACTTCATTTTTGCTTCTAATCCTCTATACACGTTATTTCTTAAGGTACCTTCAATGTCTTTGTGTCCATTGAGTACCATCTCATTAATATCTTTACCTGGAACATCAGAAGGCCAAATAACTATTTTGTAACCTTTATCGATGATCTTCTCCATTCGATTGCATATCTCTTTATTACGAGGTTCTGCATCGAAAACGAACACTGCGTTCTCTGCAACTTCTTGTAGAGCCGTGGTGTTACCTTCCGCACCTGCCATTGCAACTGCATTTTTTAAAAACATACTATCAAATTGGCCTTCAACAACGTAATATGGATTAGCGAAGTTGACTGTATCGAGGCCAAATATTTTTGGTTGGTCCTCAAACATAATAGTTATGTATCGTAGATTTGAATCTGGTTTAAAACTTCTGCCAGAAACTCCAAACATCTTCTTGTCTTTATCGAAGAATGGAACTACTAATCGAGGCTCGTCTTTCTCGACGCTTTCGAATTTACCTGGATAGATACTATTAACCCATGTTTTGAATTTGGGTGTGAAGTACATTCGGTAATGTTGTGCCGAAGGAATTAGCCTCTCATTTATATATATTTTCGCATAATGGTGGTGGTCCAATTGGCTCACTTTTTTTATACTTTTTATTGCTGCTTTGTTGTCGAACTTAGGAGCTTCAAACGTTGTTCGCTCAAGTATTGATTTCTCCTCTGGCTTCTTATGTTTATTCATAAACTTTTCAGACACATAGTCTTTAAAGGCCATTGGGTCAACTAGCTTGAGGAAATACGAGAATGAGTGGCTTGCACCACAGTTGTGACAGTAATAAACGAAGTTGTTATCTTTTTCAAGGAGCCAGCCTCGAGCTTTACTACGAGACTTTTGGCTGTCACCACATAAGGGGCAACGAAAGTTTATTCTGTAGGGGTTGGTACGTGTTACCTTAAACCTTTCCATACGTCCGGATAAGGTTTGGGCAAACTGTATATCAACAAAATCAATCATATAGTTTTTACTCAATTCAAATTATGGTACCATTATATACTATTTTAGGCCATTTGTCAACCTATTTGTATACTATTTTAGGCCATTTGTCAACCTATTTGTATACTATTTTCCGGTCATCATATCAATAATATAGTTACCAGCTGCTGTAGCTAAAGCAACTGCCCCAAGCATATAATACTTGAGATTCTCTAAACCACGAAGACGCTTCTCTTGTGCTTCAATCTTCATGTCAAACTCTTTAGTTAGAGTTGTAATTGCTACTAAAGTACGCTCTCGGCTGCCTTCCATCCATTCTCTAAGCTTTTCATTATGTTCTTGGTGAGCAGTTTGTGCATCACCCATCCCTTCATTCATAGCTTGTTTGAATCTGTACTTGTGATCGTCAAGCTCTTCTTTAAAAGCAAATCTTGATTCTATAGCTACTCTGCTTTGAGTATCTATCTTTTGTTCAACGCTGTTAAGCTTAGACTCAAAAGTTTCAAGCACTTTCTGCTGAACTGCGATGTCCTGGCTAATTGAAACCATTTGATCCATGGCTTCATCAACTTTGTCAAAAAATCGTTCGATATTCTTTAAATCATTTTTGATTAAAGCAACATCAGTTTTAATAGGATTTAAATCGTCTGACACAGACTTCTCCGTTTAATTAGGTTATTATATCACAGAGTTCATGGTTTGTCAATAGTATTTATTCTAACTAAGGTAGAAGTTAGAGATATAATGAAAATGATTAGTGGTATTATTATACTAGGATGGGTTAGTCGGTATCTGGTTGTCCACCAGTTGAATTATCTTTTTTAGTATTAGTGGTTACGTCTTTGTAGTAAACGATTACCTCACCTAATTCTCTGATATACCTTCGTAACTCTTGGAAGTTTGCAGCTTGAACTTCATAGTTTTTAATGGTAGTTGCTACAAATACTATAGAACCTCCGCCTGCGATTTTGTTTTCGGCTAAGAACTTATCCAAATATGTATAGCCTACTGGCCACTCTGGATGTTCTCTATCTTCTAAATCACAAGCTTTGGGTCGCTTTAATTGTTCAACACCCTTATCGTCAAACCGTTGCGGTTCAAAAGGTATTGATCTTTTACAAGGATTAGTAATAACGGCTTCTGATACAACACTCATTTTAACTTCGGTCAAATTAATTGGCCTTGGTAGCTCTGGTTGTATTATTTCAATCTGTACAGGCTTACTAACAATCTCTACTGGTCGTTGAGGTAATAAACTACATCCACTAACTATCGTCGTTAGCAGTAGCAGTGACACTAATGTTCTTGCTATCATTCTCTATCTCCTCAAATACGGCCTTGGTACCATTATTAATACGCAGCTCAATCAAACCAGGTTTTTTAATAGCTAGTAAGTCGAGATTGTGCTTTTTAAATATCTCAAGATACGAGTCTTTTTCAGCTTCAATTACCTGATTAGCACGTGCCATATTAGACAAGGCTTTACCTTGTTTCTCATAAGACTCTTGTATAGCTACGATCGCAGCTTTCTGTTCTTCAATGGCTATTTCTAACTTTGCGTTATTACCAATAAGAACTTGGTTTTGACCAAAGAGGTAGTAGCAACCACCCCCTAAAATCAAAATCAATGTCAACCATACTTGTGTCATCACTCTTCCTCTATTCTATAATGCAGTCCATTAGCTGATCGTACGGACACCAACTTCTTTTCTGCAGTTATAAAGACGAGTTCTTTCCAAGTACTCTTTTTAATCTTCCGTACACCATGGTAGACCTTATCATCGACATTGCCGAACTTGGTATCGTAAGAAACAGTAATTACGTACTTGTTATCAAACCAAGAGCAAAGCCATGACCAAAATCTTGACCACACGGTATTAACCGCCGCAGTTAGATGCGTATAACTCGTTAGCTACTTTAGACGAACAACCGTATTTTTCTTTAACAGCGTTGACACAGTCAGCTTGTGACTCACCGTCAGCGTGTCTTTTCTTTAATTCAGCAACACAACCTTTTTCATCAAACTCTTCGCCTTCTTCTTCTTCATCAGACGCTTCGTTCATTGCATGAGCTTCTTCTACTTCTTCTTCAGTAGCTTCAGCAACAGCTTCAGGTCCAGTCATTTCTTTGTACTTAGCTTCTAGAGCTGTACGAATACGTGCATTCATTTCGTCTTCAAATGCTTCTTTAAGCCTAAGCGGATTGTTTTCAATTGCCTCAGCTATAATTTTCTCAATAGACATTATTCTATCTCCTTTTTTGTAATCTTTAAAAGTAAATCTTAAATTTATTTATATTAAACCGATTCCATACGAACCATTAATCGTTCGGCTCGGTTAGTAACTTGTTTATGCCACTGAGAATCTCTACCCTCAATAGCAGCTCTAGCCCAATCTTTGTCTTCAAGTGCAGCAGTAAAGTTTTTAAATTTACTTAGTCTTGTACGACCCATATTGAACATCATATTGGCTAAGATCTCTTGGACTTCGCCGGGCCATTCACCAAACTGTTCTCCGTATAACGCAACACACTCACTGATGCAGGTGTCAAGGTCACGCCCAAAGATTTCCTTAGTTCGTTCTTCGGATACTGGAGTTCCAACATCTTGTCCAAACTCTGGATCTGATTCAATGACCAGGTGGCCAACTCCGAAAGTTGGGTAGCCCAGATGGTCTTTATAAATTTCATAAACAACTCCTTCGTCAATTTTTAATTGTTCAAATAAGTTATCTCTATTTTCTTGTTTCATTATTATTCCTATGTTGCTATGACTGATACATCAAAATCAGATGTGCCAGCAAACTCTAACTCGACGTTTAGCTTAGACTCTGCTAATGGTTTGATATTACTATCGTAATAAGAATCTCCACCAACATTATCATAAGCCCAATTCACTATTCCTGTTTGAGTAATTGATCCATCAACGGTAATATAATCACCTGCTTCTAAATCTGTAGTACTCAAAACACTTTGCACAGGTACTGTTACGTTTGTACCAGGACCAACTGCATCGTCATAAACTTTAATATCAAAAGAAACCCGTTTAATAACGTTAGTATCTGATTCGTATGTCGGTATAACTAATAAATCAGTTAGTGTCTTTGTATTGACAATCGTCATTTTACAAAATCAGATAGTTTCTTTCTTTTAAGCACATCAGTATGTTTCTTTTGTGCTTTCTTAGATACACCAGGTTCACCCTGTGCACCAACACCTAAACCAGCGATCGCTCCACCACCTACAGTGTTTTCTTCTTCCTTCTTGGCAGCTTCTTCTATATCTGCCCACTCTAACATAAATCGTGCTTCAGCTGAATCTAAAAATGACTCTACTAAATACTCATCATTGGCTTCTGAAAGCATTTGATTTTCTTCAATATCAGCTTGCTCTTTGATTAACCATAGAGCTGTTGCATAAGAAGCAAGTTTTGTTTGACCGCCTGGTAATTTTGCTAATAGTTTCTTAACATTTAAAATGAGCTGATCGAACACACCAAAAGATTTACTTTGTGCTTTTGTTGTAAAATCTCTACGACGCAACAAGATATTACCTTTAATATCGATAATACCTTCTTTATAAGCATCCCATTTATTAAATGGCGTAACAAGCCGCTTAATAAAATTAAAGACTAAAAATAGATCAACTATCATTTAAATTTCCCTTAACTTTTGTTCAATGAAAATATCGCCTGTGATACTCTCTTGATTAATAATCAATTCATCGTATTGTAATACTACTGGCATATAATTTAAATATACTATGAACGGCTTGAGGTAGCTATGAAACTCGTGAAGCTTCATAAACAACAAGTTAGTTCCCTCTACACCGAACACATTAAATATTACAATCAAATGGTTCAGAATTAACCTTTCTTTTAAGTCATTATCTTGTCTATAACGAGAGAAGAGCTTACGAAGATACTGAAATCTCTTCATATCTTCTTCAAACTCAGACATATCCGTACATTGAGGATTGTCATAATGTTTCATCGCGTAGAGCAGAAAGGTTGATTCTGTTAACTTCATATTACAAAAATTATATAGTTAGTTTAAACTAATTAAGCGTCTGCCACAACTGCGTCATCACCTGTACCTGATACACCTAAGTCACCAGCATCTCCAGCAGCAACTTTCATTACGCATAGTGATTCAACGATATGTCTAGTACGACCATCGGCTGTTGAATAAGTGTTGTACAAGTTCCAACCAGGTGTTTTAAGACCCTTGGCTTTGTTAGCTGTAACACCAGCTTCTGTCAAGTCAACAAAGACTGCATTGTCTTTATCATTTGACTTATTGGTGTTATTAGCATCGTCGGATAACCACTTCGGCGCACTTGCCGCAGCGTCTGTTTTTCCCCATAGTGCCATTGTTATTCTCCTGTTAAATTAAAATTCTAAGTATAACAAATATTATTTCAATGCTTCTTTTGAAGCTTTAAAGACTAGGTCTACTAACTCAGCTTTTTTCTTACGTTTATCAACTTCGATTCCAAGCTTACGCCCTTCTTCTTCGATTTTAGCTTTAGTTAGTTTATTCAACTGAACCTTAGTAATTGCAGTAGGTTTTGCGTCTTTAACAAACTTAACTGCAGGACCTTTAGCAGTAGCTGCCTTTTTAGGTTCAGTTATTTTAATTGGTTTCACATCCACTGTTTGACCAAATAGGCCTTTAAGCCATTCGATTAATTTTCTCATGATATCCTCCATATTTTATAGTATCATTTATATTATATATTAAACTTTAGAGGCTCTAGCCATCTCTTTAAGTTTTGCTGAATCGATCTTCTGACCGATCTTCTTGCGACGATTTTTTATGTATTCGTCTGATGAATCTACATCTCCGTCATTGTCGATGTCGTCATCGCCTTTACCGACTGGGTCCAATTTGGCTTCGACTGTTGATTGTACTGCAGATAAGGTATCACCCTCACCACCAAGATGTCTTTTTGCATAAGCAATAAGATCTTCTTGAGAACCAGTAATTACGACTTCATCACCACCATATTGGCCAACACCAACTTTTTTAATTTTAATTCGGCTTCTTAATCCGCCTTTCTTTTTACTAGGCTCATTCACTGAATCAGCATTGCTACCATCATCAGTTTTACCAGTAAAGCTACCTACTTTTAAAGTTGCTTCTGTTGCAGTAGTAGTAAGTGAAGATTGGACTGCTGCTTCCATAATTTCTTCAATTTTATTTTTAAACGACATTCCAGTCTCCTATTAATTATTGATTATGTTCTATTTATTCTAATTTTTAAATCATTAATACCTTTAATGATTCTGTGATATTCTCCAGCCCCGATTTTAAACTTTAATCCAGGCTTCATTAAAAATGGTAGAGCATTGTCTGGTTGGAACTGCCAACCATCTCCCTCTAGTATTTCTACTTCGCGGTCTTCTTTATCGCGGTGCCATACAAATTCTTTATCTTCGGCAGTCACATCAAAGGTACGAATACCTTCGTCATCAATATATGGATTCATTTATACCAAGTATTTAGCGACCTGCAAATCTGCAGCAGTTTTCATTTTTAAAGGGCTATCGGGCACATCATTTCCTGCAGCAATTAAAACGGCTAAATCCGCATCGTATTGTTCTTTGGTTTTAGTACCATCAAAAAAATCTGTTTTAAGTCCAGGCAATGTGTTGTCTACATTAGCTACCCATTCTGCTTCGGTTGGCATAAGTTCTCCTAACTGATTAGACCAGCAATAATTTTCACGGCGTCAATTGCTTTTTCTAATCGTATTTTATTGTTTTCAAAATTGATGTCGTCTTCGATTAAAGTCTCATCTAATAGATCTTCAATTAACTCATCAAATTCTTCTTGTGAAAGATCGCCGTCATCTAAAAGGCTCTTATATTCCTGAGCTCTTACTTCTATATCGTCAATACTACTCATTTTCTGTCTCCAAACACCTCTAGTGCTGAGGTTGTTATATTATGTATATTTGTTCTTTTAATTCTACAATAAGCGTCGCTTGGATTTTCTTTTTCTACCAATTCAGTAGTTAAATCATGCAACCCTTTATATATCCCAGTAATGTTTTCATTTAACCGGTGATTACTGTAAGTATGCAGATAAAAGGCTCTATAATTCATTTGGCTTAAGATTGGCTTCATACACCACAACCCAGGTTCACCCATTGCTGATACTACGTTAAGCTCTACGAGTTTACCATATTCAACGTTATCAAAATCACTTGGTAAGTATTTACCAATGGTTGAGCATGCACCTAGTATAAGTACAGATGCTAATACTAATATATTCTTTACCAAAAGTAGGATCCTCCACCTTTTAAACCTAAACTCTTAGCATATTTAGGTAAACGACATGCCCAATATCCAGCACTCATCTTATCTGTTTTAGTATCACAGTTATGACGAGCAGCAAAGGATTTTGCAGCACCTCTATCATTAATCTTAGAAGTCAAACCACCCTTTTTATCACCGAAATTAATCTTTGAGATATTACCGGTTTTAGGATTACGAACATATACTACATATTTAGTAGGTCCGCCTGATCGCTTAGGTGAATTTAACTCTGGTTCTGCTTCTTCGTCAAACTCAAGCATAGGTTGCTCTAATGGTACTATAGTACCTTCAAACAATCCAAATACTTCTTCGTTATATTCTGAGAAACTCTTCATTTAGTCACCACGTAGCTCGTCACGCAATAAATCTTTTTCGATTTGAACTCTGCGATGAGCATCGTCTAACCGGTCAAGGAAGCGGTCAATCTTTTGAATAGCTATGCCTTTAGCATTGTTATCAATCTTTTGTTGACGAATACGTCTTTTCTCTTCTTGATATTTCTCAGATTGCTTATCGTAGCTATCTTGCTGAGCATCAAAAGCGGCGATCTTTTTTCGAATTGCTTCTTTTCGAGAATCATCTAGGTCTTCATCTAGGCCTTCGCTTAGTTTGTCTTTAAGTTCGTCGACCTTACGTCTAAAGTCATCTGCTTTATCTTCGTAACCTTGCGCATCGTCTTGGTGTTTTTCAAATGCCATATCGTCGTCTTCTGATTCAGCTTCATACGCTTTTTCCATTGCATCTGAAGCGAGCTTGTCATATTTTTGTACAACAGCTTGGTACTCTGAAATCTTAATTTTGATTCTACCTTCATCAGAAATATCTTGGCCACCACTGCTTTTGCTTGGGTTGTCGATATAATATTGAGTCTTGTCTTTGTCTGACATTTTCCTCACTTTAGCATCATCATCTTTGACTTTATCAGCAAATGCTTTTTCTTTTTCAGTAGGAATTTTGGTATACTTTTGATTACCAGGTTTTTTCTCATATCCTAGTGCAACCATTTCTTTATCTAGTAAACGATCTTTTACGTCGCGGCCTAAACTATCCCATACTTTGCCAGTTTTACCTGCTGCTCTTTTAGCATTTTGTAAAGCATCATAAGAATCACCACCACCTTTTACATGTTCGTCCATTGCGTCGTCAAACATACCGGATGCTTTCATATCTCTCATAGCCATTTTCTTAACTTTTTCAAGATTTGCTCTGTTAAGTTTTTCAACAGCTTTCTTAATCATTATTAAACGCTTCTCTTTTTCTTTAGGAGATAGAGCTTCGTCAAGATTAGTTTCGTCTAACATATCAAGTAGAATATCCATTGACTGTTGTTCGTTAGTCTTTTTATATTTACCCATCTTTAAGCCCATAACAAAGTTATCAAACTCATCAGGATCGTCTGTCTTAATAGCATCTGAACCTACATAACCCATCATTGCCATTTTAGCACCGCCTGATAAATCACCGTCACCATCTTGGAAACGAATAATTTCTTTAGCGTACTTCTTTTTAATATCATCTAAAGACATATCATGGGACCCATCAGATGCTTCTTTGACTTCAGGCTTTTCGTGTGTATAACCTAACTTAGACATTCTTTCGTGATCTTCAGGCTTTTCAGCTTTGTGAGCTTTACCAGTTTTTGGATCGTACATCATGTGAGGTTTAAAATCTTTTTCGTTATAAGCGTAACCCTTTACAGTTGGGTCAGCTTTAACACCGGCTGGTAATTTCTTTTTAACACCAACAGAGATATCATCAAGTCCTTCGTTGGTCTCTTCTTTAAACTTTTGCTTATATTGAGATTTAAAATGGCCGATGAGTTGATTTGCTTCTTCTTCGTCTTTAACCATTCTAAAGATAATATCACCACCACTGTAATCAAAGAAACGCTCTACATCGCGCTTGCTTTTCATATTTTCTTTTTCTGCAGCTTTACTTAAAGCAGCACTAATGGCGCTCTTATCAACAGCTTCATTAAATTTCTTAAAACGTTTCATTTTTATCCTCCGAACTCGTGTCCGGCGACACGTTTCATTTGTTTGTTAAATTCTTCTTGTGATGGTTTATTCTTATAAAGTTTAATAGTAAGATTTGCTTTATCTTTACCTTTAATTCTCCAATTATATCCTTGTTCTTTGTGCTCAGGTTTAGTTGTCTTTACGACTCTACGATCATAACCATCTTCCCAAGATTCAGAACCTTCTGAAACTGTTTCACGACCTGCTATGCTCCAACCGTCTTTTTTCATTCTGTCTGCAGTTGCTCCGTCTACCTTACGAGTATATGAGCCTTTCTTTACGATATAAATTTCGCGGCCTTCAGAGACGAATTGGTTATAAGATAACATAATTAACCTTTGTATGTTCCGTTGACGATATCACTTAATAATTTTTTAACTGCTGTTCTTGCGACTGCAGGACCAACTCTATATTTCTGTTCTAAACTTTTAGAGACACCCATCAAACCAGTAATACCATCAGAACGACCATTTTTCATAAAGGCCATGATATCTTTTTCTAATTGTTTTTGATTTGGTAAACCTTCGTTGATTTCTACGTCTTCACCGACATCTTTAATCGCTTTATCTATTTTCTTTTTCTTAAGATCACGTTTACCTTGTTCGATATCAATATCGGTAACGCGGTCATAACCTTCTTTGTAACCATCCCAGCAGCTTCCTGCTTCAACAAACTTATCAAACTCTTTATTGATATCAAATGTTTCAGATGGTTGACCTGGTGTATCTTTTTGTAATTTCTTACGTAATTTGTCCGTACCCCAGAGTCCTGCACCGGTTTCGGATAGAATACCTTTAAATTCTTTCATTATTAATCCCTTGCCTTAGCAGCTAAATCTTTATCAGCTCCACCCCAAGTACCTTTTGACTTAGTAGCAAAACTATTTACTCGAGCTAATCCCCATTGTGTAGGAGTAGTTCCAGGTCTGTGTCCAGTTCTCCAAGCAGCAACTCCACGGTCAAATACTTTCTTTAAAATACCGTATGAGATACCACTCTTTTCTGATTTGTTTTTAAGAGCTTCTTTTGAACTCTCATTAAAGATAAACTCAACATCTTCAGCTACTTTCATAATAGCATCTATTTTTCTTTGACGTTCTGCTTCAAGTTGTTCAGGTCCATTACGGAATTGCTTGAATCTTTTATCAATAACAGGCTTACCATTACGTGCTAATAGCATGTGTGGTCTTTTCTTAACTTTATCTTCGCCGAACATCTTTTTAAATTCTTTGGTGTGATCGCTAGGTTTAGTTTTCTTTAACTCACCAGTCTTTGGATCCTTATCACCAGGCGCAGGAGCGTAAGCTTTTGGATTATCGTCGTCCATTTTAGATTTTGATTTAAAATGCTTTGCTCGATCGTCCTTTGTGTCTTTCTTAACACCCTTATAATAATGCTTTGGTTGTGTACCTTCAATATCCTTAACGTCAGGATCTTGAGGATTTTTTGTTTTCTCATCCATACGTTGGTCGAGTGTATATTGTCTTAAAGTATCTATGTCATACGACTCATTAGCAACTTGAAGAGCCTTTTTAACTTCTGGGTGCTTAGCTAAATTACGCTTTAACTTATTAATCTCTTTAATTGCGTAGTTCATATTACCAGCTAAGTCAAGCGCGAGCTCGATCGCTAATTTGACTTGAGGGTCTTTAGAAGCACGTTTAGCAGCAGGATTATCTCTATAATACTGTGTTACTTCTCTACCAGTTAATTTCTGCTTACCCATAGGACTATTAGCAACGACTTTACCATCTTTAACCAATTCAGCCAGGAATGACTCAAACTGTAAGTTCAAATCTTCGTTCTTCTTCTTAGATGTCTCTGGCTTCTTAAGAATCTTAATTGGTTTCGGCTTGATCGCTACAGCAGAACTCTTCTTCTTGATTTTATTTGCAAGTCTTTTAGTTTGTGCAGCTTTAACTCGAGGTAAGAATCTTCTCATTAATGTGTCGATTCTATTCTTTGGAATCTTTTTAACTCTATCGTCTACACGTTGTCTTGCACTATATGGCATCTCACCATATTTACCCTTAGAGAATCTTTTCTTTAATAAACGATATACTAATTTACGTGATCTTCTTTTAAGTACATCGAGAGTGGCACGTTTGCGCATTGCACGTTTACGGCCCATTTGAATCTTGCCTTTCATTCTGCGCATTATCATTTTGCGCTTGAGTCTTTGCTGTCTTGTTAAAGCTTCGTTTAAGTAATCTTGTTCGATCTCTTCGATACCTTCTTCGATACCCATACCAACTCTAACTGCACCCATTACTGATTTTGCTCTGGATACTAATTTTTTTGGTAGACCTCTTTTGAAACTATTTAAGTCACCTTTAGATGCAGCGTCTCTCATCTTAGAAGCAGACATCCCTGTCACTCCTTCTGCATCTGGGTCTCTAGCACCTGCTGATACTACCTCAATAGAATCAAACGTAAATTCTTTTCCGTTGTACTTATTAAGTAATGTCTCAAACTCTTTGACTCTATCAGAACCAACAACTAATACTAAATCTTTATACTTACGTTGCAGCTCTTTAGCAACATCGATAATTGTTCTTGAAGGACTTTTAACTATAATCTTAGGACCGAATGCGGCTTTAGCAAATAGTATTTTTTGATCGTATGGTAATGGATTCTTTTTCTTATCTTCTGAATGAGATAAGTAGATGAGTGGTGTACCCTTAACTGCGACTGCTTTATTAATTACTGCTGTAACTAATTTTTCATGTCCTATTGTTACTGGGTTCATGCGGCCCCATGTCACGACTGCAGTAGTAGCTACTGCTTCTTTCATAACAGGTTTTACATTAACAAACTTAGAAGGATTATACCGTTCAGTATCTTTATCGTGTCCTTTTTTGCCTTTGTCTTTTTCTTTTTGAACTATGTCTTCTTCGCCACCATTTTCGTCTTCGTGGTCTACGTCTTTGTCATTAGCAGCTTTAGGCTTGGAATCGGCTTCAGACTTTTTACCATCCTTTTTCTTAATAGGATCTTCGTCTTCTTCGTCGTCGTCTTCGTCCTCGTCTTCGTCCTCGAGATCTTCCTCGTCGTCAAGATCATCTTCGTCTTCGTCCTCATCTTCATCAGTCTCAGGCTCGACGTCAACTTCTGTATCTTTCTTTACAGCTTTTTTCTTTTTCTTTTTCTTGGGCTTTTCAAGCTCATCATCTTCGAGCTCGGCATCGTCAGTTTCATCTTCAGCTACTAATGCTTCGATGTCTTTTAACTTGGCCTCTTCCTTAGCTGTCAAATATTCTTTAAATGAACGACTCATTTTTGAAGTTTCCTAATTTAAACTATAGTTATAAAGTATATCTACTCTGTTTTATTTATAATATTTACCAAATGACGGTATAAATTTATAATTCACGTGCGCACTATCATTCCATATAGTACTTTCCCTTAACCAACCTATCGCAGGGGTAGGTGACATAATCTGTAAAGGTATTTTAGTCCTTCGTTGTCCACGTATAAAGTACGCGTTATCAACTGCACCTAATATACCGTATTGTTCAATTTCATTCACTAAGTACTGCGCGGTTTTCTTTGTCATCATATACGCGTGAGCACCTTCGTGTCCGTCAATACTAATCAATTGTTTCGGTTCTTCTCTAATAGAATCAAATGCTCTATATCTACTAGGATCTCCTACTTTATAACCCAATACAACAATAGTATTATCTTGTATCTGTATACTTGGTTTATAATACATCAGCGCGTCATGTTCTAATACGATACCAACATCATCTGGACCATCAGCAATCTTTTTCCATATCGCTCCATGTCCTGCAGAACAAGCATTAGCTTTTTGAGCTGGTGACATATTATCAATTGTTAATGGTGGCTCATAGAATTTCATTTTAATTCCAGTTTGACACCAAGCTGCACGACCTGTTATGTCGTACCAACCATCAAAATATTCCCAATCTAAATCAATTTGATTACATGAGTCTGCAGTTATTTTTGCGTATTCAAGTGATACAGGACTATTTATTCGTAAGATATAAGCCTTCACGGAAATAGTGGTCTCTGATAAGTTAATGGTGGCTTTGCTATCTTATTATATAGATCAAAGTCTTCCTTAAACGTTTGACGCATAGCTTGTAAATCTTGTTCTTCAAACTCTATTTCGTCATCTTTATTCTTTCGTGAGTCTGTTTTATGTCTTGGTAATGGATGGTCAATACGCAGCCTACGATTAAACATGAAGTTACTTAATTCTTTATCTAAATCTTCATATAACCAGAAGCGGCCTACGTCTTTTTTACCTAATTTTAATAAGTTAGTCTGTACTATACCACTGTTTGGTTCACCTTTAAACACGCCATTGAGTGTCCAATTACGATATTGCTCTATACTTGGATCGCCTTGTGGGTCTTTCCATTTACGATAGAAATAATAAAAGCTCTTGGCTCTATCAACAGGATTTCTCAATAAAGCAAATATATCGTATTCAGCTACTTGATCTCTTGTAATAACTCCTTCGTCTATAAGTTGGTTTAAAGTAAAGTGATAGAACGCGTAAGGTCTATAGCGTGATACAATACTTTCATCGAGAGTACCAGGTATATTACTATCTTCTACTTCAGTATAGATTGCATCAGGATCATCAATATTACGAATAAAGAAATCTGATAAACTGCTCGAAGCAGTTTTAGGTGTTCTTAAAAATAAGAATTTATGTTTATGTGATAAGTACATTTATACTCCTTGCGAATAGTCTACGCAGTTAAAGCCCATACCAGTTGAGCCCCATTTATGATCTGCATAAATTTTATCTGGCCCATTATATCTTTGAGCGCCATTAATATAAAACTGTGGAATAAAATAATGAGATGGCCAGATAGTTAATTTATCTTTAAAATGCGGAACATGTTTTGCTAAGAACGCATTACCTGTTGACATAAATGGTTGGTGATGTAAATCTTGTGGTTTAAGCTTTTTTAACTCATCCAAGACATGTTTAACAAATGGATTCTCAGGGTTGCAACCAAATATTGGCTGAACATTATTACCTCGTCCCTTTTCGTTTTCGTAACATGTATAAGCATGATCTTCAGGTGCACACCATAATTCGTCTGTATTTTCTAAACAAATCATATCGGCTTCACAAATAAAACCACCACGTTCATATAATAATTCATAACGAATTAAATCAGATACACCGCAGAAAGCTTGAGCATTATAATAAGTTTCTATTAATGCTTGATTTCTCCAAGATCTGTTTCTTAATTTCTGATCATCAAACACACTATAATTCCACTCAGGGTGTTTATCACGCCAAGTGTGCATCCATGTGAGTGGAGCCGGTTTAGGGCCCACCCAAATGTGCATCATATTTTGTTGGATGTTTACGGTCATAAAATTTCAGATATTGCGTCTTTTCTAACTACTGAGTTAATCAGTCTACCATATTTGTCATAGGTATAAATTGTTTGTTGTTGGTAATCTTCACTTACTTTGGTAGTAACTTTAAAAGTCCTTAAGTCGTACTCAATCTTATTTCCAAAGGGTGGGTTTAGAACCATTGGGTTGATCGGTGAAATTTCCATTACGTTAATAACCTCACTATCTTATTTGCTAAATGCTCAAACCATTTTTCATCATGGCCTCTTGTTGTTTCTGCAGCTGTACCAATACGAATACCACTTGTTTCCATAAATGGTCTCGGGTCGTTTGGTATACCGTTTTTATTTACTGTAATACCATTCTCTTCCAATAAGTCTGCAGCTTCTCTACCGCTGAACTTACTCTTACTTAAGTCCATTAGAATAATATGACTATCAGTACCACCAGTTTGTACTGGTAAACCGTTAGCTTCAAACACTTTACACATAGTTTGAGCATTGAGAATCACTTGTTCTGCGTAATCAAAAAACTCTTTAGTATCTGCTTCAATAAATGCTTGAGCCTTTGCAGCAATAGTATTCATTAAAGGACCACCTTGTGTACCAGGGAACACTGCTGAATTAATCAGTTTAATCCATTTAGGATTGTTAGTCATAATAATACCACCACGAGGACCTCTCAATGTTTTATGAGTAGTCGACGTTACAACATCAGCGTAAGGTATTGGACTATCGTATGCACCACCTGCAACTAATCCTGCATAATGAGCCATATCAACTAGTAGTAGCGATCGTGTTTCAT
>Ga0233432_10002856_pt1 | contig 15888 bp, 13 predicted proteins | sample SI_122_August201_6_FD_179870 | JGI IMG/M metagenome (GOLD analysis project Ga0233432, IMG submission 179870) | Seawater microbial communities from Saanich Inlet, British Columbia, Canada - SI_122_August2016_10_MG | ecosystem: Environmental > Aquatic > Marine > Inlet | place: Canada: British...
ATCCAGTTGAAGACTTTGATATCCAATTTGCCGTTTAACGACTTGGATGCGGTCATCTGCTGGCGCTTGACCGGTTGATGTCGCGCGCCCAAACCCCCAGAGTTCCACTAACGGCCCAATAGTCGGATCAAAGGCGCCGCCCGTTTTATCCGCTAGGTCGAGACTGAAAGCTAAGACTTCTGCTGTATCGGCGTGCAAACTAAACGGCATGCCTGGCCTCGTTCGATTGAAGCGAGATATTTCCGATTCAGGATCGTAAGTCGACATTAACGCATTGATTTGAATTAGTTTTCTTTCTATTTTCTTATGCGTTTCAGTAAGGTTGCTCGATTTCGCCGGGCTGGCGATCAAGATACGATACGTGGTCCCCATGGTGTTACCCGTGAGTTCAAGCGACGCGCCGTCGTCACGACAGCTCGACGTCAGGGCAATCAATAATAGAAAGAGATAACGCATAAAGCACTGCATCCCAAGGTGACGCTGTATTATAGTCATAACTGTCAATAAGAGGTGGCCCACGTGGATATGCCGTCAATTCAAGTTAAAACCGCCGCGGAATTAGAGGCGACGATTCATCAATTGATTCCGCTAAGTGTCGCGATGGGGGTGACGGTCGCGAGCTTTGAGGAGGATTTATTAACCCTTGAAGCGCCGCTCACGCCGAATATTAACCATCAGATGAGCGCCTTTGGGGGCAGTTTGTCTGCACTATCGGCCTTAGCCGGTTGGGGCATGGTACAACTTCAAATTGGAAAAATGCACATCGTTGGGAATACGGTTGTTGGCCGTTCCGAGGCGGTTTTTCTGCGACCTGTTTTAAAACATCTGACCTGTCGCTGCCGGCTGCCGAATGACTTTGCGGTTTTTCAGCAGAAATTGCTGGCCCGCGGTAAGTCCAGTGTGTTGCTAACCACGGAAATGATTGAAGATGGTGAAATTACTATGACCACGTCCAGTCAGTTTGTCGTGCGAAATCGCCATCATGAACCCGCCGCCTAAACTCGACCTGGCGAGGCTACCGACGCCGCTGCAACCACTTGATCGACTGTCTGAAGCCCTTGGTGGGCCCCGAATCTGGATTAAAAGAGATGATCTAACCGAAGCTGCAGGCGCCGGGAACAAAATCAGAAAACTCGAGTTTGTGCTAGCGGATGCTTTAAACCAAGGCGCAACGGCCCTGATTACGAGTGGCGGCTTGCAATCGAATCATTGCCGGGCAACCGCTTTATTTGCCGCGCAACTCGGTTTGCAGTGCCATCTGATTTTGCGCGGCTCTGAAACTAGAACCGCCAATGGCAACCTACTCCTTAATCAGGTGTTAGGCGCTAAAATCGACTATGTGAGCGATGAAGCCTTCGAGCGCCTCGATGAACTCTATGAACGCAAGGTCGTCCAGCTCAGCGCCTTGGGTGAGCGACCATACCGGATCCCAATTGGCGCAAGCGATGAACTGGGCCTTTGGGGTTACATTCAAGCCGTCAAGGAACTGGCCGCAGATTTTACCTGCGCGCAAATTCAACCGAGTTGTATTGTGACCGCGATTGGATCCGGCGGCACTTATGCTGGGTTATTGTTAGGTCAAGCGCTTTACAACCTGTCTCTGCCCGTCATCGGCATCTGCGTGTCCCGTAATGCAGGATTCTTTGAGCGCAAAACGGCAATGGATACAGCCCGCTGGCAAACGCGTTTTCAATCGAGTCTTAATCCAGGGCCGGGGCAGCTTCGTGATGATTTTGTCGGTGAGGGTTATGGCCTAGCCTCCCCCGAGGTGTATCGATTGATTGCTTGGCTTGCGCAATTAGAAGGTGTTATTTTGGATCCGGTTTACACTGGAAAAGCGTTTCAAGGACTCATTGAAATGATCCAACAGGGCGATATCCAGGGCACCGATGTTGTCTTTCTTCACACCGGTGGGTTATTCGGATTATTCCCACAGATGAGCCAACGGAGCCTATCGGAATTACTCGCATAATGAACTATCATGCTCGGGCTAATCTATTGGAACAGTTTATGAATCGCGCATTATTGATCATGAGCACGACACTGTCCTGTTTGGTTTTGGCGGGTTGCAGCTGGATGAGTCAGGATCCCTGTTCTGGTAAGAATGCTGACCTTTCAAATCCAGCCTGCGTTGTGCAGTCTAAACAGACCTATCGAGACAATGATTCAAGATGGTTCTGCATTGGCCACCTTGAGGCGAAAGACTGGTCTTGCGCCAGCAGCTTAGAAGAGGCGCAAACTAAGCACGATGCGATGACACCGTCGAATGCTGAGTTGGGCCGAGTCCCGACCAAGATCGACGCACTGGAAAGCGTCTTAGGCTTTGAACCTGCGCCTATGAGGCGTCGAAACGAACTCAACACGTTATTGGAGACCGTCGCGCAACGGACGAAAGCCGAGGAGGATGAAGTCCGCTTGGCGGTAGCCGTGTCGAAAGACCCTGCGCCTGAGTCCCCCGTATTCGCTGAGCGCTTGCCGAAAATAGCGGATGTACAGTCCGTTGGCGGCGATTTTGAATCGGTTCATGCTGCTGCAAGCACCTCCGAAAAGAATCGTGAAAAACAAGCGCTTAACGATGGAATTATGAATAGTGCGCTTGCTTTCAGTGCTGAGGCGACAACCGTCACCGCTGAGCCCGCAACCCCATACGCCATGGTCCTGGAGACGCAATCTCTGGCGGCTGTAGCGGATAAAAACGTAGGGCCAAAAGTGAGGATCGTAGAAACAAGTGCCGTAACGACGACAGTGCAGAAACCATTGGTTTCGCCAGAACCTGGCGTCCTGCTCGCCCTTGACATTCACCGCCCGGAAACAGTTTTACCAGCGCGCGGTAAAGACAAGCCGCTTCAGACAGAAGCGGCCGATTCTAGGATTCGATTGGCGGCGGTAAATGATGCAAACGAGCTTGAGGCCCAAACGATTGCGCTGCCAGCAGCGATGGTCGCGATGGCGGACAAGGCAGCGGTCCCCGCACTGATTGAAGCGCCCAAGCCGGTTGTTGCATCGTCTGAGCCTGGGATTGTTGCAGCGGTTGAATCGCCTGCAATCGCAATTCAAACAGAACTGCCGCTAATCACCCAAGCCGAGTTTGCAGCGGATACTGTCGCGATTAAAGGAATTGAAGCACCTGTTGTCCTAGAAACAGTGCAAGAGGGCTTGGCGGAAGCTCAGAACGCGGACCCTTTGCCCGAGCTTCCAATCGAGATGCCTGACATAACGCCAGCCATGGTAGCGGTTGCAGCGAGCGGCCTAATTGCAGCCGAAATCGACACGCCAATCGCCCTCGTTGAAGCACCAAAAGGCGTGGTTATCCCAGCAGTTGAAATGCCAGCAACCGAACCGTTTACAGAAACGCCGCCGTTGACAACAGCCATGCCTAAACCACGTGCATTAACGATCAGTGAAACGCCGACGCCGACGCCGATCGAGACGGAGCAGCTGGGCTTGGCTGATTCTCGGATCGCAAACGCATTGTCGGACGATCCTGTCGAAAGGCCTGAGCCCGCGTCAGCCCCTGCGGTCAACCTCGACATGCCATCCGTCATGGAAGTGCCGTTAGCCGTCGATGCTGTGTCCCCAGCCGGCCGGGTTAGTGCCCTTGAGATGCCTGCCATCGAAAATGAAGCGCCCCCCCTCGAACTGGCTGATGCTGTCCTTGAATCGGCAGTCGAACCGGCTCCGTTAGACCTGATAGCCGTTCCTACGATCGTTGAGCAAGTCCAGCCAAGCTCAGCCAACACCCAAAGTGACGCCCCGAGCATGGCGATTGAGGGTCTTGCGGCACAGGCTGTCACAACGATTGTGCGCCCGGATGTCGCAACCATTGCGTCGGAAATTGTGATCCCGGCAACCGCGCCCTTTCCGGCTGGGACGACTTTGGCTGAAGTCTATACCGACCATGTAAAACGCTCTGAGCAATTACCTGCCGGGTTGCAAACCTTAGGGCCTAAAGGCGCGCTTCCGATGCCGAGCGTCGCATCAACTGCACCGAGGCGGCGCATTGACCCGCAGCCAACGCCAGTCCAAAAAAATCGTGCACCGAATCGGTCCATCGAGCAAATCGCGCGGTCCACTCAAGCTGCGCCGTTCGTTGCCGCGGTTGCGTCAGCGGCTAAACTGGGCTCGATTCCTGATGGCGTATCAGGATTAGATTATGCGTCGATGGAGAGCCCTGCAACGTCTGGCGATGGGACTTATGATTACTTCATGGATCTTCCCGCGGATGATTTTGCGATTCAGCTCATCGCCCAGAAAAGCCTCCCCTCGATTCGGACATTTGCGGCAACGGTCAAGCTGGAAGACCCGCTTGTTTTGAAAACCCCATTAATGAAACGCCCGCTTTATGTTTTGGTCTTGGATACGTTCAACGATATCCAGCTGGCCAGTGACGCAAAACGAGCCTGGATGGTCCAATACGATAACGGCATTGAACCCTGGATTCGAACGGTTGGATCGTTGCAAAAAACAATGCAACCGATCGGACCTATGGATTGATCCTTGTCGCAATCTGCTAAACACTTACCCGGGGTCGATCAGTTATTACGGTCGGCGGCCGGCCGCATTCTAATCGATGAGTTTGGCCGCACTCGTGTTGCTCGGGTCATTGCTGAGACGCTTTCAAGGGCTCGCCGCGACATCGCAACCACTGACCTCGAATTGCCCTCTGATGACACGTTGCTTGCCAATACTCGATCGGTGCTCAGCGCTGCCAATCCGACCTTAAAGACGGTGCTAAATCTTACTGGAACGATTCTTCATACCAACCTGGGCCGAGCCAGCTTGCCGCAGGTTGCACTCGATGCGGTGCAACGGGTCGCAGGCAGCCCTAGTAATTTAGAGTTCGATCTGGAAACCGGAAAGCGCGGCGATCGAGATCAACCGCTTGAACATCTTTTGAAGGAAATCACCGGCGCTGAAGCCGCAACCGTTGTAAACAACAATGCAGCAGCGGTCATGCTGGTTCTCAACACCTTCGCGCTGGGTCAAGATGTCCCCGTGTCGCGAGGTGAACTCGTTGAAATTGGCGGATCGTTTCGGGTGCCAGAGATTATGATGCGCTCGGGATGTCGACTCGTCGAAGTGGGGGCGACCAACCGAACGCGACGGTCGGACTTTAAGGCGGCGATCACCGATCAGACTGCAATGCTGATGAAAGTCCATACCAGCAACTATCAAATTCAAGGATTTACCGAAAGTGTCGCCGAAAAGGACTTGGCGGCCCTCGCCCACGAATTTGGTCTGCCTTTTATGACTGATCTCGGCAGTGGGACCTTGGTTAATCTTAGCCAATACGGCTTGCCGCCAGAGCCAACGGTACAAGAAGCGGTTGAGAGCGGCGCTGACATCGTGACCTTTAGCGGCGATAAGCTATTGGGCGGCCCTCAAGCGGGATTAATTGTTGGTACCGCCAAGGCCATCGCTTTGATCAAACAAAACCCTATGAAGCGCGCCCTTCGGGTCGATAAGATGACCCTGGCCGCTTTGATCGCCGTTTTAAAGCTTTATCTCACGCCAGAAACCTTGATCGCGCATCTGCCTACATTGCGCGATCTGGCAAGGTCCGAAGCAGAGATAAAACAGTTCGGTGATGCGCTGTTGCCAGCGGTTACGGCCCAGTTAGGGCACGATTTTGACGCCGCTTTGGTTAACGCTAAAAGCCAAATTGGCAGCGGCGCCCTCCCCATTGATTTGCTGCCTAGCTGGGCGATCGCAATCAGCGCGCGGGGTACGCCACACCCCAACGAGGCTATTATGAGTCTGGCTACGCGCCTTCGTCAGATTGACACACCCATCTTAGGCCGCATAACGGGTTCTCGATTGCTGCTAGACCTGCGCACCCTGTATCAGCCAGAACTGCTCTTGGCAGGGCTCAAAACGGTCAACGCTGGATGATCGTTGCAACCGCCGGCCATGTTGATCACGGGAAAACCAGTCTCGTTGAAATGCTAACGGGCATCCAAACCGATCGACTTCAAGAAGAAAAAGATCGTGGGCTCACGATTGATTTGGGGTTTGCCTATTCAAAAATAGGCGAGCTGTCGGTTGGTTTCGTCGATGTTCCAGGTCACATTAAATTTATTAACAATATGTTGGCGGGGGTTGGTGCGGTGGACCTAGCCCTACTGGTAGTGGCCGCCGACGATGGCATGATGCCGCAAACCCTCGAGCACCTGGCTATTTTAGAAGCCCTGCGGGTACCTGCTCTGCTGGTTGCCTTAACGAAAATTGATCGTGTGGAACCTGCGCGCTGCCTTGAGGTCGAGTCTGCCATTACACAGCAGCTGCAGGGCACTTCGTTTGAGCAAAGCCAGGTGATTTCCTGTTCAAGCATTAGCCGAACTGGTGAAAGCGAGTTGATAACGGCCCTAAAGGCGCACGCACAAAGGATGCAGCAACGTTCTGATTCGGGCCATTTTCGGATGGCGATTGATAGAACCTTTTCCGTCAAAGGCGCTGGCACAGTGGTCACCGGCGCCATACTTGCGGGGCAGATTGGTTTGTCCGAAACGCTTTCTGCACCCAACCAGTCGCAACCCTTCAAAGTTCGAGGATTGCACCGGCAGAATGTTGTGAGCGCGTCCGCGGGCGCCGGTGATCGCGCCGCCTTGAATTTAACCGGGCCGCAAGCCGCCTTAAGTGATCTAACTCGAGGAGACTGGTTAACGGCCAACCCCAAAATGAGCGCTCGCAGTCATTGCGACCTTATGTTGCACACCTTGCCAGCAGAAAAGAAGTCGATTCGTCATTGGACCTCGGTTCATGTGCACCACGCGGCGCAGCACACCTTAGGACACTTGGCGACCCTGAGTGGCCCTGAAATCGAGCCCGGGATGTCAGGTATTGTGCAGTTGGTGACGAGCGCCCCGTTATCCTTGTGCTACGGCGACCGTCTTATCTTTCGAGATCAAGGCGCGACCCGAACCATTGCCAGTGGTTTCGTCCTCAATCCACTCGCGCAAAGTCGCGGCCGGGCAAAACCTGAACGCATTTCGCTTCTAGCGACGCTTGCCGAAGCCACGAGCGACGCCGATTACCTGATGCGTCTGGTTGTCGGTTCTCGCAACGGCGTGGCAGTTGACACCATTGAGCGCATCCTAAATTGGAAACCTGAGCGAATCGCGGCATTTCTGGCGGATCATTCGACTCTCGTTAATCTCAACGGTGTGTTGGTCACAGTTGAAGACTTTTCGGATGTTAAAAGCAGATTGGCTGAAGCCCTTGAGGACTGGCATCAAAACCATCCCAGTGTTCAAGGAATGGATCACCCAAAACTCCTAGCGTTGATGCCTAAAGCCTGCCTCTATCGTGAAGCAGTTATTGCACAGCTCAAAGTAGCTGGCGTGATCTTACAATCTGGGTCCCTATTTCATCGACCTGGCGCGCAGGCCACCCTCCCCGAGCAAACCCAAAGGCTCTTAAAGCAGGTCATCCCGCTCATAGCGGAGAATCCAAAACAACCGCCGGTGTTACATGACCTCGCGGCGAAGCTCAACATCGATGCCAAACAGTTGAATCAGCATCTGCTGGCCTGTGCTAAGGCTGGTTTATTGGTGCATCCGGTTAAAAATCGGTTTTTTGAGCCCAAAACCATTGCAGGCTTGGTTGCGTTAACGCAGTCGGTAGCCGGCGGCAGCCCGTTTACGGTTCAACAGTATCGTGACGCTTCGGGAATGGGGCGAAATCTCTGTATCGAACTGCTGGAGTATTTCGATCAGAAGGGCCTTACCCGTCGAGACGGCAACCTCAGGCATCCAAGGCGGTAAGCGCGGCCGGCAGACCTTAGGGGTCACGAGGATTGTGCACGGGTGTGATCAGGCTGTTTTTGCGGCGGTGTAGATGCTATAAAGTTCGTTAAGTTGATAATTTCAGCCTGCTTTCAAGCCGTTCTAGGCAATCGTTTGAAACGATTTGAGGCTGTTCCATTTTCGCCCCTACACAGCCTTCGCGTGACGACTAAAATCGAATAAGGTGCTCGTGTTATGACAAGTTATTTATCTTCCATGATTTTCGTGGTGCTCCTCACTGTGTGCTGGCCTGCTGCTGCCGAAAATAACGAATCTGTAATAGATTCATCGGGAATACCGGAGCCCCTTGCGCAGGTCTTGGCGGATGCCGCTGGGCTCCATAATCAAAATCAGACTCGAGGTGCCATCAAGCTGCTGCAAACTGAACGCAATAATTTTGACAACCATCCACGTTTGGTAGCGCTAGAAATTCAATTATTGCTTGGAAGTGGTCGCCTCAGCGAAGCTCGAAACTTGGTCGAGCAGTTGTCGAAGGCGCGATCTGATATGGCTGAGTTTGAGCTGCAGGTTCAGCGCGCGTTTGAGCGCATTGTCAACAGTGAAAAACGCGCGATTATCTTTATCCAAAAACGGATCGAGCTGAAAGATTTCGAAACGGCGATTGCGGTGAGCGACCTTGCTCTTTTGGCGTTCCCAGACCAACAAGCGGATTTTTATACGCTCAAGGGGGAGGCGCTTTATAAAATGAATGCACTGGCGGCGGCGGAATCTGAATTCATGCGGGCGCTTCAAATCGATCCGCTGAACCCGGTTGCAAAATCCTATGTAACCGAAATCAGAACGACCCGTGAGGCACAAACCAGTACGGCACTCGCTGAGTGGATTCGCATTGCCAAAGATAAAGTGGGTGATTTCATTGTGACGTTCTTAGCGCTCTTCACAGCATTTTTGATGAACTCGCTGTTGTCGCCCCTGAGTATGCGTTTTCGATTACTTCGTGCGCGACGGGCCTTCGAGGCCGGCAATTATGATGATTTTGCCGATGCAGTTGAACGGTTGTTAGACCAAGAGGACTTCAAACCGTTGCGGCACAACTTCAGACTGTTATTGCGAAAACGACCCTATGAAGACGTTAAAGCCATTTTCGAGGCGCACGTCATGACCGAGGAACGTTTGCCCACGCTTTTAAGAATACTGCACCGAGAGCACGACAGGATGTTGGCCGGTGGGTAACGCAGTCTGCAAGGTTCCCGCGATATGAGGCCTACGCTCGACAGAACGGAACATTATGACGCGACACGGGCATTGGGCCTGCCAGTATGAGCAAGCCTAACGACACCTCCAAGCAAGAACCTAATCAGCCAGTGACCGTTGAACCCATTGATTCCGATGTGCCCAACCGGTTTACCGTACTCGGTCCTCTCAAAATGCTGGTAAACCCCGTTGCGCAGTTGACCCGCACCATCATGGATTTGATTGGCTTGATTTCCGTTGCGCTTGCCGCCAGCAAACTGTTATTTGAAACAAAACGTCGCGGCATTTTTATGGCGTTGTTTTACCGGCAGATCTACAACACTGGCGTTCGGGCGCTCTACATTAATGGGGCAGTCGCAGTTTTGGTGGGCACCCTACTCATTTCCAGATTATTTGATTACATTCCCAATCAGGTCATGGAAGACCAGTTTGGTTATTTGTTTATGGTGATCGTATTCCGAGAACTAGGGCCTTTGATTTCTGGCGTGATCTTGATCGCGCGCTCTGCGACCTCGATTACAGCCGAAATTGGCTATCTTAGGTTGCGTCGAGAGTTTCAGGTCTTAAACGGGTTGGGCATCAGTCCCGTATTTTTGTTTTTGCTCCCAGTGTTTTTTGCTTTCCCGCTCTCCTTGCTCTTAATGTTCATCTATTTTGATCTGGTTGTTTTTCTTTCGAGCTACGCCGTGATTTGGCTGTCAAATCCAAGTGCAGATTTTTTTGCCTTGCTATCGGCTATTTTGAACCAAATCAGTCTCAATGAAATCGCGATCAACGGCTTAAAGGCCGTGCTCGGCGGCATGATGATTGGGGTCATCTCAATCCATTTTGGCGCAAAAGTGGAAAACAGTTTTACCGAAGTCTCAGATGCCATATCGAACTCGACGACAACCCAGCTCTTGGTGTTCTTCGTGATTAATATCCTGTTATCCATTTTGGCCTATACCCAATGACCGGCACTTTGACGCTTGAGAATCTCCACATCGAATACCCAGAGGTCTTGCTCTTCGATCGGCTCAACGTTGCGTTTCCTATCGGCAGTTTGATCGGTATTGAAACCGATGTCTTGGATGGCGCGACATCGTTGTTAAAAGGCATTGGCGGGATGCTCTACGATATTGACGGACGTTCGATCCTGAACGGTCGCAATATTTTGACAATGCCGGCAAGTGAACGAGCGCGCAAGGTTGGCTTTGTTTATGAAGATGAGGGTTTGATTAGTCTTTATGACGTGTTTCAAAATATTGCGTTACCTCTAGAATTCCACACCGATTTAAACGTTGCCCAGACCCGGTCACTAATCGATGCGACCATTGAGGCGCTCAATGTGCCCAAGGCGCTGCTGCAAATGCAACCCCACGAACTTAATGATGTTCAAACCCGGCTGGTTAATCTAGCGCGTGCGCTGGTGATGTCGCCTGAATTGTTGTTAATCGATGAACTCGAAGGCGGCATGCCGGACGACATGATTGATAGCACCATGCGGTTGCTAAAAGGCAAAGCCCGAAAGGAAAATATGACGGTCCTGCTGACGTCTTCAAACGAACATGTTTTACGCGAGGTGGATCAAGTGTTAAAAATACAATCGAACCAATTGGTTGAGAGCCCAGTTTGACTGCTTCCGCCTACCGCCCTTTTGCTGTGAGCAACAAAGACCGAATAGTAGGTTTCTTTGTGATTGGGTCGCTGTTCATTTTTTTACTGGGGTTCATCATCCCGATGGTGCGGGATCTCGCAGATGACGACACCGTCAATTTCTACACGAGACTGGACCAAACTTATGGGATCGCGCCCAACGCCATCGTCTCACTCAAAGGAGTGAACGTCGGCGCTGTCCAGAGCGTGGTGCTCAGCGACGATGGCTCGGTCCGAGTTGCAATCGCCTTGTCCGACACCTACGCGCAGTTTTACACATCAGATCTCAAACTGGTTATCGACAGCGAGATTGGCGTGAATTCTATCTTGAACGGCAGCGGCCTACTGCTGCGGCCTGGCGCATCAACCGGCATTCCGCTCCTTGACGGCGCGTACATCGAGGCGGAACCCCCTAAAGGTCTGGCCTCTCTGCTTGAAACACTTGATCTCGAGCAGTTAACCCAGCAAATTACCACAATTGTGACATCAGTCGAGTCGATAGCGGGCGGTTTGGCCAATAACCAAGAAACCTTATATAGCACGATGGATAACCTTGCAGACGTGACCGGTGAGTTAAAACGAGTTTCCCAAGACTTGCCAGACGTGTTTACGTCGGTCAGCCAAAGTCTGGCGCAGTTGGATCGCACGATTAGCCGCGTCGATAATATTGTGGCGGGCTCGAGCGACGATATCGCCACCGCCATTGCGAATGCTGCGCTGCTAACTGATCAGGCGACCCAAACCCTACAGCAAACCGATCTTTTACTGCAGTCTGGTGAACCCGCGTTAGAACAATTACCGGAACTGATGAAAACAACCGATGCAACGTTGAAGAGCTTGGATACGTTGTCCCAAACCCTAAACCGGTCTTGGTTGTTTGGTGGCCGTAAAAAGCCAAAACCCCTTGAATCCGAGTCACCCAATAATAACGATTAGGAGTAGTTGCTTATGACACCCGAACGTTCCAGAGTCTTTTTGGACTGCACAATTCGATCAGCGCTTGCCGCGTTCGCGATCGGGGGCTTCCTGAGTGGGTGCGCGGTGCAGACCGATGAGGGTATTTTAGCGGGCCCTGCTCTGACACTTGGCACCTCGAATTCGACCGAGGCAGAAGTTCTGGTCGATGAAAAAACCTTGCCCACAACGATAGCGGTTTTACCCTTAGGCAATCAAACAACCAGCGATTTGGCGATTGGCGCGGTTCGACAAACCTTGTCGAATCATTTTTCAAGCCGAAATTATCGCGTCATGCATACGGTCGATGTGGATCGACGCCTGGCCTTGGCAGGCCTTGATCCTGCCACAGACGCTGACCTGGATTTCTCGAAACTGCGCACGATTCTCGGGGTCGATGGTCTGATTACTGGCGACGTCACCCATTACGAGAAGACCTTTGCCGGGGTTGGGGCTCGAATTTCTGTTGGCGTCAGTTTGACGTTATTAAACGAAAAAGATGAAATCGTTTGGGCGGCATCGAACGTACAGCGATCCTATGCTGGCGGCGTCTCAGTCTCTCCGGTTGGCATCATCGTTAACGCGCTTGCGGCGGCGAAACACCTGTATGGAGACATTAATTTGTTCCGGGCAGCCGATGACTTGGGCCGCGCGCTCGCCAAAGATATGCCGGCACCAGAGCGTTTAGCGGTTAAGGACCGTCCCGTTATTCAAAGTGTTGCCCATTCCGGTGCTAGCCAAAAGCTCAACTATGGCGCAACGGTAAACTTTGCCCTCGAAGGCGATGCCGGTTTGAATGCCAGCATCGCCATTCAAGGCGTTGGGTTAATTGACCTCCAAGAGGTCAGCCCGGGCGCTTATTCGGGTCAATGGGTCGTCGACCAATCGATTAATATTGAGTCCGAAACCGTCATTGGCCGGCTAATGAACGATGCCGGCGAGTTCAGCTCTTGGGTGTCACCGTACGGTCTTATGACGATTGATAACACGCCACCGACCGCGTTAACTGACATGACCACGACTTCCCGCCCGGGGGCGGTGCAACTCTCCTGGTCAGCGGACTACGACGGTGATTTAAAAACGGTTTCAGTACAGGTTCAGGGGCGTGATGCGTGGCAGCGTGCGGCGCCCATCGATCAAACCCTCACGCTCAGTGAATTGCCTGATTTCGCCCCGACGCAAATTCAGATCATGCTCGAGGATGATGCGGGCAATCAGACTGCAGCGCAAATCATGACAGTGATCGCGGCGCCAGATCCGCGCTTTAGTCAGGCCGAGGATCTCAAGTCGGCCCTACCATCGGTTGTCCATGGCGCCATGCGGCTTCGCAAAGCCTTTGGGCCGTTCACCCTATCTGGCCCTCTGCGCGTCGCAACCGACGGCGTGTTGTTGATTGAGCCAGGAGTTCAACTCGAACTCGCGCCGAATGCTCGAATTGACGTGCTGGGCGAAATTCAAGCAATGGGAACGACCGCTGCGCCCATAACGGTTACGCATCAACAAGGTGTTGCGGCCCAAGCGTTTTTGATTTTTAAGTCGGTGTTACCAAGCCGGGTTGCAGGCATGAGCGTTCAGCACGTCAATGTACCGTTCCAAATTTTGGCGGGTAGCCCAGTAATTGAGGACAACGTCATAAACGGCGCGTTTAATGCCATCATGATGTCAGGCAGTTCAAAGCCATTGATCCGAAACAATCAGTTCACAAATGCCTCCGCTTCGGCCATGGTATTGTCTGAACAGGCGCAGCCCAGGCTTCAGGGTAATCAGTTTACCGAGAATCAACCCTTTCATATTCAAAATAGCTCGAGTTATAGCCTCAAAGTGACGGGTAATACGTTTGATCCGCCGGCCTCAACAATGACGATTTTAGGTCCAATGGAAGACTAAACCGAAAAAAAGAGATCGATATGATGTATCTAAGAGTCATTATTATTGCCTTTGGGGTTTTCACCGCAGAAGCGAGTCGCGCTGACGATTACATTGAATGGGTCGCGGCGAACAGCGGGGTTAATTGGACCAATGGCTCAGCCGTTGCTGAGGGCGCTGGGCTGGCCAAACCTGGAACGCCGCCGAGCCTTGCCAAAATGATGGCGTGTCGGGCTGCCTTGGTCGATGGTCAGAGGAATTTGCTCGAGTCCTTACAAGGGGTTCGCGTTGAAGGCATAACGATCGTCGATAACCTCATGTTGGAAAGCGACTTGATCAAATCGAGCGTTGAGGGCACCTTAAAAGGCGCCGTGATGACCAGTCGACGCCCCCAAGCCGATGGGTCCTGCGAAGTGACTTTGACGGCACCGATTGCTGGAAACTTTGCGCGTGATGTTTATGCTGCCGTGCTTGCGCCCAATAACCAATCCTCTGCCCCGATGAAGTCCGCGATCCAACAGGCGGCGTTTGCAACCTTGGATTATGTGCTGGGCGCGGTTGCCAGTTCCGCTCATGCGAACCCGTCTGGTGTCGAGACAGCCCTTGAGGCACTAACCCGCCGGCTCGATGCTTTGGAAGCGTTGATGACCGACCAAAAAGGACTGCCGAAAGCGGTGCCCGGCCTGCCAACAGGGCTTGTTATCGATGCGCGCGGGAGTAATTTTATCCCCTCGATGTCGCCGAAAATTCGAAAATTAAGAGCTGGCGTGATTTACCCTAAGATGCGTGATCAGCAAACCCTCGCTGATAGAGGTCAGCTCGTTTCGTTGTTTACCCGGGATGTTACAACGGCCCAGCAACACCCGATCGTTGGCGACCGCCCGGTTGTTTTGAAGGCGTTACGAACCTGGGGCGACACTCGTACCGAAATAGTGCTCAATTCGGAAGGCTCGAGTCGCTTGGAAAAAATGATCCAAGATGGCGTGATGCAGGATGCGGGCGTTATCATTGTTCTTTAATCGATGGAATCTTATCGCATGAAATATTTTCTGCTCGCTGTTTTAGCTGTTTGCGCGCTATCGGTTAACGCCCAACAATCTTCGATCACCGAGGCAGAGGGCTATTCCTGCATGGGGGTCGACTACTCTAAAAAGCAGACTGAACAGTTAGCACTTCAGGATGCCAAGCGCCAAGCGGTTGAGTTCTCAAAAAGCTATATCGAAAGCTCGACCGAGATGGAAAATTTTAATTTGAAGCGTGACCTTGTCAAAGCCTTCGCCCAGGCAGAAGTACAAGTGCTCACGATTATCGAGCAACAATGGGACGATCCAACGTCCAGCGATTGTTACACCATCAGAATCCAGGCAGAGGTTATTCCGGTTGCGCAGGATCTTAAAAAAATAGCAGAAGCTGGTGGATTTCAGAACGACCCCAGTGCCCCGCTCACGGTTCGGATTTGGACGAACAAAGCCGAGTTGGTTGAGAATGAAGCGTTTAAGGTCTATTTACGCGGTAATAAGCCCTTTTTTGGCCGGATCATTTATCAGGACGCAAGTGGTGAAAAGCTTCAATTGCTACCCAATCCCTACCGACAAGACGCCTATTTCCAAGGTGGGGTGAACTACGAGGTGCCAGGCGGTCTTGATCGGTTTGACATGGTGGTACAGGCACCATTTGGCCAAGAAACGGTTTCTGTGTACGCCAGCACAGCGCCTCTCGGTGAAATCGACACGAAGAGTCTCGGGCCGGTGCTTCAAGTGCAAGCACAAGATATCGCTAAGAAAACGCGAGGCATTAAAGTAATCGCGCGGCCAGTTGATTCAGCCCAAGGCGCAAGTCCGGTGATCTCGCGCGTCAATGAATTCGCCGAAGATCAGGTCATGCTGACGACGCGTTCGGCGCCTTAGGTTTATTGGAGATTGATTATGAAAGGGTGTTTTATTAGCTGTCTATTTTTGGTTCTCAGTCTTGGACACAGCGCAGTCGCAGCCCAAGGGTTGAAGATTGGGGATCTTGCCCCGGATTTTTCGCTGACTGCGTCGGACGGCAAGACTTATACGTTGAGCCAATTTAAAGGTCGACAAGCGGTCGTCATTGCATTTTTCCCGAAAGCCTTTACTGGCGGCTGAACGCTTGAGTGTAAGTCGCTGCGTGACAGTGATGACGCCATTCAAGCCTTCGAGGTTGCCTATTTCATGGCAAGCACGGATTCTTTAGCCGATAACACGGCCTTTGCAAACAAGAATGCGGCGAGCTTTCCGATTCTGGCTGATCCAGGTAAAGAAATGACGCGGGACTATGGCGTTTTAATGGCAGGCTCGTTTGCCAAACGATGGACCTTCTATATCGATGCGTCGGGTATCATTATTTCAATCGATAAATCTGTCTCGGCGCGATCTGCCGGGGCGGACTTGGTGGCGAACCTAATTCGTTT
>Ga0233432_10002857_pt1 | contig 15888 bp, 10 predicted proteins | sample SI_122_August201_6_FD_179870 | JGI IMG/M metagenome (GOLD analysis project Ga0233432, IMG submission 179870) | Seawater microbial communities from Saanich Inlet, British Columbia, Canada - SI_122_August2016_10_MG | ecosystem: Environmental > Aquatic > Marine > Inlet | place: Canada: British...
CGCAGGAAGCGTACGATCAATTCCCTGCTTTACTTTCTGATGCATATCCCAACTTCCGTAGGACATTGTCACGAATCGGACACCTGCCTCCACAAGCCTTCGAGCAAGAATCATTCTTTGACCAGCCTGATTCCGACCGTATTGATCTCGCAGTTCCTTCGACTCAAGGTTTATATCAAAAGCTGCCTGTGCCTTCGATGAACTCACCAGGTCGTAGGCCCGTTGATAGAAACTATCCATGGCCGTGATGTTGTCTGAGCCTTCAAGCCGATTGAAGTGCCTACCAACAACGTTCCGCAAATGACGACGGGTCTCAAATCGCTTCGGATCAACCCCACCAGGCAATGAAAGGTCACGTACCGTAAAGTTTGAGCTCGCTGGGTCTGATCCGAGTGTAAATGGTCCGAAAGCGCTTCCTAAATATCCAGCCTCAGCATCTGGTGCGGGCAAAGTCGGCAAGCACACGTATGGAGGCAGGCTCGCTCGTGAACCTAATTCATGTGATACGACACTACCAAAACTTGGATAGGTGACTGCTGGACTCGGTCGGTACCCAGTAAACATATTGTGAGTACCACGTTCGTGGGCCGCTTCACCATGTGTCATTGAGCGGATCACTGTTATTTTATCTGCTATCTTCGCCGTGTTCTTCAGATGCTGATTAAAGCGAACGCCAGGCAGGACCGTTTGAACTGTTCCCATTTCGCCTCTGTACTCAAGAGGCGAGAGTGGCTTGGGGTCAAACGTTTCCTGCTGGGACCAACCACCTGGAAGCCAAATATGAATAACGCTTTTGGCCGTTCCTTCGAAATGCTCAAACTGCTTCGCATCAGCTTGTGCTGCCCGCATACTCAAAAAAGAGCCAAGCGATAAACCGAATCCAGCGAGCGTGCCGACCTGCATAAATTCTCTTCGGCTACCGGCTTTCAATTGACGCAAAAAGTCACAACGATTGCTCGCTCCATGCGAGAAGTTATGAGAATTCACGGGCAGTCTCCTATTCACGAGTCTCAGATGTAAATGTGAGCAGCGGGCAACGCTCACCGAGTCGGCCCTGTACTTGTAACAATGTTACCTATGAAACATACATTACGCACTAAATGGGAGTGTTATCGAACGCCTCACATCAGCCGTGTTAGACTAATTCCTGATTGAAAATCCAAAAGAACCACTACTTCGGGGGGTTATTAGCATGTCGGTACAGGTAAACAACTTACAGGGCGACAGAATTATTGAAGTGGCAACAACGGGAAAACTCACGCGGGATGACTATGACACCTTTGTGCCCGTCATCGAATCGGAAATGAAAAAAGGGAAAGTAAAGATTCTTTTCTCAATGCATGATTTTTCTGGCTGGGACGCGGGTGCTCTCTGGGAAGATATCAAGTTTGACATGAAACACTTTGGTGAAATCGAGCGACTCGCCATGGTAGGCGAAAAGAAATGGGAAGAGGGAATGGCATGGTTCTGCAAGCCCTTCACGACCGCAAAAATTTCCTACTTTGATCACACTGAAATAGACGCCGCTCGCTCTTGGCTCAAAGCTGAATAATTCGACTTCTTCATTTCCATCAAAATGAATATCAAGACCTCTACTGATTTTCATTCAGGACCCTAGGGTGTCATCTTCGAGTGTGCGCTTACCTCGAAGTAGGTGGTGATAGTGTTGTGCAAAACGATGCGATTCATCGCGAACGTATTCCAGTAAACGTAACGAGTAAGCATCTCGCGACAATCGCAAGGGCTCCGATTTACCCGGCAGAAAAATCTCTTCTTCTCTCTTGGCAATTGACAAGATACACGGTGGCTCCACCCCGAGAGAATTCAGTGCATCCATCGCAGCAGACAACTGGCCTTTTCCGCCATCAATAAGAAACACATCTGGAAAAGATGCTCCTTCTCGAAGTAGTCGTGAAAATCTCCGTAACACAACCTCATGGATACTTTTAAAGTCATCGATACCTTGAACTGTTTTAATTCGGTATCGTTTATAACCGGGCTTAAAAGGAAGGCCGTCAATAAATTGAACAAGGCTTGCAACGGTTTCATTGCCCGCCAAATGAGCAATATCAACGCCCTCTATGACACGAGGTGGCCCTGAAAGACCAAGCACCTTCTCGAGGCCCGCGAGTCCTTTTTTTGGATCAACGAGAAACACTTCTGGCTGTACATGCTCTTCAAGATCACCTCGCTCATGCAGTCGCTCAAGCAGTTTGATTTCATCTCGTAACCTTGCTGCCTTTTCATATTCAAGCCCCTGTGACGCAGACATCATTTCCGTACGCATATCTTCAAGAAGCCGTTTTTTTCCGCCCTCTAGGAATGTCTTGAGTCGATGAATGTCTTTGCGGTAATCCTCTTTTGTTATTCGGAGGTTACATGGAGCAGTACACTGACCAATTGACGCAAGTAAGCATGGCCGAAACCATCGCCACTGAGGATCATCCTTGTCTATATCAAGCGAGCAGGTTCGAAATTTAAAAATTCTTTGAAGTACAACGATCGCCCCACGAAGACTTCCTGCACTAGGAAACGGACCATAGAGCTTTACACCTTTGGAAGCTGGCGAACGAGTAAACTCAATCCTCGGAAAATCTTCATGTGTCGTGATTTGTAAGTATGGAAAAGTCTTATCGTCTTTGAGTAACGAATTAAATCGTGGCTGTACATCTTTAATAAGACGACTTTCAAGAAGAAGTGCGTCTACTTCACTATCTGCTTCCAGATAATCAATGTCTCGTATTTCACGAACAAGATCGGCTGTCCGGCGGTCGACCTCTGCAGCCTTCAGGAAATAGCTCGCAGCCCGACTTCTTAGGTTTTTTGCCTTACCAATGTAGATGACTCGCCCGGCAATATCTTTCATCAAATAGACTCCCGCAGTCTGCGGAAAATCACGCACCTTTCTCGCAGCTGCGGCGCAGTCACGAGACGTCACTGATCTATCAGTATCTGCTGGAGTTGTCTCAGAATTCGCATCCGATGAATCATTCATATCTGTATTCTATGACGAATGTCACAATTGCCAGCCGCCTCAGAAACAGATTCTTTTCAAAAGATCTCCAATAAAAGCAACGCAATACACGTAGCTTAGGATCAAACTCCTACTCGTTTGCGTAAATCCTTCTCCAGAAGATCAAGTCGGCTTTCAAGCAAACGTTTTGCAGACGGAAGTTCTGCACTTGCCATCGGTGGAGAAAAAGCGAAAAGGTAGAACTTGATTTTTGGTTCTGTGCCAGACGGTCTCGCTGCTATCGCATTGCGAAGCGAAGGAAAGTCATGATCGGAATCCTGATTACTCGGACTATTCGGCACAATGAGATCGAAGATAACAAGATCTCCTTTCTCACCCTCAAACGGTGTTTCTCTACCACCAGATTCTAGGATTTTTAGCTGCCCATAATCTCTTGCTCTTCTCACTGGCAGCCCACCAAATTCTGCGGGGAGGTCTGCTCGTAGGCCTGCCATAATCTCTTGCATTCGATCCATACCAGCAGCACCTGGCAACTTGATTGCTAACTGGCGCTCAAGATGGCACCCGTATGCACAGAAAATTTCATCAAGCTTTTGATGTAACGTTTTTCCATGTGACTTAAGATCTGCTGCCAATTCCGCGAGAAGTAGTGCCGCTACACTAGCGTCTTTGTCACGAACATGTGTTCCTGCCAGATATCCATGCGATTCTTCACAACCAAAAACAAAATTTTCTGCACCAATATCGTCAATCGTTCGACCTATCCATTTAAATCCAACCTGAAGCCAATCGATAACATTCACTCCATACTTTTCACCAATGCAGCGAATCAGGCCACTTGTTACCAAGGTTGTGACAATGGTGTCGGCAGGGCCCGGATTTTTCTGATCTCTTCTTTTTTCAAGCACCCAATCCGTTAGCAAGGCCCCAAGCTGGTTTCCTGTGAACGCCTTCCATTCACTACCGCTGGTTCCATCAATTGCAGCTGCTGCTCCAAGCCGATCACAATCTGGGTCACTTGCCATCACCACGTCATCAGAGCGCTGGCGCGCCTCTTCAATTGCACCGCTCATCACTTCTGGATTTTCTGGATTTGCAACATGCCCCGGGACATTTGGAAAGTCGCCGTCTGGATCAGCTTGTGGACCGAACAATCTCACGTCCTGAAAACCAGCTCCTCGAAGCACCGGAAGAACAGCTGTCGCACCAACTCCATGGAGCGGTGTGTAGATGACTGAGAGATTGCGTGCACCTGGTGTTGCCTGCTTCAGCACTGCCTTTACAAAAGCCGTATCAATCTCATCTTCCATGAAAACAACACGCCCCTTTTGAACTCCGCCCTCAAACGAAACTCGACCAATTTCTTTGGCTTCCATCACTCGGTGAATAATGCCCTTGTCGTGAGGCGGTAACACTTGAACACCACCAGCCCAGTACACCTTGACAGCATTGTCACAGGGAGGATTATGGCTTGCGGTTACCATGATACCGCACGTGCTCTTGGTATATCGAACTGCATATGAAAGTTCCGGTGTACTCCGAAAGCCTCGCAGGAAAAATATTTTAAATCCTGCTGCTAAAAGAACTTCGCTACACAACTTTGCAAAATGCTCTGAACGATGTCGCGTGTCGTACGCTATAGTACAACTTGGCTCACCATCTGCGAGACACGTTTCAGTCACATATTCAGCAAGCCCTTGAGCACTCTCGCCAATGGTGCGGTCATTGATGGCATTTGACCCGACGGGAAACATTTTCCCGCGACGCCCCCCTGTACCAAAAGGAATGACCGTCCAAAATGCATCGTCGAGTGATTTCCAAATAGTCTTATCAGATTTTGCACGCTGAATAAGATCAGCAAGTGGCTCAGCAAACTCTGAATACCGTGATTCTTTCAACCATGTTCGCATTGTTGCTGCCGAATGGTCTGTAATCGCCCTATCCTGATGGGCTCTATCTAGTTGTGTGAGACAATCCGTTAGCAAATCAGAGGACATTGGTGTCATCGGGGACTCCGGGAAAACACGGGTATTCGTTACATTCCGTTTGGATTTATACTCTGCCTCTCCAAAACATGCAGCTATTTTCAATGGAAAATCAATGAACAATGGAACCGGGTCGAATGTATCGCATCCTGAGCCACTTATTGTCAGTGTCTCAGGGCTTCGTGGAATCGTGGGAAAATCTCTTACGGATGATGTCGCAGCAGCGTATGCATACAGTTTCATCGAAACGCTTCCTGCTGGCCCCATCGTTGTTGGGAGAGATGGCCGAGAGTCTGGGCCGGCGCTCAAAGAAACAATTTCCAAGGCTATTACGGCCAGCGGCCGAGATGTACTCGACTGTGACACGGCATCAACACCAACAGTAGGCATTGCTGTTGTTGAGAATAATGCTGCTGGAGGTATTCAAATATCGGCGAGCCATAATCCAGCACCCTACAACGGCCTCAAACTATTCTCTGAGAAAGGCCGCGTACTTCCCGCTGTGGCAGGTGACGCTGTACGTCTACGATTTGAAGCTCTAAGAAGGGCTCCGCCAAAAACACTGAATGAGTGTGAGCCTGGAAATATTCATTCAATTGAAAGCGTTCTCCCACATCTAGAAAAAGTACTTGCGATTGTCGACGTGGATGCTATCCGTCGCGTAAAGCCGAGGGTGTGGATAGATTGTGGTCGTGGGGCAGGAAGCCGCCTGGCGCGGCCACTCCTTGAGGCACTTGGTTGTGAGGTTACTTTTGTTGGCGAGCCTCCTGACGGCCAGTTTGAGCATGAGCCGGAGCCAACAGCGGATAATCTCATCGATTTACTGTCCCAAATACCAGCAGCCGGGGCCGATATTGGCTTCTTTCAAGATCCCGATGCAGACAGGCTCGCCATTGCTGATAGCGCGGGGCACTATTTGGGTGAGGAATTAACACTCGCTCTTGCAGCCGATGCAGTGCTTAAGAAATCTCCGGGCCCAGTTGTCATCAACTGCTCTACAAGTTGCCTCACTGTAAAACTTGCAGAACAACATGGCTCATCATGCACGCTCTCCGCTGTCGGTGAGGCAAACGTTGTCGACGAGATGCTACGGAAGAATGCTATATTGGGAGGAGAAGGCAACGGTGGCGTGATAGACCCCCGTGTCGGCCTTGTCCGAGATTCATTTGTTGCCATGGCACTTATTTTAGAACGCATGGCAGAGGGCGGAAAACTTGTTCCTCTTGCAGATCTGATCGAAGACTTTCCTTCTCTCACAATTAAAAAAACAAAGCTCGTGCTTCCATCTGGATGGTCTCATTCAGATATTGAAGAATCCTTTCATCGTGTTGCTCATGCCTTTCCCCAAGCAACTGTAAGCCGCCTCGATGGCGTACGCGTAGAATGTGCTGATGGCTGGGTGCTCGCACGTGCAAGTAATACGGAGCCTATTGTAAGAATCATTGCAGAAGCAACTGATGAACAACGAGCGACGTCGATCATTGAACAAGCTAGAAAAGCATTACTTGCTCAATGATGACCAAGCGTTGCAACTTCAATGCATGCCAACCTAGCTCGCCGGAAGATCTATTTTCATAGCACCCATGAGTCGTTTCATATCTTCCCAAACGTCCCGTTTTGCTGATGAGTTATGAAGAAGGTAGGAGGGATGGTACGTGCACATGACACGTACACCTTGATATGTAAACCACTTCTTACGCAGTGATTCAATTGGCTCTGTACTTCGTAAGAGAGACTGAGCCGCACTGGCTCCAAGACAGCAGATAAAACCAGGCTTCAATTCATTCACTTGTTGTTCTAAAAATTGTTCGTAATTCTTGATCTCATGAGCATCATCATGATGCTCATGAAGATTCGGTTTCGTAAGACTGTTGAGCACATAAACTTCTTCAGCAGGAAATGCACAAGCGTCAAGAATTTTCGTGAAAAGTATTTCAGTTTGGCCGGTAAAGAGTGTTCCAGCTTCAACATGACCATCTTCCGGAGATACTCCGAAAAAACAAAGTTGAGGATGTTCATTACCCCCACCAAATACAACTTCAGAAGAGAAGGAGGCGACTTGCGAACACTTGTCACAATGTGACACTTCTTCGTGCATGCCACTGAGTAAACGTCCGTACTCTTGAGAATCAGTTCTCTGCGAGTCCGCTGACGCATCACTTACTCGCTGTCCATGACTCGTTCGAGTCTTTGGAAGGCTTGTAACGCCTGCTAGTTCCAGGCTTTCTAATCGCTGCCGCAATGCCCGTTCTGACATTTCTACACCCTACAGTTACGGGTTCTACAACGCTTTACGAAACCGTTTCCGGCCACGCTTTCTTCCCAGAAGTGACGGAGCAGGCTTCGGTGGTTCGGCGTCGACCGATTCACCTGAACTCTGAACGTCTCCGGGCTGTTGCCCTTGAGAAGGAGTTGGCCTCGCCGGCTCCGGATCAAGCGCAACGAATCCCGGCACTTCCTTCCTTTCCAGAAGCTTATCAATACGCATCTCGATACGAGTCAGTTGCGGACCCTCCTCCGGCGCAACAAATGTATACGCAATACCCTCGCGGCCCATGCGTCCTGTTCTGCCAACGCGATGAACGTAGTCATCACAGAACTCGGGGATGTCGTAGTTAATGATGTGTGAAACACCTGATACATCAATACCACGGCCAACAACATCGGTTGCCACTAACACCTGAATCTGACCGTCACGGAATTGCCGCATCACACGATCTCGCACATTCTGGGCAAGATCACCATGAATACACGCAACACTTGTCTTTTCGTTTTTCCTGTGTCGCTGGAGCCGCTCATGAATTTTATCGGTCCCTCGTTTAGTTCGACAAAACACAATAGCCTGCCGGGGCTGTTCTTGCTCAAGTACTTTTTCGAGTAACTTAAACTTACGAGTGGGATCCACCGTGAAATAAAACTGCTCAATTGTCTCAACGGAAAGTTCATTCGTCGAAAAGTCGAGTATCTCAGGATCTCGCATATATCGAGTTGCTAATTTTGCTACAGGAGGAGGAACAGTAGCGGAAAGAAGCAGCGTCTGTCGGCTCTGAGGACAGCGACGAAGAATTTTTTCTATGTCTGGACGGAAACCGATATCCAGCATGCGGTCCGCTTCATCAAGTGTTACAAGTTCTAATTCACTCAATAAAAGCGTACCCCGACTCATGTGATCAAGGACTCTGCCCGGTGTTCCGACGACAACTTCCGGGTTCTTCGCGAGCTTATCGATTTGTCCTTTAATGGGCTTTCCACCGTACACGGCAACACACTGCATTTTTGAACCTGCAGCGAGTTTTTCAAATTCATCACGAACTTGGACGGCTAACTCACGCGTTGGCACCATAACAAGAGCCCGCGCACCACGACCTCTTCCGGGACTTTGAGTTAATAACTCGAGTATCGGAAGCACGAACGAAGCAGTCTTTCCTGTACCAGTTCGGGCCTGTCCCAATACATCAACACCAGCGATGGCTCTGGGGATAACGCCAGCCTGAACAGGAGTTGGCTGAGAATACCCCGCTCGATCCACTGCCTGCAGGGTGGTTGGTGAAAGCCCAAGGGTTGCAAATCCTCCACCTTTATTTTCAGTATCGGCGGGCCCCGTGGGTGCCTTCGCAACAGACGGCGCCGGCATTTCTTCTCGCCGGTTCTCCCGGCTATCCGTGCCCTTGGAAAAATTTTCAGCAGCAGGGCTACGCCGCCGGCGACGTCGCCGAGGCTGTTCTTCACTCGTCACTCGGAACCTTCTCTCATGTGAATTGCTCTCTTCATTATTGTGCAAGCCACAATGAGCAGCCGGGTCTTACTACGCCAAATCTGACAAGACGCCCATTTTCGTTCAGGGGACTTCTTCAGCGGGAACATCCGGCTCATGGAGAGCAAAGTACTTCAAATCTCTTATTTTTAGAGACACTACCATACAAACGAACAGTACGCAATTCGAGCTATTTGGCTGCTTTATCTCAAGTACGCAGATGTTTTGATGATCAGTACGTGAATGTTGTTACAGAACCTGCGTTTCGGAAGCCCTCAGGTGACGGTTCCTGTGAGTCTGCTTGAAAGAAATTGGCTTACCGGTCAAAAAACTTTTTGATTGCCCAGACAGTTGCTGCCCTTCCAGCACGAGCAATCGACCTGGTGAGCGGTATTCGTTTAGGACAAACCGCAACACAATTCTGTGCATTACCGCACATCTGAATACCACCCCGACCTGTAAGGGCCTGCATCCGCTCATCTGCATTCATGCTGCCCGTAGGATGACCATTGAAAAGCACAGCTTGACTTATTGCATGTGGCCCAAGGAATTGTTGGTCATACGCTGTCTGCTTCCGTATATCAAAGTCATCGTCAGTTTCTTTTTCACGTTGAATGGTTTCAATTTTATTAAATTGGGGGCAGGCTTCCATACAACATCCACAACTGATGCATGTAGTCAGTGGATATGCATCTTCTTGTTCTTCTGGAGAAATCCGTGGGCCCGGACCATGGTCGTATGAATCATCCACTGGCACCCACGCCTTCACTCGCTCGAGTGAATTGAAAATCCTACCTCGATCCACACTGAGGTCACGAACGACTGGAAATTTTGTGAGTGGCCTGAGCTCAATTTCACCAGGCGTCTCCTCGAACAGGTTATCAACAAGCGAAGAGCAAGCCATTCTCGCACGGCCATTAATCAGCATTGCACAAGATCCACAGACTTCTTCGAGACACGCACAGTCCCAGGCGACCGGCGGTACTTTTCGCCCATCCTGAGATTTCGAAATTGCAGCAATCCGTTGGAGCACGCTGATAACGTTCATGTTTGGCTCGTAGGGAATTGCAAATTGCTGCCAGTAGCTTTCTTCAGCTGGTGCATCTTGTCGCAAGACCCGGACACGAATTTCCTGCGGAGCTAGTTTTCCTTTAGGTTCGGCCTCGGGACTCGTTGTTGTCGATGCAGTAATCATAGTCACTCCCAATTATCAATGGATGCAAAGGGTATCTTAAAAAATACCGTACGGTTACCCGACTGTCGCGGGCTCAACCGCCTTTTCTGTTCGTTCTTTCCAAACCTGCTCAATGACCTCACCACCAACAAGCCCATAAAGACGGGGCCGTGGCGGAATAAGTGTTGTATCAATCTCCTCATAAGTAATGACCGGGTGCCCATCATCACCATGAACACCAATCGTCGACTTGAGCCACTTTCGGGTGTTTGCCTCAAACCGATCGCACCAACGCTCTGCCTCCGCTTTTTGTTCCGCTGGCTCAGTTGCCGCAATACCTGGCATTGAGAAGTCCGGTTTATAGTGAGCCCCGCGACATTCATCACGAAGTAGGGCACCCTTCAGAATGAGTTTCGCAAGCGGAAACATGTCACCAACTGATTTAGTAAATACAACATTTTGATTCGTCCAGTTTCCGGTATCTGACAGACTGCAGTGCTCCCAGACGTTTTCTAGTTGACATACTTCGTCATACGCCTGAGACAACTGATCATTCCGCCTTACCACGGTCGCCGTTCGAGTCATAATATCACCAAGTTGTCGATGAATATCATACGGATTCGATTCTCCCGCTGGACGAGACAGAATTGCTTGGTGACGCTCTTCCTGCCTTTTCACCGCTGCAACAAAATCAGGGCTTGTCTCATCGCGAGTATTTTTCTTTGCGCCGGCAATGACACCTGAGGCACAGAATAGACCACTAAAAATACACGACAGCAAAGAATTCGCACCGAGTCGGTTTGCACCGTGGTATTGGTAATCACATTCTCCAATAGCGTACAGACCGGGAATGTTCGTCTGCTGATTACGAGGGGACCCTTCTAGCAGACCCCCGGTTTCACTTTTTTCATAATCGACCCAGAGCCCGCCCATCGAATAGTGAACCGCGGGGAAGATTTTCATTGGGGCTTCACGAGGATCAACACCTTGGAATTTTTCATAAATTTCAAGAATACCACCTAACTTCCGATCGAGTGTTTCCCTCGGAATATGTGTGAGGTCGAGGTACACACAGAGACGATCCTTTTCCACAGACAATCCGTCGGTCGTGCAGATATCAAAAATTTCACGGGTTGCGATATCACGGGGTACAAGGTTCCCGTACTCAGGATATCGCTCTTCAAGAAAATAATATCGTTCCGCTACTGGAATATCTTTTGGGTCGCGAGCATCTTGAGCTTTGCGTGGAACCCAAACACGACCACCTTCACCTCGAGCACTTTCGCTCATGAGCCGAAGTTTGTCAGCTCCCGGAACCGCTGTTGGGTGAACCTGTATAAACTCTGCATTCCCGTATTTCACCCCTGCCTTGTAGGCACGGCTCACAGCACTTCCCGTGCAGATCATTGACATGGTTGATCGGCCGTAAAGAAGCCCACAGCCACCCGACGCAAGAATAACGGCATCTGCAGAAAAGGCCTTGAATTTCATGGTCACCATATCTTGGCACACTGCGCCAATGCATCGTCCATCGTCACCCATCACCGGCTCTAAGAAATCCCAGAACTCCCACTTCTTCACCCGGCCATCGGCTTCCCAACGACGTACTTGCTCATCAAGTGAATAAAGAAGTTGTTGCCCTGTTGTTGCGCCGGCAAAAGACGTTCGCTTGTACAATGTGCCGCCAAAACGACGCTGATCTCGAAAGCCCTCTGGCGTTCTATTAAAAGGGACACCAAGGCGATCCATGAGATCGATAATGCGAGGCGCCCAATCTGCCATTTCTTTCACGGGAGGCTGATGTTGCAGAAAGTCACCACCGTACACGGTGTCATCGAGGTGCTTGTACTCATTATCACCTTGCTGCCTGGTAACTGCATTCACACTGTTAATTCCACCTTGGGCGCAGACACTGTGTGATCTTTTCACTGGAACAAGACTCACAAGGTCAACATGTACACCAAGTTCAGCTAAACGCATTGTTGCAGAAAGGCCTGCAAGGCCACCACCAATAACAAGGACTCGTGGTTGTGTCATGAATTCATCCTTTTTTGAACTTCGCTACTCTTTGTTCTTAGACGACATGCCCTGTTCATCTGTCTCATCAGATGACACCCGGCTCACACCCACAGCATGAGTGGGTTGCTGTGTATCCTCCACTGAAATACCACCTTCTAAAAGTTGTCGCGCCTTATACATACGCGTCTCGACTTCCTTCGCTTTTTCAACATCAATGGACCGCATTCCACCAAGTGCACCAAGACCAGCGGCTCCAAGGCCAACACCAACAATAATGCTAAGCCAATTTGCTCGCTGCATCGCAGCCGGGCTTGTCCAAAGGCCCCATGTAATACCGATGCTCCATAAACCATTTGCAAAGTGATACACCGTCGCGATGATTCCCGTAGCATAGAGCAACGTAATGGCCACAGGTTTCAGAGCAACTGCCGCAGAACTCGCCGCATGATGAGGGTCAAACTGTCCACCACCAAGTGGTGCGCCCATCCAATGAAGCTGGGCAATGTGCCAAAAAATAAAAGCAAATGCGATCATTGCACTTACTCGTTGCAGGGTATAGCGAACATTCCCCATGTATGAATAGGACCCAACGTTTGGAACACCTGTTGCAATAATGACGAACCCCATCACCGCATGGAATAACATTGGCAAGAAGATGAACACCCACTCAATAGCTGGAAGCAGTGGCCCAAGCGAATGGATGAGGTCAACTCGTGCTTGGAATGAAGCTGCACCAGCTAAGACTGATGAATTCGTAAGTAAGTGGACAACCAGAAAGGCTCCAACAGGGATAAGCCCTGCCAACGAAAAGAGCCGATACAGCAAAAACTGATAGCGACCTAAGAATGAGTCATCTGTAAGGGAAGTTGTCGACACGGTACTCCTCATCAAACATTTGGCATCCCTGCTACGTTCGAGTAAGCAGATCGATGAATTCCACGACACCAGGCATCAAACGTTGGAAGGATGTCTTTTTATGCCACGAACGAATGATTTCTGGACTAACCAGCGGCAATACCAAGAAATCGTAATTTCGCCCGCGTTTCCTATACTTCAGTATAGGTCTCGTACCTCTCAGGGCAACGCCCAGCCAGAGTTTGGCGAGACTCGCGGCTTGGATTTATACTTCCGAGAATAAAGCAATCACATTTCACTGGAGATCGTAGGGTGTCCAAGCCCAAAATAATTGTCGCAGGCATCCCCGGTGATAAGCCCTCCGCGCCAGAATTTATCGAGACGACCGGACTTTTCAATCCAGAAGAGTGCGATTTTGTATCAGTCGATACGCCAGCAGACATGGTGGCAATGGTTGCAAGCCAGCCAGTGACTGCTGTTCTGCTCGCTGGCCAAATTACAACCAAACCAGAAACAGTTGCAGCCTTATTGATGGGGCCAACTATTCTTGAACATTTTCCTGATGGCGTTGCACTTCTTGATTCTCGTGGACGGGTTCTGTGGGCAAACGATATTCTAGAATCTCTTTTTGATGGCCAAAAAATCGCCTCGGCAGATTTCCTCACTGCTCTCGGAACACCAAACTGGGCACACCCCTCAGGTGATCGGTCTCTTCCAAGTACTTGGCTTGATAATGAGGCATCGGCAGAAAGCGGTGGCCTTGTTCTGCGTATGCCTGACGATCGCTTTCTCCATCTTCAATCTTCACCACTGTTTTGCGTGCCACCTCCTGGGCTTCAAGGCATGGATGAGAAACCGGGAAACTCTCCCGAAGGATCCGTAGTCGTTGTGCGTGATGTGACACGAACCATGCTTGAGCAACAAAAGCGAGCAGCGATTCATCAGGCAGGACAGACATTAGCTGATCTCACTCCGACTGAACTGGCTGACATGACCGTCCAGGAACGCATCGAACTGCTCAAAAGCAATATCATTTACTATTCAAAAGATCTATTAAAGTTTGATGTCCTAGAAATCCGTCTTCTCGACAAGCAAACAAGCCGCCTTGAGCCACTCCTTGCCGAAGGCATGCAACCTGAAGCAGAGTCTCGTGTTCTCTTCGCTCGTGAGGAAAACAATGGCGTCACCGGCTATGTAGCCGCAACCGGCAGAAGTTATTTCTGCGACAACACAATCGAAGACATTCGATTTCTCGAAGGCTGCAAAGGAGCAAAAAGCTCTATTACTGTTCCGCTGCTAATGCATACCGAAGTCATTGGAACCTTTAACGTCGAAAGCCCAGAGCCTGGCAGTTTCACTGACATAGATCTTCAGTTCCTTCAAATCTTCGCACAGGATGTAGCCGCATCACTCAACACACTTGAATTACTCGTAGCTGAAAAAGCCAGCACCGCAGCCGAAAGTGTTGAAGCAATTCATGGAGCCGTTGCCTTACCGGTTGACCAACTGCTCAACGATACAGTCAACGTCATGGAGCGATACATTGGCCATGACCCTGACGTTGTTGAACGCCTACAACGGATTCTTAAAAATGCACGTGACATAAAACTTGTGATTCAACGCGTGGGTGAAAAAATGACACCAAGTTACGCGCAGTCACAAGGCAGAGCGACAGGACAAACAACAGCTCTCAAAGACCGATCTATTCTTGTAGTTGATGCCGATGATGAAGTGCGCGCAGCTGCACATAGTCTGCTTGAGCGCCAAGGATGTATTGTGGAAACAGCTCGTGATGGAAACGAAGCGATTTCAATGGTGAAAGCAGTAAAGGATACATCCTACGATGCGATCATCGCTGATATTCGTTTGCCTGATATGAGCGGATATGAACTTCTTGTAAAGCTGCAAGACGTCATTGGGCCCGTGCCGCTCATTCTCATGACTGGCTTTGGGTATGACCCAGGACACTCAATTGTCAAAGCACGACAAGCAGGAGTGGAGCTGGTTCTTTTTAAACCATTTCGGCTCGACCAACTTCTTGAAACCGTTGAACGATGCGTGCTGAATCGACCCGCCGCGTGCTGACCTATGAGCTGCTAGCTGCTCACGTGTACGGGGCGAATCTTTAATCCCACAGGGTAAATACCTTGATTTTTCGTCGAAATCTGGCTGTCTTGTGAAGGCAGGAAGACCGGGCAAGCATGTTGCGTCCTTGAATCTTTCTTGGGGTTGACCCCAATTCAAGGTCGTAGCTAATTCTCTCGCTTCAAACAGGTTGAACACGACTTCACAGGATTCATGGCATGGCCTTGGCACGCGGTTCCGAGGGAAAGTTTACTTTCACTCTGATAATGCCGAAACAAAACTCTGCTGCAGCATTCATCATGGCATTTGCTTTGATGGGCACGCCAATCGTTGCAGCTGATGCACAGCCAGAAGGCAGTAATGCACAGGCAGAAAGTGCTGATGGGCAGGCCGCATCTCCTGAGTCTCTACCGATTGATGTCATCGCTGCAAAACTTTCAGCACAGGTTGCAGCACAACAGCTCGAGGCAAAACGATTAGCCGAGAAAAATCCTCTCGAAGCAATTGAACTTCTTGACAAAACTGCCGAGACTGTTGCTGCAGAAACTGCTTTGCCAGACGCAACGCGAAAACTGCTTGGAAGACGCGTACAACGAACACGCTCAGAGATCGAAGAGATTTCGGGGAAGCGGCGAAATGAGCTTGAGCTTGACCGCCAGAACGCCATGGTGGAGCTGAAGATTGATAAAGATCGTGGTCGTAAGATCGAAGTTGATCAACGGCTCGCAACACTCGTTGAAGAATATAACACACTCATTGACGAGCAACGATTTGCTGAAGCCGAAGTCATAGCCAAAAAGGCTGCCCAACTATCACCTGATAGTGTTGTTGCACGCCAACTGCTGAGCCAAAGCCGAGTGATTCGACGACTCGACACACAAAAAATGCTCGCTGGCAGTAAAGGAGACGCTCTTCTCGATGTCATTGAAGATGTTGAAGCATCGAGCATGCCCTTTGTTGGTCCAATCGAGTTTCCAGAAACACATGACTGGGAAGACCTCACCAAAAGCAGAGCTCGCCTCGCAGCAGAAGGCCGTTCGCA
>Ga0233432_10002858_pt1 | contig 15887 bp, 13 predicted proteins | sample SI_122_August201_6_FD_179870 | JGI IMG/M metagenome (GOLD analysis project Ga0233432, IMG submission 179870) | Seawater microbial communities from Saanich Inlet, British Columbia, Canada - SI_122_August2016_10_MG | ecosystem: Environmental > Aquatic > Marine > Inlet | place: Canada: British...
GAAGAAGTTTCTATTCTAGTTACAGCTGATATGGACATGCTTGAAGATGATTACTGCATGCAACCAATACAAATGATGGGACAGGTTTTAGGTTATCGCCCCTTAAATCAAAATACAGTTTTTCTGACGAATGCAGTTGAAAAAATGATGGGAAACAAAGCCTTAATTAGTTTGCGTTCTCGTGGTAAATTTCAAAGACCATTTGATAAGGTAACTGAAATGGAAAATAATGCACGTGAGAAATGGAAAAAGCGAGAAGAAGAATTGCAGAAAGAACTGAATGAATTAGAAACTCAAATCAATAGTCGCTTAAAGAAACAAGGTCAAAATCAACAAATAATCCTTTCGAGTGAAGATACAAAAGCTATCGAAAAATTTAAAGAAAGCCGGCGCGCTGTTAATAGAGAGCTTAGAGAAGTTCGTAAAAATTTAAGAGGAGACATTGTGAATTTGGGAACAAGGCTTAAAGCAATCAATATACTATTTGCTCCACTACTAGTCATAATATTTGGTTGCTTCATTGCTTTTTCAAAATCGAGGAGGATTAAAGCATGAGTAATAAAACGATTGGAATTTTATTAGTATTTTGTGCAGTATTTGCTTATTTTGGACTACGTGATTCAAGTTCCACAAAAGGAAATAATATCATAGCGAATACAACACCTTTTAAAAACTTAGCATTAAATTCAATTAATAAAATAAAGATCATTCAAGGAAAAAAAGAAATTAATTTAGATTTATCTAGCGAGTCAAAAACATGGAGTGCAAAAATAGATAAGTTAAACTTTCCCGTTGATTTTTCTAAATTAAAAACTTTTCTTATTTCCATTAAAGATATTTCACTAATCGACAAAAAAGCAAATTCAGATAAATATGATCAAAAATTTGGTTTAGATGATAAATCTAATCCAATTACGATAAATTTATTGGTTGGAGAAAAATCACTATCATCAATTAAATTGGGTAGTGTTCGCAAAGGAAATAAAGTTGGAACAGGTTCTTACTCGTATACTCCTGATGAAGGACATTATTTAAAAATTGGTTCAGAAAAGAATGTATATTTAAGTAAAGAAAAACTCGATATAGAAATGAACAATGACTTTTGGTTAAACAAAGAAATCATTAAAATTGATAAAAATGAAATCACTTCAATTGATTTAACTTTTCCACATAAAACTATAAATTTAAAAATAGAAAAAACAATGTTGCAAACTTCGGCAAATAATGCCACGCCTCCTCAAGAGATTACAACTTGGGTAGCTAAAGGAGATCTACCAGAGGGAAAAAGCCTTAATCAAAACGAAATTAAAAATTTTCTAACAACTCTAGAAAAATGTGAAGTGACTGAACCAGCCGAAAGCTCAATGATTTCAAAAATGAGTCATGGTGAAAATTATTCCATTGTTGTTAAAAAAGAAGAGGCTGAACTTTACTCTCTTAATTTTACTGAAATTGCGGGAAAATGGTATACAGTTAGTAGTTTGAATGCTGACCAAATTTATATTATAGATGCTAGTAAAGTTGAAAAAATCTTTGCTCAAAGCAAGAGTTTGTTTAATTTAAAAGAACTATCTATTGTTTCTAAACTAGATTCTCTAACAACGATGACAGGTTTAAGCTTTAAAAATAATAAAGATAAATGGAGTTTTGATGGCAGTAGTCCAAAACCAGAATTGAAAGAAAGTGCTCTTAAAGACTTTGCAGAAACAGTTAAAAAACTGCAATTAGAAGATTACCATTTAAAAAATATTATTGAAAAGAAAAAAGAGTCCATTTCTTTTAAAGATGGTGAAAGAGAAGTTACTATCACTTATGTAAATGATTTATCTCTCAATTCACAAAAGCTCATACGAATCAGTGGTATTAAAGGGTATTATTCTATTTCTAATAATGAATACAATAAACTTTTTATAGCTCAAAAAGATAGTTTGAAATTTGAAGCTAAGCCAACTTCTGCAGATGAAGTAACATCGATTAAATTTCCATCTTTCAAATTAAGCAAAAAAGATGATAAATGGATGAGTGGCGATAAATCTGTTGAAAAAAACCGTGTTTCAGATTGGATAGATTCATTAAAAAATGTATTTGATAGTCCTTATTCACTTAAAGCGAACAAATTTACCCCAGAGAATCTCATATCACTTAAAGGCAAAGACAACAAAGATTTTATTTTAAAAATCAGTGTTCCTGCAAAAGGATATGCAAAAGTAAATTATAGTGAATTTGGCGGTGACTTCACTGTTAAGTTGGAGGTTATCAAAAGTTTGTTAAAAGCACAAAAAAACTTTTTGACTACAATTGATCAAAAGCCAAAGAGTACAAATTAACCCTTTTTAATAGAGAAAATTTATGAGCATAATTGAAGATATCAGAGCACGTCAGATTTTAGATTCACGTGGTAACCCAACTATTGAAGTTGACGTAGAATTAGAAAGTGGTGCTTTTGGTAGAGCAGCTGTTCCAAGTGGAGCATCAACAGGTATTTACGAAGCTGTAGAATTACGTGATGGTGATAAAGATGTATACTTAGGTAAAGGTGTTTTAAAAGCTGTTGAAAATGTAAACGAAATTTTATGTGAAGAACTAATAGGAATTGATGCCGTTAATCAAGTTGGTATCGATAAATTAATGATTGAAATTGATGGAACAGAAAATAAGAGCAAATTGGGAGCGAATGCAATACTTGGTGTCTCTATGGCGGTTGCTAAAGCTTCAGCCGATGCGTTGATGATTCCTCTTTACAGATATTTAGGTGGTATAAACACCTGCACATTACCAGTACCGATGATGAATATTATCAATGGTGGAGAACATGCAGACAATAATGTAGATATTCAAGAATTCATGATCCAACCATGGGGTGCATCTTCATTTAGCGAAGGACTTCGTATGGGTGCTGAAATATTTCACGCACTTAAAAAAGTTTTATCTGGAAGAGGTTTAAATACTGCCGTAGGTGACGAAGGTGGTTTTGCTCCTAATTTAGCAAGTAATGAAGAAGCCTTAAAAATTATATTAGAAGCAATCGATAAAGCTGGTTATAAAGCTGGTTCTGATGTATCGATCGCTTTAGACGTTGCAGCAAGTGAATTATACAACAAAGATAAAAATATTTACACACTTGATGGCAAAGATTTTTCAGGAGCAGATTTAACGGGCTATTACGAAGACTTGTGTTCTAAATACCCAATTATTTCTATCGAAGATAGTCACGATCAAGATGACTGGGATGGTTGGAAAGTCATAACAGATAGATTGGGTTCAAAAATACAATTAGTTGGCGATGATCTTTTTGTAACGAATTCTAAAAAGCTTAAAGAAGGAATCGAAAAAGGAATTGCAAATAGTATCTTAATTAAAGTTAATCAAATTGGTACTTTAACTGAAACATTTGAAGCAATTGAATTGGCTCATAGAAACGGGTACACAAGTGTTGTTTCTCATAGATCTGGTGAAACAGAAGATTCAATTATTGCTGATATCGCTGTCGCAAGTGGTTCAGGCCAAATTAAAACAGGAAGTTTATCAAGAACTGATAGAATTTGTAAATACAATCAATTATTGCGTATTGAAGAGCAAATTAGTGATTTAACTACCTATGGTACAAAACCAATCAAAAAGTAATCTTTCTTTAGTGAAATGTCGAGTAACATGGGGTATGTCTATTAGGCATACCCCATTTTTTTATATTGAAAGTTAGAGTTTTATTTTTTTATTTTGCATTCGTAATAATTTATATTACAAATGCATACGCTGAAGTTAACTGTCTATTAATCAATAAAAAAGATGTTTTAGAATTAGTCATTACTGATACAAAATTGGCTAACTTAGGCTCTTGGATATTTTTTATGTCCAATAATGTTGATGAAGGTTCGGATGTCCCTATAGCTGGTGTTAAGGGTGTTGGACACAAAATTGAAGACGGACGACTATCGAGATACGAAGATAGCTATGAAAATAAATGGCGTGATCTAGGGCCAGTTAAAATTGTAAAAAACAATCAATGGCAAATTGTTATTATTCCAAAAGGAATTCTTTTTAAAGCAACAGAGAATAAAGGTTGGAAAGGAATCATCAATTGGAGATTAGTTTTATTTCCACATAATATTAAAACTGCTTTTTACATACCAAAAGAACAAGCCGGTAGATTAAATTTACGCAACGAATTACAAAGTGATGCAGCTACATTAAATTCTATTAATTTTTCCCATTTTTATGATTACTCAATAAAAGGAACCGATAAAGCTTTAGCTTTTGGTGATGGAGTTTTGAGTAACAATAGTTTTCAACATAAAAAAAAATCAATTAATATAAAAATAAATTTTCTTAACTCAGCATTGAATGAGGTTCAGAAATATAGTTTATGGTGGCCCAATTTAAATAAATTTTCTTATAAAGATTTAGCAAAAGAAAATAACTTAGGATTGTTAGTGCCTAAAAGAATTGGATCGGTTATTTTTTCACCATTAAAATTATTCGATAAAGAAGAAAAAGAAATTATTTTAAAAGCACGCTGTTATGCAACTCAACATTCAAATCGAAGAGCCTTCTTTATGGTTAATTCCATAGATGATTTTCCTATGGAAAGTGATGGCATTATTTTATCTTGGGCAGGTGATATTGAAAAAGAAATTAAATTATTGAATGAAATTAGAAAAAACTATTCTGGAGAAATTTTTGCTTTTATGGGTAGAGATTTTAGTTTAAGTAAGACTCACAAAAGGGTTTTGTCGATAAGCGCCTTTTTGAAATATAAAGTATACCCAATCTTACCTCCTGATGAAAGTATAGAAATGTTAAGCCATAAAGAGATAATATTATTTTTATGGTTAAAGCAGCATATAGACTATATCAAAGAAGAAGGAAAGGAACTTCAAAAATTGTTCCCAATACCCTTAGCTGTGCATCAGAAAGAATTTATACAAAAAAAGAAATTTGCGATTAATGTATATAAAGAGTCACTTATCAATGTTATGAAAAAAGAATTTTCAGATTTCAAAGGACTAGAAAATAAAGAGTGAGGTATATAGCTTTTGTTTTGTTATTATTGTATTTCATGCCATGGCCAAACGATATAACCGGTGTGAATTTGACTGCTTCAAAAAAGTTAAAACGTTCTGATTTAAGTTCAAAAGAAATTCAGCTCATTAAGGGAATTGGTCCTGTTTTATCCAGGGAAATAATTATTTCTAAAAAACCTTTAAAAGAAATTAAAGGCATCGGCGAGTATAGACTAAAACACTTAAGTTATTATATAGAAGAATAGTTTATGTTAAAAAAATTAATTCTTTTGTTAGTGGTTTTTGCTCCTTCGGCTTTAGTTACTTTAATTTTAGGTTTAGCACTTTTGAAAGGTGTTGATCATGTCTGGTTAGATCGTGTATTTTTAGTTAGTTCTATACTGAGTTTTTTATCTATTATTTATGCGTGTGGGTTATTGCTTGCACTTCATGCTAGTTTTATTGAGAAAACCAAAGAATTAGATATGAATAATATGAGTTTTTCTGCCAACGAGCAAAAAAATAGACAATTGCAAACAGAAATAGAAAAATTAACAGGCATGCGCGAAATCCAAATGTCATCTCACATTGATTCGTTTTCAGATTTATTGCAAAATATTTTGAAAATTACGCATATAGCGACAGAAGCGCGTTCACTAACTATTTTTTTAGAAAGTCGCGATGAATTTGGTATTGTCTATCCCAAAACTAGTATGCGTTGGGAACCATCAAATTCAAAAATCCCTGGTGAAGTTTTTGTTTTTTTTGAAAATGAATTGAAGTTACATGATAATAGCGTTGCAGAATTCGAAGATTTTTCTATGGAAGTTGAAAAAATCAAAATTAATAATGATGGAAGAGAAATTACCTCTGAGCTCTCTTTTGAAGGTGAGGTATTTGGGCAAATAAAATATATACCAAGTTTTAATGTTTCTGAAGAATCAAAAAATAAATTAGAGGCGTGGGTAAGGACTTTTAAACTATCTGTTGCGGGTGCGTACTCGTGTTGGAAAACTCGAAGTCCAAGAATTGACGAAGGTGAAAATTCCACTTTTATTTCTGTGCCAATTGTGACACAAGACCTTATGATAGGTGTGCTTTCTGCCGAATTTGTGGGTGCGCAACGCGATGGTTCTTTCAATGAGCAGCTTAGGTCTTATCAAAATACTTTGATTGACTATGGAAGAAATATAGGACAACCATTGAAAAAAGAAGAGTTATATGAAGAAGCAATCAAAGATGCGATGACAGGTTTATTCAACAAAGCCCACTACGAAAGCCAATTAAATGAGCATTTTCATAGGATGAAACGTTACGATAGGGAATTAAGCTTCATATTCATCGATATTGACCATTTTAAGAACATAAACGATACATACGGCCATTTAACAGGAGACATTGCTTTAAAGTACGTTTCACGATTAATTATGGATAATATAAGAAAATCGGATACTGCCTTTCGGATAGGTGGGGAAGAATTATGTGTTTTATTAGTTGAAACGGGACTTGATATGTCAATTTCCGTAGCTGAAAAATTGCGCTCAATCATTGAAAGTACCGAATTCCCTAAAGAGGGTGGAGGATTTATTCGTTTTACTGCTAGCTTTGGTGTAGCTTGTTTAGATAATGAGATGAAAGAGCCTCATGATTTAGCTGGTGCTGCAGATAAATCTGTTTATAGTGCTAAAGAGACAGGTAGAAATAAAGTAGTGTCTTGGAAAGAGATAAAGCACAAAACCAAGGCCTAATAAAGGAATAAATTATCTTGTTAAACTATTAAATTTTAATATTTTAATAAAAGAACCAAGGTTTTAAGCCAAATCAATTTGACGAATGCTTAGCTCCATTAATCTCGCCAATCCATTTTCTTTTGGAAGATGGTGAGTACGCCTCCATAGCTCAGTGGTAGAGCACTGGTTTTGTAAACCAGCGGTCATCTGTTCAAATCAGATTGGGGGCTTTTGACAATTTTAAGGGGAGATACCAAAGCGGTCAAATGGGGCAGACTGTAAATCTGCTGGGTAACCTTCACAGGTTCGAATCCTGTTCTCCCCACTCGTGCGGGTATAGTTCAATGGTAGAACTCCAGCCTTCCAAGCTGGTCGCGAGGGTTCGATTCCCTCTACCCGCTCTTGATGCTGCTGTAGCTCAGGGGTAGAGTACATCCTTGGTAAGGATGAGGTCGTGGGTTCAATTCCCATCAGCAGCTTAAGCAGCATATAGTTTTACATTTTAGTTTTTATAGTTTTATTTTATTTTATATTATATTTTTAATTTTCTTCATAAGGATAGGAGTCATCGATGGCAAAAGAAAAATTTCAACGTGGGAAGCCACATGTAAACATTGGAACAATTGGTCACGTCGATCATGGAAAGACGACTTTAACTGCGGCAATTAGTACCTGCTTGTCTGGTGGAATGAAGAGCTATGAAGATATCGATAATGCTCCTGAAGAAAAAGAACGCGGTATTACAATCAATACATCACACATTGAGTATGAAACTGAAGCTCGTCACTATGCACACGTTGACTGTCCAGGTCACGCTGATTATGTAAAAAATATGATTACAGGTGCTGCTCAAATGGACGGTGCTATTCTTGTTGTGAGCGCAACAGACGGCCCAATGCCTCAAACGCGTGAACACATCCTTCTTGCACGTCAAGTTGGTGTACCTTCGATCGTAGTGTTTTTAAATAAAGTTGATCAATTAGACGCTGAAGAGAAAGACGAAATGCTAGAATTGGTTGATATGGAACTTCGCGATTTGTTAAGTCAATATGATTTCCCAGGTGATGATACTCCAATTATTAAAGGTTCAGCTCTTGAAGCAATGCAATCTTCTGGAACTAGGGACGATGCAAAAGCAGCCCCGATTTTCGAATTAATGGATATAGTAGATACTTACATTGAACAGCCTGCTCGTGATGTGGATAACCCATTTTTAATGCCAATTGAAGATGTTTTCTCTATCAAAGGTCGTGGTACTGTTGGTACAGGAAGAATTGAAAGAGGTGTTATCAAAATTGGTGAAGATATGGATATCATTGGCATGCGCGAAGAAGTAGGTAAAACTACGTGTACTGGTGTTGAAATGTTTAACAAAGAATTAGATACAGGTGAAGCTGGTGATAACGTTGGACTTCTTGTTCGCGGTGTTGATAAAAATGATCTCGTAAGAGGTATGGTTCTTTCTAAGCCAGGGACAGTTAAGCCACACACAAAATTCGAAGCATCTATTTATTGTTTAACTAAAGAAGAAGGTGGGCGTCATAAGCCTTTCTTTAGTGGATACCGTCCTCAGTTTTATTTCAGAACAACTGACGTAACAGGTGCAGCTGAATTATTAGGTGGTCGTGAAATGGTTATGCCAGGTGATAATGTTGAATTGTCTGTTGAATTGATGATACCTATTGCTATGGAAGATGGATTGCGTTTTGCGATTCGTGAAGGCGGCAGAACTGTTGGTTCTGGCGTTGTTACAAAAATTTTAGACTAATAATTAGCGCAAAGATAAAAACTCATGGCTAAAATGAGAGACGATGTTGCACTGGTGTGTGAGAAATGCTTACGCAGGAATTACACTACCAGTCGCGACCTTAAAAAAGAAGGCAAACTCAATATTAAAAAATATTGTAAGTGGTGTCACTCGCACGTTACACACAACGAGAAAAGGAAGAAGTAAATAAGAATGAAGGCTAGTAGCTCCAATTTGGTAGAGCGTCGGATTCCAAATCCGAATGTTGGGGGTTCGAGTCCCTCCTGGCCTGTTATTTAATTATTTTTAAGGAAAATTTTGTTACATAAACACTCAGAAGGAAGGATGACTAGAATTGTCGGCATTGCGATGCTCACAATCCTCGGTGCGTACTTTGCTTTTGCTTTTCATAATTATTATGGAGAGGGAGATGAGTCTCTAGGGCTCACTTCAGCTATTGCTATTGCCATTCTTGTAATTTTTTCACTAACAGGCTTCATTTTGATGTTTGTATATAAAAAATCCTCCGAGTTTGCGATAGATGTAGAAAGTGAAACAAAAAAAATCACATGGCCCGATTGGTTGTCTGTAAAAGGACACACATGGCAGGTTGTTATAGTGATGATTTTTCTTATGGGCTATCTTTTTATCGTTGACATATTTTTGGGGTATTTTCGAGGAGTTATCCTATGATAGATACAATGCAGTGGTATGCAGTAAAAACACACATTGAAGCTGAGAGTAGAGTTCAGTCTATTTTAACTGAAAAGGTTAAAGTGAATGGTATGGAAAACATGATGGGAAGAATCATGGTTCCAACTGAAAAAGTATCTGAAATCCGTAAAGGCAAAAAAATCATTCAATCGAGAAAAATATATTCAGGATATGTTTTTATCGAAATGCTTGTTAACGATGAAACGCGTATGTTAGTTTTAGAAACACATGGCGTTAGTGGATTTGTTGGTGCTGATAGCAGAACTCCCATTGCAATTGAAGACCACGAAGTCGATAGAATTATGGCTGAGTTAGAAGAGCATAACGAAAAACCAAAACCTAAAATGACCTTTAAAATTGGTGAAACAGTTAAAGTAAAAGAAGGTTCTTTTGAGAATTTTGAAGGTGTTGTAAATACGATTGATCCAGATAAAGGCACGATGAAATTGAGTGTTTTGATCTTCGGTCGTCAGACAACAGTCGAAATGGAATATTATCAAGTAGAGAAAATATAAAATGGCTAAAGAAATAGTAAGTCTTATTAAACTTCAGGTTCCTGGTGGAAAATGTACCCCAGCTCCTCCTGTTGGACCAGCATTAGGGCAACACGGTGTAAATATCGGTGAGTTCGTAAAGCGTTTTAACGACTCTACAGGTGATAAAATGGGTAAAGTATTACCTGTTGAAATTTCTGTTTATGCCGATAAATCATTCGATTTTATTGTAAAACAACCACCAGCATCGAACTTAATTAAAGATTCGCTTGGTTTGGCCAAAGGTGCAGGTAATCCATTAACAACTAAAGTTGGTAACTTAACTGATGAACAACTTACAGAAATCGCTAAGGCTAAAATGCCTGATTTAAATACAACTGATATTGAAGCCGCAAAACGAATAATAGCTGGTACGGCTAGAAATATGGGTGTTACAGTAGGCGCACAAGCTTAAAGGGTTAAAAGATATGAGAAAAGAAAGTAAAAGATATTTAGAAGCAGCTTCTAAAGTTGACGTAAATAAGAACTACGATTTAGGAGCCGCTGTTAAGTTGTTGAAAGAACTGCCTGCTGCAAAATTCGATGAATCTGTTGAAATTGCAATTAAAACAGGAATTGATGCAAAACAAGTTGATCAAGCCATCAGAGGTGCATTTAGTCTACCACATGGAACGGGTAAAACAGTTCGTGTTGTTGCTTTTGTCGATGATGCCTTAGTTGATGAAGCTTTGGCTGCTGGAGCAGTGATGGCAGGTGGTCAATCTTTAGCTGATAAAATCAAGAATGAACAATGGTTTGAATTTGATGTTGCTATAGCTGAACCAAAAATGATGCGTGTTGTTGGTCAATTAGGTAGAGTTTTAGGGCCTAAAGGTTTAATGCCTTCACCAAAAGCAGGGACAGTCGTTCCAGATCCAGTTAATGCTGTTAAAGAATTCGCATCTGGAAAACAAGAATATAGAAATGATGCTAGTGGAAACATTCATTTTATCGTAGGAAAAGTATCATTTGAAGAAAGTGTGTTAGAAGATAATTTTAGCGCTTTTTACAAACACATTCAATCCATTAAACCCTCTGGTGTTAAAGGTCATTATATTGAAAAAGTGACATTAGCAGCAACCATGGGTCCTGGAATTAAAGTAGCAATATAAGAGGTCGATATGCCAAGTTTACTTAATAAATTAATATACAAAGAAACAAAAAGCGCATTTGAAAGTGCGAGCAGTATTGTTTTTATGAACTACTTGCATTTTAATCAAAAAGATGCTATCGATATTCGTAACGCTGCAAAAGAGTCTGAAGCTTCAGCACGCGTTATTAAAAACTCAGTTGCAGCTCTTGTTTTAACTGATTTAGGTCATGAAAATGTAGAGCAGTTATTTCAAGGCCCAGTTGTAGCCATTTTGGGTAATGACCCAGTAGCTACATCAAAATCTGCTATGAGTTTTGTTAAATCAAATAAAAAAGGTGAAGTATTAGGTGCTATCGTTGATGGAAAAATTGTTTCCACTGATGATGTTATGTCACTGAGTAAATTACCTTCAAGGGAAGCGTTGCTAGGACAAATAGCTGGTTTATTGGCATCGCCAATGACCGGTCTGGTAACAGTATTAGATGCAAATATCAAAGGCTTGGCTGTAGCTTTGAATGCAATCAAAGAAAAGAAAGAACAACAAACAGCTTAAATTTTTTTTATACTAGGAGTCACTGATGAGCGAAAACATCACTAAAATTATCGAAGACGTTAAAATTTTAACAGTTTTGGAATTATCACAATTGGTTAAAGCATTTGAAGAGGAGTTTGGAGTTTCTGCTTCTGCACCTGTTGCTGTTGCTGCTGCTGCGCCTGCTGCTGCTGCTGAAGAAGAAGAGAAAAATTCTTTTGACGTTGTATTAACTAGCGCTGGTGGATCAAAAATACCAGTTATTAAAGCAATTCGTGAAATTACAGGTTTAGGTCTTAAAGAAGCAAAGTCACTCGTTGATGGCGCTCCAGGAAATATCAAAGAAGGTGTAGCTAAGGATGAAGCTGAAAAAATTAAAGAAACATTAACTGCTGCAGGTGCATCAGTAGAACTTAAGTAGATAATACTTAAGTTTAATTCTTAATTTTTTTCACGCTATTTCTTTAAGGTAACGCGCCTATGGGCAAAACTAGATTGACCGGTTCAGAAAATGTTTACGAGATCCCTAAGTTAAATTCGCTGCAGGAGAGGGCTTATAAAGAGTTCCTCCAAGCTGATAAAGCTCCTCATACGAGAGAGAATATTGGCTTGCAGCGAATTTTTAACGAATCGTTCCCTATTCAAAGCCATGATGGTAAAATTTCTGTTGAATATGTGAGTTATAGGATTGATCCTCCCGTACGAAAACTTCAAAATTGTCGTGACCTAAGTCTAACTTTTGGTTGCCCATTTAGAATTAAGGTACGGGCTCAAGTTGAAGACAGAGACTCAATCGAAGAAGAGATTTTTGTAGGTGAAATACCTGAAATGATTGGTGGTGGTGAATTTATTATCAATGGCGTTGAAAGGTGTGTAGTTATTCAAGTTCAAAGAAGTCCAGGCGCTGACTTTAGTCAAATCACTTCTACTTCAGGTAAGAAAGTTCACACAGCTAGAATTATACCTGAACGTGGATCTTGGTTAGAATTAGAAGTTGGTTCCAAAGAAATTCTTTGGATGCGAATTGATAAAAGTGGTAAATTACCAGCTACAGTTCTACTTCGTGCCCTATCAGGTGACAATGGAGATATGCGTAGTATCCTCAATTTGTTCTATAGCGTCGTAGAATTTGATTTATCTGGAAAAAGTGAACTAGTAGCCAATAAAGAACTAGTAGGTAAAGTGATCGTTGACGAAATCGTCGATGCAGAAAGTGGTGAAATTGCTGTTCCAGCTCTGTGTGAACTCAAAGAAGCACATGTAAAAACAATGCAAGCTTTGGAAATTGAAAAATTTGATATCATTGCTGATGTAAAAGATCCGCTTATGCTTGAAACGATTCGTCAAGAATTAAAAGAGTATGATGCTTATAGTTCTGATGACGCTGCATTATATATTTTCTCTAAATTACGTCCAAGCACTCCTAGTAATGTTGAGCGTGCTAGAGAACTTATTGCTGATCGTTTTCTTAATACGGTTTATTACAATATTGGTAAGATTGGCCGTTTTCGTTTAAACAGAAAATTTGGCGAAACTATTCCTGAAACTGAAGTAGGATTATTAACAAGTGATTTGAGTAATGTATACAATCATATTGTTTCCTTACGTGCTGGAAAAGCTGAAGTTGATGATATTGATCATCTCGGTAACAGAAGAATTAGAACGATTTCTGACTTGATTGAAAGTGAATTTAGAAGTGGTCTATGGAAAATGAAGCGTTCAGTGCAAGAAAGAATGAATTTAAAACAATTGCGTGCAGATGCTCAAGGTAATGACGAATTAATCACTCCTAGAACTCTTGTAAATACACAACCTTTGATGTCATCGTTAGATTACTTTTTCGCTAGAGGTGAATTGTCTCAAGTAGTCGATCAAAAAAATCCATTGGCACAATTAGCACACGAAAGACGTGTTTCTGCATTAGGCCCTGGAGGTTTAAACCGTAAAAGAGCTGGTTTTGAAGTCCGCGATGTTCATACGAGTCACTATGGTCGTATTTGTGCAATTGAAACACCAGAAGGTGCAAACATTGGTTTGATTATGCAATTGTCGTTGTACGCCAGAATTAATGAATATGGTTTTTTAGTAACTCCATTTAAAACTGTTGAAAATGGTTTAGCAACGGATAAAATTGTTGAATTGATGGCTGGTGATGAAGGTGAAAGCTATATCGCGCCAGGTGATGCAGACTTAGATGAAAGTGGTAAATTTAAACACGAATATGTTCTAGTACGTTATCGAGGTGATTATGTAAGTATTCCAGCCAATGATGTGCAATACATGGATGTTTCCTCTCAGCAAACGGTAGGTATTGCTGCTAGTTTAATCCCATTCTTAGAGCATGATGATGCTAATAGGGCATTGATGGGTTCGAATATGCAACGTCAAGCCGTACCATTATTGAATGCAGAAGTACCTGTTATAGGAACAGGTATGGAGAAAATAGTTTCTCAAAACTCTTCAATGAACATTATTGCAAAAGAAGATGGCGTAGTTAGTTATACTGATTGTAAAAAAATTGTTGTCGGTGATCAGGATTATGAATTAGTTAAATTGTCACCAATGAATGACAAAGCCTCTCTTAACCACAGACCTTTAGTTAAACAGGGTGAAAATGTTAAAAAAGGACAAATCCTTGCAGACGGACCAAGTACTAAAAATGGTGAATTAGCATTAGGTAAAAATGTGCTTGTTGGCTTTGTCAGCTGGAAAGGTTTCAACTTTGAAGATGCGATCATCATTAGTGAAGAATTAGTACGAAAAGATACTTTTACTTCAATACATATTGTTGAACAAACGATCACAGTTCGCGAGACAAAATTAGGTATGGAAGAGATTACTCGTGATATTCCAAACTTGAGTGAAGTTGCTTTAATGAGCTTGGATGAAGATGGTCTGATCAATGTAGGAACATACGTAAAACCAGGTGATATTTTAGTTGGTAAAATTTCTCCAAAAAGTAAAACTGAATTATCTTCTGAAGAACGACTACTCCATGCAATCTTTGGACGTGCAGGTGAAGATGTTAAAAATGATAGTTTAACTGTTAAACCGGGTGTCGAAGGCTTTGTTATCGGTGTTAAACGTTTCAGAAGAAAAACACTTCTAAGTGATCAAGACAAAATTGATAACCGTGCGAATATCAAAGAACTCAAGCAAAATTACATGGCAAAAATATGTGATCGCATTAGAAATAAGATCAGTATTTTAATTGATGCTTTCGGAGCTGAATTAGAAAATAAACAAACGGGCTACCCTTATCACTTAAATGCTGATTTAGATGGTGCTGTATTGATAAGTTTTCACGAATCATTTGATTTATCACAGTTTAAATTAGATGAGAAAAAAGTTCCAGCGGTAGAAGAAAAACTTTTCTTCGAAGACAGAGAAATAGCTATTTTCACAAACAAAATGAATATTGAAGAAGAAACTATCAAGCGTGGTGATTTCCTACCTCATGGTGTTTTAGAAAAAGTGATTGTATATGTTGCACAAAAATACACTCTTGAAGTTGGCGATAAAATGGCTGGACGTCATGGTAACAAAGGGGTTATTTCTCGTTTATTACCAATTGAAGACATGCCATACCTTGAAGATGGAACTCCAATTCAAATCATGTTGAACCCACTTGGGGTACCTTCGCGTATGAATTTTGGTCAGATCTTAGAAACACACTTAGGTTGGGCGATGCAAAAAAATGGTACAGTTTCACGTTGCCCAGTTTTTGATTCTCCTTCTGAAGAAGAAATTATTACAGCTATGGTAGATGCTGGATTACCAGAAGGCGGGAAATCAACACTGATTGACGGTATGACTGGTGAACCTTTTGAACAAAAAGTGACTGTAGGTATTATTTATATGTTAAAACTGCATCACCTTGTTCGCGATAAGTTACACGCGCGTGCAACAGGTCCTTATAGTTTAATAACACAACAGCCTTTAGGTGGTAAAGCCCGTAATGGTGGACAACGTCTTGGCGAAATGGAAGTTTGGGCACTTGAAGCACATGGTGCATCTACTATTCTTCAGGAGTTTTTGACTGTAAAGAGTGATGATATCATTGGTAGAACTAAAATCTATGATTCAATGGTTAATGGTGAAAGCATATTAGATCCAGGCACACCTCAGTCATTGAGCGTGTTATTATTTGAAATAAAGGGTCTATGTCTCAACATTAAGTTGAATAAAAATGTAGTTGACCTTAGTGCGGCAATTGAGGAGTAAGCGATGAACATATTTGACGAAGAAAATCAATCAGTTACAGATTATGATTCTGTTTCAATCAGTTTAGTATCACCAAACGATATTAGAGCTTGGTCTTATGGCGAAGTTCGTAAACCTGAAACAATCAATTATAGAACATACCGTTGTGAAAAAGACGGTTTGTTTTGTGAGAAAATTTTTGGCCCAGAAAAAGATTGGGAGTGCTTTTGTGGAAAATACAAAGGTATTAAATATAGAAATATTGTTTGTGATCGTTGCGGTGTAAAAATCACAACGAGTAAAGTTCGTCGTGAAAGAATGGGTCACATTAATTT
>Ga0233432_10002863_pt1 | contig 15880 bp, 11 predicted proteins | sample SI_122_August201_6_FD_179870 | JGI IMG/M metagenome (GOLD analysis project Ga0233432, IMG submission 179870) | Seawater microbial communities from Saanich Inlet, British Columbia, Canada - SI_122_August2016_10_MG | ecosystem: Environmental > Aquatic > Marine > Inlet | place: Canada: British...
GCACATTTGTGTGTTTGGTGGCGCACGTTACGAAGGTCAGATCCGCGGGTTGAAACGTGGGGTCGATATTGTTGTGGCCACACCTGGTCGCCTGATGGATCTTATGGAACGCGGCTCATTCGACCCGTCCGGCATCACGCACTGGATTCTTGATGAGGCTGATCATATGCTTGATCTTGGCTTTTATCCGGCAATGAAGCATATTTCGGCTTCTTTGCCAGCTGATCGCCAGACGATGCTGTTTTCCGCCACGATGCCGCCCGAAATCGAAAAGCTTGGCAATGAATTTCTTACTGACCCCGAGCGGGTTAAAGCACCGCAAACCGGTATAACCGCCGATAAAATCACCCAGCATGTGACCTTGATGGCTGAAGGTGATAAACGTGACCGGTTGTGTGATGTGCTTAACCATGAAGATACTGGCCAGTGTCTTATCTTTGTGCGCACCAAACGTCGCGCCGATGCGCTTTCTAAATTTATGGAAGCGCGTGGCTTTGCTGTTGACACTTTACATGGCGATATGCGCCAGGGACTTCGTCAGAAAGTGTTACGCAATTTTCGTGATGGCAAATTACAGGGTCTTATTGCCACTGACGTTGCTGCCCGTGGTATCGATATCGCTGGGCTGTCGCATGTGGTCAATTTCGATATTACCGATACGCCTGAGGCCTATGTTCACCGTATTGGACGAACAGGACGTGCAGGTCTTGGCGGCCTTGCTTTATCTTTCTGTTCACCTTCTGAAGAGCCTCGTCTTGCTGCCATCATTTCGGTTGTTGGCTCACGTGTTGAACTTTTTGACATGGATGGTGAAGCTGTCACTGATTTTCATGCCAAGCCTGCCAAAGCCAAAGGCCGTAGTCGGCAACGTTCAGGAAATCGCAACGCGTCTGGTCGTTCTAGAGGCGACCGTCCAGAAAATGGTCGTCCAGCTAACCGCCGCTCAGACAATGACCGCTCCAGCAACCGCTTTGCTGACAACGATCGTAAATCATCGCGCACAGATGATGGTTCTTCCAGCACCAAAAAATGGAATAAAAAGCCGGATGAAAACAAAACACGAGCGACTAATAAATGGTCATCGCATGATAATAGTGGAAATGATGAAAGGCGCTCTACACGTGGTGCATCAAAACCATCATCAAATAGTAAACCCGCGCGCTCTGGCAAAAGTATAAGCAAGCCAGATTTTGGCAAAAAACCGTTTGGCAAAAAACCATGGGAAAAGTCTGGTGACAGACCAGCACGATCAAATGACAATCATACGCAACGCGATGATCGGCCACAAAGAGATAACAAACGTAGCGATAAGCACGTAGATGACGACAAGCCACGTTTCGGCAAAAAACCATCATTTGGTAAGAAACCGCCTTTTGGCAAAAAGCCTTCCTTTGCCGCACAATCAAACACTGAAGGTAAACGGCGGAATGCTGACGGTGAACGCCGAGACAGCAATCGGGATGATACCAAAAAAGATAACCGAAGCGGCAAACCCAGCTTTGGTAAAGCTGGCAAACCAAAATCAAAGCCAAATAGTCGTTCTGCCAGCAAACCTGGTTCACGTTCAGCGGTACCCCGGTCAGCAGGTGGTGAAAAACGTTTGCGCCGAAAAAATAACGCTTAGTGGGTCAGGTTACGTCTGCATTGTTTGTCGCAAAATAAATTTCTGGATTTTGCCTGTGGATGTTTTCGGTAATTCCCCGAATTTAATAACTTTGGGCCGTTTAAAGCCTGCCATCTGACCACGACACCATTCCATCAATTCATCTTCGGTTATGGTTGCCCCGTCTTTTACCTCGACAAACGCACAGGGCACCTCGCCCCATTTTTCATCGGGTTTGGCAACAACAGCCGCCGCGACCACATCCGGATGGCGGTAAAGATACCCCTCGACTTCAACCGATGAGATGTTCTCTCCACCAGAAATGATCACGTCTTTCAGGCGATCCTTAATCTGCACATAACCATTTTTATGCCACACCGCGGCATCACCCGAATAGAACCAGCCATCACGCATCGCCGTAGCTGTGGCATCGGCATCCTTATAATAGCCTTTCATAACTATATTGCCGCGAATAACAATTTCTCCCTGCGTTTCGCCATCGCGCGGCACTTCATTACCGGTTTCACTATCGACTACGGCACTGCCCTCGGCGACAGGAAATGCAATGCCCTGCCAGCTTTGAATGTCGGCCTGTTCAGAAAATGTCAATTCATCCCATTCCGAGCGCCACAGACATTGCGTGACATGGCCATAGGTTTCAGTCAGACCATAAACCTGCATGACCTCAAGCCCCATCGCCGCTGTTTTTTCCAGCATCGCCGCAGGTGGTGGCGCACCAGCGGTCAACACCTTGATCTTGTAATCTAGCTTTGGCCGCGTTGCTTCTGGTGCATTGACCAATAAAGACAGAACAATTGGTGCGCCGCCAAAATGCGTGATCTTGTGCTTTTCAATATCCCCAAAAATTGCCTCCGCACTGATCGTCCGTGTCAGCACAATCGTCGCCGCCATCAAAGTCATGGTCCACGCATGGCCCCAGCCATTACAATGAAACATCGGCACCACATAAAGATATGTCGGATGGTGCTGCAACTCCCATGCTGTGACTGTGCCAACGCTCATCAGATATGATCCGCGATGATGATAGACAACGCCTTTTGGTCGGCCAGACGTACCCGAAGTATAGCCTAGCGCCAGCGCTTGCCATTCATCTTCGGGAAGATTCCAGTCATAATTGACATCGCCACTAGCGATGAAATCTTCGTAATCGCGGTCACCGATATTGGGCATATCACCCATCGCTGGATCGCGGATATCTATAACGGCAATATCGCGGTTCAGCAGTTTCAACGCAGCAATCACAGTTTCATGGAATGCCGTATCAACGATCAATAACTGACTATCACTATTATCCAGAATATAGGCGATAGTTTCAGCCTCAATTCTTGTGTTCAAAGTGTTAAGAACACATCCAGCCATGGGAACCCCAAAATGCGCCTCGAACATTTCAGGCGTATTCGCAGCAATCACTGACACCGTATCACCAAGCCCAAGCCCCATTTTAACCAATGCAGAGGCTAGCGATCGACATCGACCATATGTTTCTGACCAGCTATAGCGCCGTGCGCCATAAATCAGCGCTGTACGGTCTCCAAACAGGTCAGCTGTCCGCTGAATAAAACTTAATGGCGAAAGCGGCACGTAATTGGCCTTATTTTTCTCTAGCGCCTCGTAATGCTGATGCATATTCTCTACCCCATCTAAAAATTACATACATATGTGTTATTGTATGGGTTTCGCCAAAACAAGGCTAACATGATGCCAACAGGATTTTACCTGTCAAGCATCAGCACCCCAAAGTAACAATGTTAAAATTTCACATTTGGCGTTACGGTTAATCATGATTGAAAAAGATACACCACCGCAGGTAAATCACGGCCCCTTATCAGGTATCAGGGTTCTTGATCTGTCACGCATCTTGGCGGGACCAACCTGCACGCAATTAATGGGGGATTATGGTGCCGATATTATCAAGGTGGAAAAACCAGGATTAGGAGATGATACGCGCGCTTGGGGGCCACCCTATGTCACTGGACCTGACGATATGCCAACAGCTGAAAGTGCTTATTACCTATCGGCGAACCGGAACAAACGCTCTTTTGCCATTGATATCACCACACCCAAAGGCGCCGAAACCGTGCGCCAGCTGGCAACTCAATGCGACATTATGGTCGAAAATTTCAAGGTTGGTGGGCTAGCCAAATACGGCCTTGATTATGACGCCATCGCTGCTGTTAACCCAGCCATAATATATTGTGCCATCAGCGGTTTTGGCCAGACAGGCCCCAATGCACATTTACCAGGTTATGATTTGCTGGCACAGGCCTTTGGCGGGATCATGAGTTTGACAGGTGCACCCGATGGTGAGCCCATGAAAGTTGGGGTGGCCGTTGCTGATGTTGTGTGCGGTCTTTACGCTTGCACCGCAGTGCTTGCCGCATTGCAACATCGCACACGGACAGGTGAAGGCCAATATATAGATATCGGTCTTGCCGATACACAGATCGCTTGGTTGATCAATAATGGAACTAATTATCTGACCTCGGGACAATCTCCAAAACGACTTGGTAATGAGCATCCAAACATTGTCCCGTATCAAGTTTTTGCCACCATCGATGGGCATATTGTTGTTGCGGCCGGAAATGATGCGCAATATGCCCGCTTCTGCGGTCTGATCGGGCGCGACGATCTTGCCAGCCATGCCGACTATCTGACAAATATGAGTCGTGTGAAACACCGTGATACACTGATACCTATACTTGCTAACGAGATCGCCAAGCTGACCAAAGCCGAACTTGTTGCCAAAATGGAGCAGCATGGTGTGCCTGGTGGACCCATCAATACCCTACCTGAGGTGTTTGACTCCGAACAGGTGATCTCGCGTGAAATGAAAATTGTTATGCCCCATGCCAGCGCCAAGAGTGGAGCGGTTGATCTAATCGGCAATCCAGTCAAATTCAGCAAAACGCCTGTATCCTACCGCTATTCACCGCCAACATGTGGCGAACATAGTGACGATATAACAGCTGAATTACTCACTAATATTAATAGCAGCGCAACCAAGAGCGAATAACATCAAATCACCTATGCGGGTCTTTTAGACGATGCGCAGGCAAGACATGCCTATCTGGATCCATTTTTACCTAGATCTGGATCCAAAGTCAGCTTGGCTTGGCCCGCGATTCATAGTAAATAAGAACCTGCTATGGTTTATGCCAAGCCTTTAAAACAAATTCGGCTAACCGCATTACCTGTCTAGGTCAGGCTTTAGTCATCCACGTGTTTCAATGCGCCATAATTAACATATTCAATGAGGGTTAAATAAATGAAAATGACAACCGAAGAGGCTTTTGTAAAAGTCTTGCAAATGCATGGTATTCAGCATGCTTTTGGCATTATTGGTTCAGCCATGATGCCTATCTCAGATTTGTTCCCAAAGGCTGGCATCACATTCTGGGACGCCGCGCATGAGTGCAACGCTGGTATGATGGCTGATGGTTACACACGGTCAACAGGCGAAATGTCGATGATGGTCGCGCAGAACGGTCCTGGTATTACAAATTTTGTAACGCCTGTTAAAACTGCTTATTGGAACCATACACCTTTGCTTCTGGTAACCCCACAAGCCGCCAACAAGACTCTTGGTCAGGGCGGTTTCCAGGAAGTCGAACAAATGGCTTTGTTTAAGGACATGGTTGCCTATCAAGAAGAGGTGCGTGACCCAAGCCGCGTTGCTGAGACATTAAACCGCGTCATTCTTCAAGCCAAGCGTTGCTCAGCACCAGCTCAGATTAACATCCCACGCGACTTCTGGACGCAGGTTATTGATATTGAATTGCCCGCAATCGTCGAATTTGAGCGCCCAAGTGGTGGTGAAGATGCCATTAACGAAGCTGCTAAATTGCTTTCAACTGCCAAGTTCCCAGTCATTCTGAATGGTGCAGGTGTGGTCATTGGTGGCGCTATTGACGCATCAATCAAACTTGCTGAAAAGCTTGATGCGCCCGTTTGCTGTGGCTATCAGCATAATGACGCATTTCCAGGATCACATCCGCTTTTTGCAGGCCCCCTTGGTTATAATGGTTCGAAAGCTGGCATGGAATTGATTGCCAAAGCCGATGTTGTACTTGCACTTGGCACCCGGCTAAACCCGTTTTCAACATTGCCTGGCTATGGCGTCGATTACTGGCCGAAAGACGCCAGTATCATTCAAGTTGACATCAACCCTGATCGTATAGGCTTAACCAAAAAAGTATCTGTTGGAATTGTTGGTGATGCCAAAAAAGTCGCCACCAGCCTTCTGTCCAAGCTTAGTAACGATGCTGGCAATGCCGGACGCGCCGAACGTGTCGCGATGATCGCCAATACTAAATCATCTTGGGCGCAGGAACTTACCTCGCTTGACCATGAAGACGACGATCCAGGCACAACATGGAACGAACGCGCACGTGGCCGTGAGCCACAAAAAATGTCACCACGTATGGCATGGCGCGCCATTCAATCAGCTTTGCCGAAAGATGCGATCATTTCGTCTGACATCGGTAATAACTGTGCAATTGGTAATGCTTATCCAACGTTTGAAGAAGGCCGGAAATATCTGGCACCAGGTTTGTTCGGTCCATGCGGTTATGGCCTACCATCCATCATGGGTGCCAAAATTGGCAAACGCGATGTCCCTGTTGTAGGCTTTGCCGGTGATGGTGCCTTTGGTATTTCAATGAACGAAATGTCTGCTATCGGTCGTGAAGAATGGCCAGCTATCACAATGGTAATCTTCCGCAACTACCAATGGGGTGCTGAAAAGCGCAACACGACTTTGTGGTTCGAAGATAATTTCGTTGGCACAGAACTTGATCAGCAGGTCTCTTATGCTGGCATTGCCAAAGCATGTGGCGTCGAAGGTGTTGTTGCGACCAGCATGGACGGTTTGACCGACGCGTTGAACACCGCGATTGATGCCCAAATGAAGCACGGTAAGACTACATTTATCGAAGTGATGCTCAATCAAGAACTTGGCGAACCTTTCCGTCGTGACGCGATGAAAAAGCCTGTCGAAGTGGCAGGCATCAGCCCTAATGACATGCGGGCCCAAAATATTGCCTAAAGCTGTTCATTCAGCGCATACATAATATCTCAAACAGCCGCCCTTACAGGTGGCTGTTTTTTTGTAATGGGTTCAATTAAAATCATATCTTCCTGTTTATTTCTGTTAGCGTTTCCCTATGGTATCCATCAAAACAACACCTGAGTCACCCACCCTCCATGACTGGCTAATTCTTGCCTTTCTAGGTCTCATCTGGGGTGCCAGTTTTTTCGGCGTCGAAATGGCGCTCACCGGATATGGCCCGCTTAGTGTTGCTGCTGGCCGGGTGGCGATTGCCGCAATTATTCTGGTGTTTATCGCTATTTTTTTTGGCGATGGCCTGCCCAAATTCGATACGCCAACTAACAGGCGTATTTGGATGCACTGCTTTGCTATGGGGCTATTTACCAACGCGCTACCTTTCAGCTTACTATCATGGGGACAACAGATCGTCACCTCCAGCTTTGCTGGTATCTGCATGGCGGTTGTCCCTTTGTTCGTTTTGCCGTTGGCACATTATATGGTTCCTGGCGAGCGTATGAGTTTAGCCAAGGGTGCAGGCTTCCTATTCGGGTTTGGCGGTGTTGTAATGCTGGTTGGTGGCGATCATCTTGGCATGCCATTTACCATAATAGGAACAGAGTCAACGCTTATGCTGACTGCACAATTTGCCTGTGTAATTGCTAGCTGTTGTTACGCCATTGGTTCAATAAATACACGCCTTTGTCCACCGATCAACACATTGTCCTATTCGGCAGCTGGTCTCATGCTAGGTAGCTTCATGCTATTACCAGCGGCTTTTTATTTTGAAGGCATTCCTAACTTACCAGCCCCAAGCGCATTGGCTGGCATACTCTACCTTGCTATTTTTCCAACTGCCGTTGCGACTTTGCTACTGACCGTGCTGATCAATCGCGCAGGGCCAACTTTCCTATCGCTGGTGAATTATCAGGTGCCAGTATGGGCGGTTCTTATTGGTACGCTGGCTTTGTCTGAAGCTTTGCCTGGGCATTTTGTTTCTGCGTTAGCAATCATTCTGGCAGGTCTGGCCATCTCACAGTTCTACGATCGCTGGCGCGCTAAAATGATTGGTTAATCTTGCCAACAATTTGACCCATCACATCATTGACGGCAATAACAATGAAATAGTGGGCACTAATGTCAGTAGCGTCAGCCGCAATATATCAGCAACCCAGAATGGCGTGACGCCTTTGAAAATAGTTTTAACCGATACGTCTTTCAACACGCCTTTCAGCACAAAGACATTCAAACCAATTGGCGGCGTTATCAGGCTGATTTCAGTCACAACCACCACCAGAATGCCAAACCAGATCAAATCAAACCCCAATCCCTCAACCAACGGTGCAAAGATAGGAACCGTCAAAAGGATCATCGACATTGATTCAAACACACATCCCAGCAAGACATAAATCAGCAGGATGATAAAAATCACTCCCAAGGGTGAAACGTCAAAATTTGTGACTATATCAATTAGCGCTGGTGGCAACCCCGCCCGATTGACAAAATTTGAAAAAATCAAAGCACCAAACAAAAGCAAAAATAGCTTTGCAGACGTCACCGCTGTCTCGCGTAGCACCTCCATCGCCGAGGAAATATTCAAGGCACCACGACGCCACGCGATTAACATGGCTCCTGCCGCGCCCATGCCAGCGGCTTCTGTCGGTGTAAAGGCACCCACATAGATGCCACCAATCACAAAAATAAATAACCCAAGCGTTGTCCAAACATCCCGCAGGGCAATGAGCCGGTCTGTCCAGCTACTTTTATCGCCAGCTGGGCCTGCCGCAGGATTGCGCGTGACCACGACCATAACGGCAAGCAAGTAGAAAAGCACGCCCACAAGACCAGGCAACACACCAGCAACAAATAATTTTCCTACCGAGGTTTCTGTCATCAATCCATAAATCACCAGAATAACGCTTGGTGGGATTAGAATGCCCAGCGTGCCACCCGCTGCAATCGAGGCAGTAGCAAGTGAGTCATCATATTTATAGCGCCGCATTTCAGGCATAGAGACTTTTGACATGGTGGCTGCAGTCGCCAAAGACGAACCACAAATTGCCGAGAACATGCCACAAGCGCAAATTGTTGACATCGCCAACCCGCCTTTGCGGTGTCCCAGAAACACATAAGCGGCACGGTATAGTTCCTTGGCCATACCACCACGTTCAACCATTAAACCCATCAGAATGAACAGAGGGACAACTGAAAGACCATAGGATTGGCCTGAATCAATCACCAATCGACTAGCACTTGAAATCGCAGCGCGGTAACTTGCTAATTCGCCAAAGCCAATCACACCGACAACGCCAAGTGCAATGCCAAGTGGCATTCGCATAAACGCCAAAATCAGCACGGCGGCAAAACCAATCAATGCAGCGATCATTTTATATCCTCACCATCGGCAGAAAAATCTTTGCCGGAACTTGAAAACACAACTAGCAAACGAATAAAGGCCATCACCGCCGCTGCATAAATAGACAAAGTAATAAAGGATACAGTTATCACCCGGGGAATACCCAGATATTCTGTTGTGTCTTTATCTTCGAATGCACGCACCGCATAATCAAAAACACGATCACCAATGCGATAGGCCACATAAATTGAAATAACCAACATCACAATACTGATGATCCAGCCAACTCGACCCTTGGCAAAAAACGCTATCAGATCAACGGTCACGTGATCATTACGAAAAAACATGGCTGGAAGTGAAAAGAAAATAATGCCAGCCATACATATACGCACAAGTTCAACTGCACCGACGACAGGCATAGACAGAAAATAGCGACCAATGACGTCTGCACAGGTCAGAACAACCAGCAAAAACAGAATAATCGCCGCCAAATTAGACACGAAACGGCTGGCATTCTCTGCCAACCGTTCCACAAATTTTATCAACCCAAACACAAAAGAAATATTTCGGGTCTAGAGTTGTGACTTGAAAAAGGCGAGAGCTGCCTTGCCATCCACGCCACGGCCGTCAATTGCCGCTAGAACGTCAGCCTCAATGCCAGCAGTTAACTCTTTGAAATAAGCTTTATCTGCATCGCTGGCATCGGTTACAACCAGACCAGCTTCAAGCCCTTTGGCCATACCAAGATCATCAGCCGCATCCCAGAATGAACCGACTTTTGCTGCCATCTTTACACCACGCATATCATCAATGCATTTACGGTGTGCCGATGAGAGACCATCATAGGTGTCTTTGTTCATTGGAATGGCGAATGACGTTGTATAGATGCCATCGGTATTCCGATAGGTATGCTTGGCAATCTCGGCAACTTTAAAAGCGTACATGGTTTCCATAGGAAAGAACACGCCATCGGCAACACCCGATGAAATGGTTTCATACACCTTTGGCGCAGGTACGTTAACACCAGCCACACCCAAAGCACGGCCAATCGCATTAGCAACACCGCCACCAACACGCAATTTCATGCCTTTAAGGTCTTTGAAAGACGAGATTGGCTTAACTGTATGGATCATGCCTGGGCCATGCACAAAATTGGTGAGCATTTCAACGCCTTTGGCTTCATTAGCAGCATCAAGATGCTTTTCCCATGTCGCCTGAAACGCGGCTGACACAGATTCGGACTTTCCAAAAAGGCCCGGCAATTCAGCAAGTTTTGTGGTTTCAAATTTTCCTGGTGTATAGCCATGCACCATCCATCCAAGATCGGCCACACCATCACGAACAGTATCATACTGAGCTGGTGGTGGTGCTAGGCCATATTCGACTTTCAAACTAAGGCTGCCGCCTGAACAAGCCTTTAGCTCTTCATTCATCCATGGGAATACTGACGCATTCATCGCATGCTTTGGGCTAGCCCATGAAGACACCGTCAAAACGGTATCAGCATTTGCTACCGACACACTCAATGGCACCGCTAGGAATGATAATGCGGCAACACCAAGGCCAGCCACTTTAAAGAAACTAGAATTTTTCATTTATAACTCTCCCTTTTATTAAACTTCGTATTTTATTCATAAATCCCCTATTCACCCTACACATCCGGCCTCAAGTGGCAACCCAATTTTCATAACGAACAGTCATTAAAAATTGCCGAAAGAGTTATATATTCTCTATTCTGACAGTAAATATGAAGCAGTAATGCAAAAGCCCGCGTATCTTTTTACGCGCTTTTCCCTTTCCCTATCATCTCATCCAACGTAACGTCATAGAAATTTAACTGTGTGGGGGATAATATGGAAAACGATCAAATCGGAAGTACCGAACAGTTGAAAAATCCTGATTATGAAGTACCTATGGGACCAAGAGTCGCCCTGGGGCTTCAGCATGTGTTAGCAATGTTTGCCAGTAACGTAACACCGTCAATCATTATTGCGGGCGCGGCTGGCTTTGCCTTTGGCGGCGAAGACATGGTATTTTTAATCCAGATGGCCATGCTTTTTGCTGGCATCGCAACCTTGTTTCAAACGATTGGTATGGGGCCTGTTGGCGCCCGATTACCTGTTATGCAGGGGACCAGTTTTGCATTCGTACCAATTATGATAGGTATCGTTAAAGCTGGTGGCATGGCAACATTAATGGGCGCCATTATTGTTGCTGGTATATTCCATACCTTCCTTGGCGCCATTATTGGCCGCATCCGCCATTGGTTTCCACCTCTGGTTTCAGGAATGGTAATCATGGCTATAGGTTTAGCGCTTCTTCCTGTTGGCATCAAATATGCGGCGGGTGGTGCAGCCGAGTTCCAGATGAACGCGCCAGAATGGGGTGATTTCAGCAAATGGGGCCTAGCTCTGACAGTTATCATTGTCGCACTTGGCTTTAAGTTCTTTACCCGTGGCATCACGTCGTCAGCCGCTATTTTACTTGGTTTGATTGCCGGTTATCTAGTTGGCATTGCGACAGGTGTTGTCAATTTTGGCGGCGTCGCCAAAGCGGCATGGTTTGTTGTACCAACACCTTTTAAATATGGCATTGAGTTCAGTGCTTTTGCAATTATCGGTATGATTCTGATGTCAATCGTTAGCGCGATTGAGACTGTTGGTGATATTTCTGGCATTGCCAAAGGTGGTGCCGGACGTGAAGCAACTGACGAAGAACTAGCAGGCGGCACCTATGCTGACGGGCTTGGTAGTGCAGTTGCTGGCATATTTGGTGGCTTGCCAAACACGTCCTTTAGCCAGAATGTTGGCTTGATTTCAATGACCGGTGTGATGAGCCGAGGCGTGGTAACCGTTTCTGGTATTTTCCTGATCATCTGTGGTTTTATTCCAAAGATAGGTGCGATTATTTCCGCCATGCCAATCTCGGTACTTGGTGGGGGTGTGATCCTGATGTTTGGCATGGTTGTATCAGCTGGTATCAACATGCTATCTGACGTCAAATGGAGTCGCCGCAATATGGTCATCCTAGCCACATCGCTTTCTGTTGGTCTTGGTTTGCAAGCGGTACCAAAATCTATGCAACATCTGCCTGATAGCTTTGAAATGCTGATGGTGTCTGGTTTGCTGCCGGTTGCAGTACTTGCTGTGGCCATGAATATGCTTTTACCTGAGGATGCAGACTAGTTTGCATGGCTCGTTTAATGACTAAACATGGGCGCCGTCAAAGTTATTTGACGGCGCTTACAAAGTGTTAATGACGGCAAATGGATTAATACATGTCAGGACAAACACTTCTTATCAAAAACGCTGATGTTCTGTGCACAATGGCACCAAGCGGGCATGACAACCCCGGTGACATGAACGAAATTCAGAATGGTGGTTTGTTCATTCGTGATGGCGTGATCGAGCATGTTGCCAAAACTAGCCAGCTTCCTAAGTCTGCTGACACAGTTCTCGACCTTACCGGACATATTGTTATTCCCGGCATGGTAAACACCCACCATCACTTATTCCAGAATTTAACCCGCGCAGTACCTGCCGCTCAAAATGTGCCGCTATTTGGCTGGCTGCAAACACTCTATCCCATATGGAGTCATATAGGCCCCGAACATATTTACTGGTCAACGGCACTTGGTCTTGCCGAACTTGCCTTGAGTGGATGTACGACCTCTTCGGATCATCTTTACCTGTATCCCAATGGTGCGCGGTTGGATGACGCCTTGTCTGCAGCGTCTGATATTGGCGTTCGTTTCCACGGCACACGTGGCTCGATGAGCATCGGCGAATCCAAAGGCGGCTTACCACCGGATAATCTGACCGAAAATGAGCCTGACATTCTAGCCGAATGCCAGCGTCTGATCGAAGATTATCACGATGCGCGTCCCTATGCGATGCAACGAATTGCACTTGCGCCCTGCTCACCTTTCTCAGTGAGCATGGATCTGATGCGTGAAACCGCCTCCATGGCTCGTGCCTATAAAGTAGGCCTGCATACACATTTGGCCGAAAATGTCGAAGATATCGACTACAGCCTGGCTACCTTTGGTATGCGGCCAGGTGACTATATCGAAGCTGTCGGCTGGACAGGTGACGATGTCTGGCACGCACATTGTGTGCAGTTGAACGATGACGAGATCAACCTGTTTGCCCGCACCGGCACTGGCGTAGCGCATTGTCCTTGTTCGAATATGCGGCTTGCCAGTGGCATTGCCCCCGTCCGTGCCATGCTGGATTCTGGCATGAAGGTGGGGCTGGGTGTCGATGGGTCAGCGTCGAATGACAGTGCCCATATGTTGAACGAAGCCCGCCAGAGCATGCTTCTGCAACGTGTCAATCAAGGTGGTGACGCCATGAATGCACGCGAAGCCTTGCATATGGCAACGGCTGGCGGTGCTTCGGTGATGAACCGGGATGACATCGGTATTCTGGCACCCGGCTATGCAGCCGACATTGCTGCCTTTGACAGACGTACAATTGATTTTGCCGGCAGTGACTGGGATCCGGTGGCATCACTCATTTTCTGCGGTCCGGTGAAAACAAATTATACCATCATCAATGGCAAGATTGTCGTCGCCGAGGGGCAACTCACCACGATGGATATGAATAAGATGCTTACCGAGCATAAACGCCTGTCACATCATTTAATGACTGCCTGATTCTACATCCCAAGCAGATATCAGACATCGATATGGGCGACGGCATGCTCTGCCCAGTCCTCATCCAGATTATGGCCATCGCCAGACCGATCCATAACCAGAAAGTCCTGACTGTCTTCCAGTACCAGCAATGGATGATGCCAGGTACCGCGATCATAGCTGACCCCCTGACTGCCAGTGGCGCGAAAACAGATAAGGCTGTCAAAATCTGGCGCACTGTCATCAGCATTACCAGATGCCACCACAACCAGCCAGTCATGCTCGGAAAGCGGCATGAACGCCTGCGAGCCCAACGGATGCCGTTCAAGCATGGATATCGCAATCGGACTGGCACGACGCGTTCCCCGAAACAGCGAAATGATCGGGATGCCGCCTTCATGTGTCACATCAATTTTGGCCAGCGCATCAAACCGTGTTGTTGTCCCCTGATTGATGCTGATCTGTTTGGCACCATCTGTTTCAATCACAGTGCCATAGGGCGCAAAAGCAGCCTTGGTGAGTGGCTGGATAACGAGCTCTCGGCTGGCCATTATGTCACCACTTTGCCAAATAAACGCAATCGCGACACACCGCCATCGGGGAAAATATTCAAACGCACGACATTTATCGGACCCACATCATTGATATCAGCATGGTTGAATTTATGGATATTATCTGCCGATAATGATTTCTCGCCCATCAGTTCAGGCCAGTTTTCGGCGGCATCCAGATCAACATCGCCTTCGATCAATGCGGCCTGAAGGCTACATCTATCCGGATAATTACCTTTGAAATGCGCCGTATCCACTTCAATATCTGAAATCAGGCCAGCCGCACCAAGACGCACAACAATCCAGTCATGTCCGGGTTCACGGCGGCGGCGGGTTTCCCATCCATCACCCATAGTCTGGCCGCGCCCTTCAGAGATCAGCGCATTGACGTCTCCATAATGCGCATCATTATAGCCCAGAATACAGCCACCCGAACGTAACGCCGATAATTCGGCTGGTGCATCACCATGACCTGACCAATCGCGCTGGACATCGCCAAAAAGACGAAGGCGGGCAATACCGCCATCCGGATAGATGTTAAGCCGCACGATATTAACAGGCCCCACGTCATGTGCCGTCAGCAGATGATGCGCATCCGGTCCGAGCTTGGTGTCACCAATCACCGTTTTCCACTCGGCCTTGTCGATATTACCATCTGCACAATAGGCAGCCTCCAGCATCGCACCAGGCGGATAATTACCGGTAAAATGGGCTGTGTTGATATCGACTAGCCGAATGGTTCCGGTTTCTCCCAGATGCAGAATACACCAGTCATGGCCGCTATGACGGCGTCGGCGTGACTCCCACCCATCCATCCATTTGCCATGGTCATCAAATTTATCCGGCACAAATACTGGCACCGTATCAGCCAGCATACGTGGCGCTTCAGCAAAAAAATCATCGCTTACCGAATGAATTTCTGTACCCATCCTAGGTGATGCCAAATTAACCAGACCCATAGCTTCGGCTGGCGGAAACTCATTGTTCATTTTTGCCTCTTTAGATTACGAAACTTAGTAAAATTGTCATTGTCCGGGATAGGGGTGCGTTTTCATCCAGTGCTTGGCTATATCAAGCCGTCTGGCCATCCACACTTTTTCATGCTTTTGCACATGATCGATAAATTTCACCAAACCAGCAAAACGCGCGGGACGGCCAATCAGACGACAATGCAAGCCAACCGACATCATCTTTGGACTTGATGCACCTTCGGCATATAGAGTGTCAAAGGCATCAATCAGATAACTGGCGAATTGATCGCCCGTATGAAAGCCCTGCGCGGTGGCAAAGCGCATATCATTTGTATCAAGTGTATAGGGCACGATCAGATGTGGTGCGGCAACCTGCCTGCTCCAGAATGGCAAATCATCCGAATAATCGTCGGCATCATAGATGAAACCACCTTCTTCAGCGACGAGATCGCGTGTATGTGCGCTGGTGCGGCCTGTGTACCAGCCCAATGGTCGCGCACCACAAATATCACTATGGATTGCAATCGCCTTTTCCATATGCGCACGTTCTTCTTCGATGCTCATGCCATGATAATTGATCCAGCGATAGCCATGCGACGCAATTTCATGCCCGTCTTTTAGCGCTTGCTCAATCACCTGTGGATGTCTTTGCATGGCCATCGCCACGGCAAAAACTGTGATCGGAATTTTGCGCGCCC
>Ga0233432_10002864_pt1 | contig 15879 bp, 8 predicted proteins | sample SI_122_August201_6_FD_179870 | JGI IMG/M metagenome (GOLD analysis project Ga0233432, IMG submission 179870) | Seawater microbial communities from Saanich Inlet, British Columbia, Canada - SI_122_August2016_10_MG | ecosystem: Environmental > Aquatic > Marine > Inlet | place: Canada: British...
CATCCGAATCCGCCGCCCCCCCCCCCCCCCCCTCCTTTACTGACGAGCGCGCTGCCGCTCTTGTTGCAGACACCGTTCACTTCTGGGCCGGCTGGCTTCGCCGCCACAGTACCAGGGGGCCGGGCGCGCTTGTTGCCCGAGGACGCTTCAAACTGCAAGTGTCCATGTGTCAAGTGGACAGTGTTCCTGCATCGAACACCCGTCAGAAAACAGCAGGACCAGCCTGTGTTGATGTGGATGGGGGGGTCGTGGCGCTCCGAGAGGAGCTGACACACCACAGCGAGGCGGTCGTATCCACCCCCGCGCACCGTCGCGGCGAGCTGGGTGACGCTGCGGAGACACCCCATCATGCGCTGGTAGTGGGTGTACACGTCAATCGCCCACTTTTCGCAGTTGTCCTTGTTCTGGATCACGTGCTTCTTGTACTGCCCGTTGCTGATGATGTCGTACGCGCGCAGCGTGATGAAGCACCGCAGCGTCTTGAGCGCCTCCTGCTCCTCCGCGTCGGTCATGTGCAGCTTAAAGACCGACTGGCTCATTTTCACTGGAAATGGGATGTGTGTGTGTGCGTGTGTATGTGTGCGTGTGTGTGTGTGTAGTGAATTTATTCATTTGTTTCAGTTAAAGTGACTCCTCGGAACCGTTTGCAGGTTTCAAAATATGAAACGAGTTGTATTTAAGTCACTGGTTTTACTTTGGTCGGTTGCTTTGTTGTAGTACACCCCAACCACCAGATGTCCGACACCGCGCCACAGACCCCGCCGCAGACCCCGCCCCCGCCCATGACCCGCAAGGAGCTTGTGTTGACGATGGCTGCAACCACACGTGGGGTGTGTCGTGGGGCCATACCTTTCTCGGTACTCCCGTTGGAAGTCGTCGATCACTGCATCATTCCCGGGGGAGTGCCAGACTCACCACCACCGGTAGTTCGTGCCAACAAACGCGCACAACCGTTCGGTGGGAATGGCGCGCCCCCCCCCTCCTGCAAGAGGTCGCTCTTCAAGCGACTGAATCGCGTGGGGGGGGAAGGATAGGGTGACGAGTCCTAGGGACTCGTCCGAGGCCTGACATTCAATAAATTTTCAAAATGTGCTTACCGAGTCCAGCCCAGCCACCACTCGCTACTTACTTATCCATGCTCATATTCCTAAACATGAGCTTGTCCTCGTCCATCTTGTACAGTGAGGCCATCTGGTTGGAGAGCGCCGCGTAGAGCTTCACAACCGACGCGTCGATGACCGTCTGCCCAGTCTCGGTATCTTCCGACGTGATATTCTGCGTGATGGAGCCCTGCATGTCTGAGAGGCGGTGCATCATGATGGCGAGCTTGATGCGCGGGTGCAGCATATGCTCGCGGATGTGTGTAGTAATCTGTTTGCGCGAGACGTTTTCACTGGGGTACGCTGCAGTGATCTGCCCGTGGAGCTGCGTAACGAGGTTGGCAAAGGACATGTGTGCGATGCTGTCCACGACAAAGGTTGTCGCGCGGTCGCATGCGGGGTTTCCGTGGTACTCACAGAGCCAGCAACTCTTGTGTTGTGGAGATTGAGTGCCGTCTCTTGTGATTTCCATGTGGTCCTGTTCTGCTGCGCGCCCCCCCTCGTCCATCTTTTCAATACTGTCTTGTTTCGTTAGCATACCACACCAGGTGTTTACGTTGCCGTTTTTATTCGGTGACTGCACACCGGTCGCGTTGTCCTCACACCACCGCTCGCCGCTCTCTGCTTCTTGTTCCTCTTGCTCCTCTTCCTCTTCTCCCTCCCTCATAGACTCTAGGCACGCCTGCATCGTGTATGTTGTTTCACATAGGGTCTTGAAACCACACACGGAAATACTCACGTCCACTCTTTCTTAGAGTCTTGCTCCTACTCTCGATCCTACTTTTGCTTGAGGATCCACAACCGCATGTTCTCCGCGCCCTGCCGCATAGTGCGCACGCCCTCGTCGTTTCTGTCAACGTCACCACTCTCTGCAATCCTTATGTTCTCAGAATTGAGCTTCTCGATGTTCTTCACCTGCACAGTCGGCTCACGTAGGCACATCTTCTTGTCAATGTCGAACTGGCGCGCCATGGCGATGATAAGGTAGTAGTTGGCACACATCCGAGACTTCATCACCGACATCTTCGACATGTTGCCCGTCTTCCCCGCCTTGATCTCCAGCCAAAGTTTCTTGCACATGGATAGATAATCCGCCGTGTTGTACCGAAACTCCTTGTACGGTTGTGTCTCCACCACCCCCCCGCGGCGCCGTGTCTCCTCCTCCTTTCCCAGTCGCTCCGCCTCCAGGTGGCCTTCCCCTTCCTGCATCAACGAAAGCGATCGGGTGTACAACACCAACGACTGCAAAGCTTCCGCCTCTATGGATTTCTCCCTCTCGACGTTTTCCGGTAGCACCACCACGTTGCCATCCTTGTCCGGTCCTTGTTGCATGAGCATCGACAACTGCCAGGATTGGTAACGGTACATCCTTGCCGACTCGAAAGATTTTTTCTTCTCTTCCATACCCGCAAACCACCTGCACGCCTTCATCTGCACCTCGTACGTGTTGACCCCCCCCAGCACCGTGTTCAACAAGCTCCGTGCCTCCTTCTCTTCCTCCTCCCCCATCGGCCCCCTTGTCAACACCTCCGCCAATTGACACCGCATTTTGTCCGTCATTAGATTGATACAGTACGCAACCGTGTTGTCCGTTGCCCTTGTCTGTCCACACACCTCAATGTACTTCCTCATCTCCCCCAGAATCTTGTTGTTGTCCTTCCCACTCGGGTACTTCTCCATATCCCTTATCCTGCAATTCATCTTCGCATAGAACTCCTTCCAACTGGTGCTTCTCCTCTCGTGAAGAACCATGTTGTAGGAATCGTCTCCTCCAGCGGCTACCGACATGATTCCGTCGAGACAAGCTGCGTGGCTGGGGCGTGCTCCGGTGGTTGTGTGCTTCAGTGGAAAGGACTCTCTCATTTTATTGCCCAAGGAGGGGGGGCGTCACAAAAACGAAACCCGTCACAAAAACGAAACCCGTCACAAAAACGAAACCCGTCACAAAAACGAAACCCGTCACAAAAACAAGCACCGGTACAAAAGAGCAGGGTTTCACCGCTCTCTTTTCCACTCACCCCAAGGTCCCGGTGACACGCACCGTTCCCAAATCACCAGTCATGTCCAACCGCTTTTCGTTCGACCCGGGCCTGGCAAGTGAGCGTACCCGTACCGGGGAAGGATTTTTCCCCGTCCCGTACACGGGTGCGAGGGCGCCTGGCGCCGCTCCACTGGACACGGGCACATTTTTCCCCGTCATGTACACGAGCGAGCTGCTCCGGCACATGGCCGACCCCCCTCCGAGGGGTCCGCATCACGGGGGTATCGGCTTCTTCTACGACACGGGGGTGAAGGGGCCGTGGGCCGTCCGCTACGACGAGTTTCACGAGAACGGGCCTACGGAGAGCGACTGGGCTCTACTTTTTAGCGAGCCGGACTGGTAGGACAAGGTTTGAGAGAGAGAGAGAGAGGAAATAAAGAAGGGAAAAACAACGAACCAAGAGTCTTGCGGTGGCGGAATGTGGTATATATACAACCACATATAGGGAAGACAGTAGGAGAACCGGTCTCTAAAGAATGTTGGCGAAAACAGTAAAGAATGTGAGAGTAGTGGTAGTAGCTATGTGGGTGATCTTGCTGCTACACGGGAAGAATTCCTCCTACAGTGTGAAGGCAGCCCCGGAATGTGTCTTTAACGACGTCTCGGTGGTGCTGACGGCGGAGAATGTAGATTTCCTAGAGTCGTGTACATGGTGGCGGTGCAAGCTCGATACGTACACCGGCGCGGGGTGTGGCGACACGTGTTCCAATTCGACAGAGGTGGCAGCGACGTGCGCCGCGAACGAGTACGCGCAAGCGTGCGCCGCGCCGTACCAACCCTACTGCAGACAGTGCCGCTTCCACGACAGGCTGGATTTTCAGGGGGTGGAGGGGATGGTAGGCTTTGGTAGCGGGGTGCAACCCCCCACGGCTGTGGACCCGGACGTGTGGCCCGCAGACATCCTTGTGGGAACAGGGACGTTTGAAAACGGCAAAGTGCAACAGTTTGGTATGGGGTTGCGCAAGGCTGTGTCTGATGCGGAGTCAGTACAAATGTTCTCGGATGTGGTGTTTCTGGACGCGGCGCAACCCACGCGTTCTGCGGCCAACTCGTGGTTTGGCCGCGGTGAGCTCAGCCTCATCTTCTCTGACGACTCGAACCCGCGCGGGTACGGCGCGCTCGACTCGCGTACATACATGAAGATGGCGGCGCCGAGCGCCGACATGTACCGCCTGATACAGGCCCCGGGGATACTATGGAAAGACCCCCTCAGTTCAAATATAGTCCACGACTACATTGTTTCGTATCACTGGTCACGACTGTACGACATTGTGCAACAGGGTCAGATCACTGTGCAGCTTTTTCTCGGAAGCGCGATTCCGCCATCCAACGCGTCAGCGGCCCTGCGCACGTCGACGTACGTAATTTCGGTCACAGAGGAGAGCGCGGTGGGGTGGATGAATGTTCACCACCTGTTTTCGGACGTGACTACCGAGAACGAACCCATGGTGCTACACATTTCCAGCAGTGGGAATCGCGACATCTTCATTGACGAAATCCGGATTTTCCCAAACTTGGTGGAGGCGGGGGACATGGAGCGGGACGTTGACTGGATTCTGGACGGCGCCGCGGGGCGGCGCCCCTACACCGACTACGCAGAACTCGAGGCGCGGGTCAATGGACGCTTCTTCCACGGGGCGTACTTTATGTACACGGTAGGGTCCAACGACACGACCACCCCCTCCCCTGGGACCTACTTCATGAGAGAGCTCGAGAGCGCGTACCACTCGCTCCACGGCGCATGGGTGACGGTCCGCCTGTGGGTCATGCCAGTGCATGACCCCGCGCTGTACCCCACCCCGTGCGTGTTCCGCGTGGTGGTTGTGCCCGACAACCTCGACTACGGCGCGGAGGACGACACACAGAACCTCGTTGTCATCAAGCAGACCATCACGCGCCACGACTGGCACTTGTTCGAGGCGACGTTCCGGGCGGAGTCGTTCTACCACGGCGACGCGGATAAAATCGACATCCAGCCGCTCTCCGGGCCCCCGCTCGCATTCGACAACATAGAGCTGTACCTCGAGGACGGCCTCTGCGCGTACGAATGCGACAGCGCCCGGAACTACGTGCGCGTCAACGGGCGCTGCGAGCGGTGCTCCTCGACCATCGCGTGCGCGGCGCACGAGCGCACCGTCGGTTGCAACCTGCACACCTGGCAGAACGCGCCGACGTGCGAGGCCTGCAACGCGAGCGGCCGCGGCGCCGCCGACGAGGCCCACGGTGCGTACGAGGCGAACGACGCGAGCGAGTGCTGGTTTGTCTGCGACGAAGGGTACTGGTTTGACACTGACAGCAGGTCATGTAAAGTGTGTACCACCACCGCGTCGCTCTTCTGCAACGTGGGGCATTACGTTCGCGCGTGCGCTGCACGCGAGGACACGGCTTGCACTCCATGCACGACGCTCTCCGAGTCGAACCCGTCGGTCGTGTACTCGCACGCCAACGTGGACAGGTCGCTCGTGGACGGCACCGAGGCACAACAGTGCCTCGCAGGGTGCGCAGATGGCTTCTTCGAGTGGCTGCACTCGGAGCAGACGGTGGCCGCGTCTGTGTCGCACCCACTCTGCTTTGCGTGCAGTACGTCGGTATGTGGTGGGTCATTATTAGACACGGCGGCAGCGTCCGGGGGGCGCTCCCGTTTCGGGCTGCAGTACACGTCGACCTGCGCCGATACTGTCGACTCCAAGTGTCTGTCGTGTGCAGCCGAGGTCGAGGGGCTCTCCGGCACAGTGCTGGTCGGCGACGGGCAGCGTGTGGGCGACTTTTGCACATACCAATGCAGTGCCGGGTACCACATCTGCGAACAGTGCAGATTCCACGCCGCGGACGAGCCGATGGGGAACAACTCGCGGCTCTCCACCGTGTTCCACCTAACCGACTCCACCACTGAAGCGTGGAAGTCAGAAGCCACCGCAGCTGCGCAGGGTGCTGTCGCCATGTGGCACACAGAAAACGTTTCAGGAGACGCCAGCTTCGACTACGCGTACCGCTTCACTGGCTCTGTGCTGTTTCACTCAATGACCTACGGCTCGCGCCTGGAGATCTGCCTCACGCTGCGAGACGAGGCGGCGGCGTTTACCTTGGCACCGCAATATTTCACCGCTACCGATCGGTGCGCGCTCTCGCTGTCACCCACGATGCCCCCGGGCGGCGAAACCTCAAACATGTCGTTTTCGGTTGACGCGGTGCTGTTCCAGCTCTTCTACAACCTCACAAACGCAGTCGCTGCACACAACGAGCGCGACGGTGCGACTCCTGTAGACCTATCGCGGTTGCGGCTCGTCTGGGAGCTCAAGGCGTTTTCGGCTGCTGCGGCCCCTACTGCCCCTAGCCTCACACTCTGGGAGCTCGGCCTGCAGCGCTACGAGATGCTGCCCTCGTGCTGCGTTGTGCCGTACTCGTGCGCGCCCTGCTCACAGGCGCTCCGCGTGCCGCACTCGCACTTTGTACAGTCCCCCATACAGTCCACCTCGTCGTCTGCAGTGGTCAGCGCGCAGGAGCAGTGTCCCTGGGCGTGCGACACCCACTACGAAGACTACCTCGGCAACGGCACGTGTCTCTGGTGCCGCACGCCCTCGTGCGCCGTCGGCGAGTACTTTGCCACGTGCGGGCAGTGTGCGCGCTGTGTGGGCCTGCCCCGCAACGCGACCTGGCTCTCCGCTGGCAGCGTGCGCGGCGACCCGGCGTCGTGCAACTTCGAGTGTGACCCGGGCTTTTTCCAGTTCGGGGACGAGAACGGCACCGCCACCTGCGTCGCGTGCTCGAACCGCAGCTGCGCAGCCGGTGAAGAGTATCTTGTTGAGTGCACCGCGCACGTGGACGAGCACTGCGTGGGCTGTAGCGTGTGCGCACCCGGGACGTACGAGACCTCCCCTTGCAACGAGACCCACGACCGCGGGTGTGAGCCGTGCGAGCAGACGCTCCCAGACGGCGGCTTCTGGCTCTCGCGGTGCTTGTTCGAGTGCCTCACCCCACTCACACACAACACACTCACAGAGACCTGCTTCTTCTGTAACCCGGACTGTCCGGTCGGCAACTATTCGCAGGAGACCTGCGACGAGGGCAACGCCTTCACCGGCTGCGCCCCCTGTGTGATCCCACCCGGGACCGTGGCGACCTCGGCCGGCACGCGCCGCAACAACACCTGCGCCTGGCGGTGCAACAGCAGCACCGCGTACTACGACGCGGTCTCGAGCCGCTGCGTGGAGCTCGACGGCGGCGAGACCGCCCCACCCGTGGGGGCCTCCTGCAACAACGAGTCCTGGTCCGAGACCCAGTCCTGTGCGCATCTGCCAGGGTTCTACGCAGATGCCCAGTCGTGTGAGTGCCTCGCCTGCCCACAGCAGCGGGGAAACGGTTCGGAGTCGGGGGTATCGCAGTGGGAGAGTCCAGGCCGCAGCTGCGCCTGGTACTGCCTCTACCCGTACATGCGCGTTGGTGACTTGTGCTTCTCTGTAGACAATACGGTGAACAGCGACGCGGGTGTTGATAGCAGTAGTAGCAGCAGCAGTAGCAGCAGCAGTAGCAGCAGCAGCAGTAGTAGCAGCAGCAGTAGCAGCAGCAGCAGTAGTAGTAGTAGCAGTAGTAGTAGTAGCAGTAGTAGTAGTAGTAGTAGTAGTAGCAGTAGTATCACACCTAGCGTGGCAGCATCGAGTTCCTCGATGCTCATATTTGGCGCGAGCGTGGTCCCCATTCTGCTGGCTGTGATTGTGGTCTCAGTAAAGGTTGTGATCATGTAATTGACACACATCACCTTAGCACGGGCTTCTTTATCTTGGGGTATTTAAGTCTGCTTTTCTTTCTTTCCCATAAACAGAATGTCGGTTGCCTGCCTTGCCCCACCCCCACTTTCCGCGCGTAAGCGACGGGAACTGTACCAGGAGGAGCAGCGTCAGCACGACACTGTCGTCGTCCCACACCACGTCCTCGCTGACCACCCGCACTGCTCGCTGGGGGAGCACGGGCTTGTGCTGCATGGCATAGACCCGGTGCACTACGGGGCTTGGGAAGCGGGAGCGGAGGGGAGGGGGGAACCACCACCCAACCCCTTTACAATGCCGGCGAGGAGAGAAAGTAAAGCATTGCAAATTGTAAAAGCCAAGGACGACGTCCAGCTACACACCCGGTTCTACTGGGCAATCATGACGATGCACCTTTTTTCGGGGGTCGACACGTGGTCAGGCTACATTGCAGACTACGCCAAGGCACTGTACCCCGAAAACCGCAAAGACGACGCCGCGGAACGTGTATCAGACGAGGTGGCTGTGACACAAGTAAACGACCTGCAGTCGATACCCGGACTGCTCGAAAGACGAGAGTGTTTGTGGATGCAGCTTGGGTCGTCGCCGATGAACCACAAAGAGATAGAACCGGAAGCACACAAAACATACCCGTTCGGGCTGCGGGTATTTATCAGAAAAGACAATGGATACAGTGAAGTCACGGGCCTGTTCGTCAACTTTTTCTACAGCGCGTACAGAACTGTATTGATTTCAAAGAAGAATCAAATGCGTGCCATTGGAGAAAATGACCGTGCAAGGGTGGGAATCCGGCACGAACACTTTCGTGGTATCTCACAGCAGATTGCTAAGATATACAAAGAATCGATAGGTGATTATCTGTGCAAACAATTTTTACTTAGGTCTTGTACGAACTGGATGTTACAGAACCCATATCCTTTGAAGAACAAAGAGGATCCATCGAAAACTATCCCACTCCTCGGCTGGCCGGACAACTGGGGTAACAACATGGGGGGGCAGACCGCAGATCTAATGCGGGTGTTTTCACCTATCCCGTTGAAGGAAAGGAAAAAAATAATCTCTTATTTCACAACTTGTAACAACCAAGTGTACCATTTCCAGTCAATGAAAAACGTATTTTTACCTTGTTCGGAAATCAGCAAGACTTTGGCTGAGTTATCGAGGGATTGGTTCACCGACATAAAAGATGAAAAGGAAAGGGGGAAATTGATCCAAAATGAACAGGACCATGTTTGGGTCAAATATGTGGACGAGACAGATGGAGGCGACAAGGTCGCAAAAGTTTCTGTTGACGGAAAGCGTATATTGGATGATAAGGAGCAGGGCGCGATGGCAAATGTAAAGAGATTTGCGCCGTTCGTGCGACAGTATTATAGAACACGGGGTAGTGAACTGGAAGAAACTGGAGATGACAGACTGACATCAGACGAAGACGTAGGCAAACATACTTTCTTTGTGGATAATGTAGATGTTTTCATACCCCACCACCTCACACAATTTGTTAACGCCCTGAAGTTGAGTGAGTCGCTGTACAACGTTGATGACATAAATTGCCGTTTACTGCGTCTCATGTACATGATTCCGCTGTTGTCTGGTGTGCGTAGCGATGAAGGAAGTAAAATTGAAGTGATGTCGCAAACCTTATCAAATGGGGACCCGAACGAACTTTTTCCCTCCACGGAATTATACGAAACTATCTGTGAAGTTTGGAGGAATTCTGAAGCCGGTGAGAATGCATTGGACTTACAAAATACACAGGTAACTACCGCATTATTCGAAACCATAAAACTCACCAAGAGATTGAAGAACAAGAAAATACAAGCAGATAAGAAACTAAAAATAGAGAAAAAGATTGAGGCAACATTGAACGATATCCACGATAGGGTTCAAGAAATATTAAATCTGCTACCACAGTTCTTTATGGATGTATGTCAAACTATACCCAAAACAAACAACGATGATATAGTAAACGAATGTCTGGTCAATTTCAGGCAATCGTTGCAGGCATTCGTCGGGTACTTTCAGATGGCCCAATATGCCAAATTCGCCTCGGATCAGCCGTCGTCTTTTTTCAAGGCACCAGAGGTACCTGGTGAAGTGGTCAATGACATGGGTGTTCATGATACACCGGTGATTCATAAAACAAAAGCTAAGAATGATAATGGCAGATTCAAGACGTTACCCGCATGGGATCCAGAAGCTCCAGAAATATATGATAAATGTCTCAAGAGATTGCGAACCCAAAAATACCACGACCCGAGTGACGAAAACAAGGTAAAACTCTTAGAGATGCAAATCAAGAAAGAGTCTTACCTACTTGACGTATGTCAAAAATATATCACCACTGTGATGTCACAGGGTAAGTCGGATGTGAAAAAACGTGTAGTACAAATGTGGAATGATGTTCAAAAAGATGAGAACCCAAGAGAACAAACAGAAATGACCAACGAATACTGTGTGTATGAAGTGCTCTACGTAATGTTCGTTGCTAATATTGAACGTTCCCTGTTCATTCGTGAACTCAAAAAACTCGGTGGATACAAAGGTAACTCCACATTTAAAAACCATGTGCATGCAATTTACAACAAACCAGGAGAACACACTAAATCAGTTGATGACAGTGACAGTGACGAAGATGATCCCATGCTTTATGATAATCCATACATAGTACTTTACAATCGAACCATTTTCACGTCCTCTGTCGCAGAATACGAAGAACTGAAGGAGAAGTACACGGAGATGAGCACGAATGACCAGTCTGAAGATTTTAAAGAAATCAAGGAAATTGTGGACGCGGCGTTTGAATCTTTATTCGAATGCAGGAAAATCGACACTGACCCGGATATGAAACCATTCGTGATGACGGTAGAGAATCAACTCGGCAGCGGGTATACATTCTTCGATATCAAACCAAACCCTGCTGAGGATTTGAAGATTGGCAATGTCGACACACCACCCGACACGACAGAGGCGGTGGAACAACCGGAAACGGCTGTGGAACAACCGGAAACAGCCGAGCCCGAGGCTGTGGAACAACCGGAAACGGCCGAGCCCGAGGCTGTGGAACAACCGGAAACGGCCGATCCATGGAAAAACCTTACAACAACGCCGAATATACCCACCGATTTCAACTGGGAAGAGTTAGAACTCTATCACCAACGTGTAACACAGTTAAAATATATCTACGATAATACGGAAGCAATGTTAGATGGAAGGCAACTCTGTTTGATGAAGATCAAGAAACATTCTTACATTCTTGACGTATGCCAAAAGTTTATCACTACAGTTATCTCTGCAAACAACTTTTTTGTGCGATCTGCCATATCGAGAATATGGAACGATATAATTAATCATAATAGTGTGGGACCAGATAAATTGGATACGCAATCAACCGTGGTTTACCGGGTGTTCAAAACAATGAAGGTGAGTTGTGACGAACGTGACAAGTTGATCGAGAGCATGAAAATGTATCAGTACGATTTCAAGAACCTGATTGTGGAAAATTGGCGCAAAACTTTCGACAATGAACCAGACCAATCTAAACTGCAACGTTATGTAGAACTGTACAACGACATTGTTTTTGTGTCGAGTGTCAAAACATATAGACAGCTGCAGAAGGAGTGGATACGCCTGCGCCCCCTAAACACTGAAACTAATTCTTTTAATCATAATATCATGCAAATTTTTGACTCGTTATTGAGACTCAGGCAAGTCGACACATCCGACATAGATATGAAACCATTCGTGATGACGATAGAAAATCAACTCGGGGTTGAATACACCCACTATGACATGAAACCAAATCTGGCAATTGATCTGGGCTCGTATGGAAACACGACACCCATAGACCCGACTCTGCCAGAGAAAGACGGAGGGTATTCGTTGGAGAAGGTGTTACATATGCATTTCGGAATACGCCTCGGTCAAAACACCAACAGCCAACACGCTTTACTCTGCAAAAGTTTCGACCGCATCCTGAGTCTGGCCTCCTGTGACGACCCAGAGACACCAAAGAAATCCGCGCCGCCGCCCCCGACACCACCACCACTGGAACCGCCACTGGAGCCGTACAAATCGGGAGAGCCGTGCAAAAGGCCAGAGCCCCTGGCGCCGCGGCGCCTGGGGCTCGTGCTGTAGAGAGCCAGTGAGTAGGCTAGGTTTGGTTAGATTGATTTGTATTAGAAATTAATAAACAATGAAACAGAAACACTCGCAAGCCACCACTGCAAGAGCAGCAGGTTACCACGAAACTAGCGCAATCCACATGACAGAGAGACTGAGCGCGTAGTAGTCGACCGTGTCGTCGATCACCTCGCCGCCGGAATCCCCTGAATCACCACCCGCGCCACCCTCTGGAATCTTTTGTATGAGCGTGCCGTTGGCGTTGCGAGCGAGCCCTGCGTCGACAAACACGAGCCTCGACTCGGGACTGACACTCTCCAAGAACGCGGCGGTGTCGGCCCAGCACCCGGTACCGTCGGCCTCGCCCTCACTTCCCTCGCACAGCCAGGAAACGGTTTCGGAAACGGTCTCCACTGGCGACGCCTCGCTATTCGGGTACATGGAGACCAGCTGCCGCGCGGGGTCGTCCACTTCGACAACGGCGGTGTTGTTGCGGATCACGTTGCGCATCAAGCACGGGCCGGCATCCGCACAGAGATCCTCAAACGTGTCGGGGTCAAAGTTGGGCTGCGGCACGCCAGGCTCCACCGCCGCTGAAAGAAGCGTGAACGCGTCCCCCCGCATAACAACCTGCTTCAGGTTGTTGGCCTGCACTACTGCCTCAAGCTGCCTGCGGGTCGCTAGGAATGCCGACTGGGACCCCACACCGTCTTCCCTGGTATCTTCCCTGGTATCTTCGTAGTAGTGTACGACGAAAAAGTCGTGGATGACAGCCGACGCCGGGAACTCCACCACAAACATTTCGTCGAGGAGTCTCGAGGACGCGGACTTGCTACCATTTGTCGCATTCGACCACCCACCCGGAACAACACGCGAGCTCCCCATCACAGCCACCAAGCCATGCTCTCCCTCCTCCGCACTCTCTGACATCGCCTGCAAGTCCACGGTGCAGCGCTCTGTGGTAGCACCTGGAACCGATACGCCTCGGTGTGCGGAAATGGAGTCGAACACGTTCTGTGGTATTACCCGTGGACCCGTGTAGTTAGAGCCGGTGTTGTACACCACCGCGCTGTCCAGCGACAGCTGTGAAGTCACCTGCGAGTTCTGCGTGTCGTACTTTACGTAAAGCACGTACGGACTGCCTGGGTACACCGGGAGGTTGAAACCGAGTGGGAGCAGCACCGACAGAGAAAGCCGCTCCGCCTCGTTAAAGTCCCCCACCCGTGGCGGCGGTGCGATGTGCTCCTCTTGTACACTACAGAGCGGCACTCCGTCCACCATCAACTCGTTGATGGTACCATCCACGACCCCCACGAGTTCGGCCATCTCGTCGACGAAATCGCACGGCCGGTACCAAGAACCCTCGTCCAGCTCTCCGATAGACTCTGTGTCTGGTTCCGGCGGCTCCGCGGCAACTCCTAGACCGGCGAGGCCGAGAGTGTAGCGCACCGAGTCTTTGTCAATCGTCGACTCCCTCAGCCCAGAAACAGTCGAGCTCTGCACCTCGACGCGCGCGAAAAAAACGCGGTTCGGCGTGGTCGCCGGCGTCGCGTGTAGCGTCAGAACCACGTCCTCGATCGCGCTCGGCGCGTTGCGTGTGACAACGCTCGCCACGAGGTCGTTGGACGACGAATTGCGGATCAGCGCAATCACGCTCAGCGCGGAGGAGCTGCTGATCGTGGCCGTGTGCTGCAGCTGCGAAAACGTCACCCCCACAAAGAAGCGGTAGATCTCCAACTCGGGCGCCACCGTTGCCCAATCAGTTTCCATACTACTGTAGTTTCCGTGCCGCAGCAGTGAGTGCTCCTTGATGAATTTCCGAGACATCAATAGCTCCACCGCGTGCTGACCACCCACCCCGTTGTATGCACCCATGCGCACCTCCGCCCCCGCGTCCCGCGACCTGTGCTGTGGAAACAACCCCGTGAGCGACGCGTGGACTGTACTGGTACTGCTTTCTGCTGCCACCGCGGCCGCCGCCGCAAGCTCCTGCAGCGGGGGGATCGCGATACTCGCCGCCGTGTGCGCGACCCCCGCGGGACACATCCAGCGGCTGATGCTCTTGTACTCGGACGAAATGTGGTACCTCTCCACGAGAGACGAAATGCAGCACAGCGTCGTGATGCCGTTGTTCACCATGCACGGGTTCCCCTCGTTGTAGAACGTGTCCCACAGCGACGCGTGCGACTGCACGCCGTAGTGCGGCAGCATAAAGATCGGGACAACGTCGTGCGCGGTCGAGTATCGCACGCGCACCAGCAGCTGCGACGAGGTGTCCACCACCTGCTCCACTGAGAATGTGTTTGTGGGCCCCTGGCTGGGCCCGGCGTCGTCCGATAGCAGCCCCCGCTGGCCACCCCGGCGCCGCAGGCTGCTTCTGTAACCGTTACTCCTGCGCGCCTGTCGCCTGTAACGGCGGTCGTGGATTCTATCATAGATACGGTGGACGATGGCCTGCTTGTGTAAAATGTCAAAGTCTGCATCTTTCTTGTTTGCGTGATTCAGTTGGTAGTCGAGCCGCTGCAGCCTCTTCAGCGAGGCCAGGGTCTTGTTCCCCCAGGCTGTGAAATCCGCCGTGAAGCCTGCTTCCGCCACGGAGCGCTGCTGCAGCCGCTGCCTCGACTCGGAGACCGGCACTGGCGACGCGGGTGGTATCGTGCATAACCCCACTGCTGCAACCAGCACCGTGGTCAGCAGCCGGTTGCTCGTCTGTCTCATCCTTAGTTGTGGTGGCGCGGTGTGCAATTTTCCTTTATATACTGGGGTGTTTTACATCAATGCCAAAGGGTAACTCGGTTGGCGTTATATACGACTGCAATTGCATATGCCCATATATTTAAACATGGTACGTTTCGGTGTCGTACCCCGAGCACTTAGGCATAATGCCTAAGCGTAAGGGGCCCTCCGACTACGACATCGTATTCGACTGTGGACTACCCACAGACCACGATGCACTCCCTCTACACTCATTCGACGAACCCCTATGTTCCAAAGACACACTCGGTCCCTTTGAACACTCCAGAAGGGTCAGATTCCACACTCAGGTCTGCCGCCTCGAACTCATCACGCCCGTATTTGAGGAAACCGATTCCATCGTGGACAGCATTGCGCGTGAGGAGGCGACTGAAAGAGACAGGGAAATGCGGCAGAAGAAGCTAGAGGAGTACCAGCAAGCACGGGAGCTAGCGAACCTGGAAGGTGAGCGCAGAATGGCCATCGAAACTGGCCTCATTGACCCGGAGCGTCGCAGGGTCACCAAGAATCATTGGTGGCACGGTGCTGTCGTCGCCATGTACAACAAAAGGTACGGAATGCAGCCGTTCATCATTACGGCCTTTGAAGACGATGGCTTCACTGTATACCCAGCTTGGAGCAGGATCAGGGTGCGGAAGGAGTTTAGGATGGGACCAGAGAGCAGATTTTTGCAACCGACCAAGGACTTCGTAGATGAGCTCACTGAATATCACCCGTGGGTTTTCAACGGTGTTACTAGGCTACGGAAAGCGTAGGAAGCGGCAATGTTGATTAATAAATTTCAAAGTTAAATCCCCCAAACGTGAAGATGTTTTATTATGTGATTTTGAATCGTTGCGGTTTGAGTGTATTTATCTGAGTCCTCCTGATTTCCAGAAAAGACCTAGGGGGGTAGAGAAAAGATTATGTTTGGTGTTCGGTAACTCGAGTTACCGAACACCTAAAAATAGCATCCTTTTTAAGTTGACAAATAATTAACTTTTGTGAACCGTTGCGGTTTGAGTGTATTTATCTCAGTCCTTCCGATTTCCAGAAAAGACCTAGGGGGAAACAGAAAATAATAAACTTGGTGTTCGGTAACTCGAGTTACCGAACACCT
>Ga0233432_10002870_pt1 | contig 15864 bp, 15 predicted proteins | sample SI_122_August201_6_FD_179870 | JGI IMG/M metagenome (GOLD analysis project Ga0233432, IMG submission 179870) | Seawater microbial communities from Saanich Inlet, British Columbia, Canada - SI_122_August2016_10_MG | ecosystem: Environmental > Aquatic > Marine > Inlet | place: Canada: British...
GTCAAACGGGTGATATCAGGCTGGTTTTAAAGTAGCGAAATGGGGAATGTTTTGTCATTCAGCATGGTTACAAATTAGCCTTGCCCGCTTCAACCGGTTTTCTTCTGACAAAGCCGTTAAATCGTCAAGTTTGTCTGACAACACCAAATTGTGACCTAGATCTCACGGATCGCAAAGTTTGAAAGCGCCCGCAAGTGCAATTTGACAGCATCGCGTGCCGCGGTTGCATCGCCAGAGCTAAGCGCGTCTAAGATTGCCTCATGCTGGCTGTTGTCTGGCTTCAGTCGCTCTGACAACTGTTCGATCTCGAACAACTTCGTCGTGACCCGCAGGGAATGAAGGATGTCGCGGATCACTTGATTGCCACAAGTGCGAATGAATATGTCGTGCACCTGATCATCGGAATGCCAATGCGCAAGCTTATCGTAAGGCACGCGCGTCTGAACCTCATGAATATTTTTGCGTACTTGGTCAATTTCTGACAGGTCAATCCGACCGATGGCCAGCCCTGCGGCCTCCGCTTCCAATATCTCGCGTACTTTTAAACTTTGAAGGTATTCCTTTAGCTCCACGCAACGCAAAACATAGGAACGGCTTTCGAGCTTGCGCAACAGGCCCTCGCTTTCTAGGCGTTGCAACGCTTGTCGGAGCGGAGTGCGCGAAACACCCAGTAGCTCCGCCAGATAGGCTTCAATGATAGGTTCTCCACTCGGCAGTTCTCGCTCCTGAATCATACGATAGAGTTCAATGTAAGCTTTTTCTGAAAGCGTGGGTAAGGTGATTTTTTTTTGAGCGCTCTTGCTGATGTTCATATCCATAATTCACCTATTTGTGAGAGCTCCTAAACTAGTTTACCTCCAGATGGAAGAAAAGCGTTGCAAAATGAGTCATCCCAGTCAATATTAACAGTATACACTCTGTATACTTTATTTTTGGGGGTATTTTGATTAATAGCGGCGCTGCAACAGAACTGTTACGAGAACTCGTGGCCGCACAAACTGGAGGCGAATCAACAATCCAAGCTGTGATCTCTCGTCGGCTAAAGGCTGCAGGATGCGATGTGCATGAGCGTGATTATGATCCAGCAGATGTGCCGATAAAGGGCGAATTTGCGCTCGATACCGCGCGAGCGACCGAAAGGCGGAGAGCTGTCGTAGGGACGTTGCCGGGTGACCCAAACTTGCCCAGCCTTTTGATGTTCGCCCACCCCGACGGAGAGCCAGTCAACGACACTTCATCTTGGCAGCACGACCCTTTTGCTGGCGAGATCGAGAACGGTCGACTTTACGGCTGGGGTGTTGCCGATGATTTAGCTGGCTGTGCCACCGCTGTCCTTGCCCTCGAGAAGGCTTCCGCGAGCAATGTGCCAATGGGGCGTGCTGTCTTCGCGTCGACGCCTTCAAAGCGCTATGCGCGCGGCGTTGCTGCGCTGTTGCATGATGGTCTTGTGGCAGATGCCTCGCTCTACCTTCATCCCGCTGAATCTGGTGTGGGTATGCGAGAAATCAAGGCTGTTGCATCGGGGCATATCGAGTTTAGGATCACGGTGAAAGGCCGCGGGCCAGATACCACAGAGCCGGGTCACACCGCCTTTTCGCACCTTGCCGAGAACCCAATCGATAAAGCATTCATACTGCGTGCGGCTTTGCAGGAGCTTTCCGAAGATCGCGCAAGACGCATTCGTCATCCGCTAATTGAGGCAGTCGTTGGGCGTGCCACGAACATACATGTCTCTCGAATTTCATGTGGCGAGATGCGGCGGCTAGCGCGTATTGAAGATTTGTGCACGCTCGGATGTGCTGTATCTTTTCCGCCAGGCGAGACAATGGACGACGTTAAGGCGGAAATTACGCAAGCGGTGCGGCGTGCCTCTGGCAGCGACCCTTGGCTGCAAGAAAACCCGCCCGAAATTACTTGGGTTACAGGGGTTACCGGAGGCGAAGTGCCGATAGTCCACCCGCTTTATCGCACGGCAGCGGCCGCAGTTTCACAGATTACTGGTGACGCGCCGCATGTTAATCCGATGCATACGTCGTCTGACATTCGCAACCCTATCGTAGAGGCTGGCATCCCATGTGTGGGTATAGGCTGTCTTGGCGGCGACCTCTCGCAAAACGACCGACACGATGAATGGGTCGATGTTGCGGACTTTCAACGTATGGTCGACGTCACCGCGGCCATTGTTACTGACTGGTGTGGCGGTAATCCGCCTCCGAAAGCATAAACTAAGAGGTTTATCAAGAGCCCATGAAACTTCCTAACAGAAAGGTAATTACTATGAAGCATCAAACATTCGCCGTTATTGCGGTCAGCCTCGGCCTCGCCGGTGGCGCGGCTATTGCACAGGACTGCCCTGCGGACCTGCCAACCATTGAGCCCGGCAAGCTGACGATGTCGATCAACGCGACGCTACCACCTCGCCAGTTTATCGACTCCTCGGGCAACTTGCAGGGTTTACACCCAGACCTCGGTAATGAAATTGCAAAGCGCCTTTGCCTTGAGCCTGTCTACGTGAACGTTGGCTTCGAGGTGCAAATTCCAGGCCTCGCCAGCAAGCGTTGGGACATGGTAAACACGGGGATGTACTATAAGCCCGACCGTGCCAAAATTATGCAGATGGTCCCCTATGTCGTGAACGCTCTTGCTATTGTTGTGCAGGGTGGGAACCCAATGAATGTGACCGGCTACGAAAGCCTTGCAGGCCAACCCGTTGGCACTGAAATTTCGGGCTTCGCTGACAAGCTGATCCGCGAGATTAACGACAATCAGGTGGCCGCTGGCCTCGCGTCTATGGATATTCAAGCCTTCAACACATTCGGCGATGCATTTGCGGCTCTGGGTGCTGGCCAGGTTAAGGCCGTTTTTGGCCCTGACGCAACAGCAGCTTACCTTGCCGAACGCGGTCCCTTTGCAGTGGGTGCTTCTGGTCTGAACCCAGGCCTGCCATCTTCCTTTGGGTTCGATGGCGCGACTGGTGAGGTGCTGGCAAATGCAGTAGCTGACGCGCTGCGCGCAATGGTTAAGGATGGCACCTACAACGACATGATGAGCAGTTATGGCGCCACGCAAATCCAAAACTGGGCTGACTACTCCGGCGACATCAAAATTTACTACAACCCAGAGTAACCAACTGGCAATGAAAACAGATCCAGCCCCCTAAGCTTAAAAGGCACCGGGGCCGGATCGACCACACTACACCAAAATGGAGCTTGCCGTGAACTGGAGTTGGGATTTTTTCTTTAGCTATCTGACGAACGGCCTGATGCTGCAAGGCGCTTGGACGACAATTTGGCTCAGCGTGATTTCGATGATCCTAGGGCTTGGCCTTGGCGTCGGTGCTGGGATGATGAAGATGTATGGCAACCGTGCACTGCGCTGGATTGCTGAATTCTACATTTGGCTGTTTCGAGGCACCCCAGTCCTAATCCAATTGATCATTATTTACACCGGGCTGCCGCAGCTTGGAATTCGCCTTAGCGTGATCGAATCTGCGATCATTGGTTTGGCACTTAACGAAGGCGCTTATCTAGCTGAGGTCATCCGGTCTGGAATCATGTCCGTCGACAAAGGTCAAACCGACGCATCTCGTGCAGTCGGAATGACTTGGCGGCAGCGGATGTGGATGGTCATTTTGCCTCAGGCAACGCGTACGATTATCCCGCCCCTTGGAAACCAATTCAACGGGATGCTTAAGACTACGTCGCTGGCATCGGTGATTTCGATGGAAGAATTAATGCGCAACGCTCAGATGCTTGCTCAGATCGAATTTCGGGTACTCGAAGCCTACACAGTCGCTGCAGTTTGGTATCTCGTTTTGGTATCCATTTGGGGTCAGATTCAAGTCCGTATCGAAGCACATTATGAAAAACCTTTCGGACCCGCAGCAGCTGTCTCGCCAGATGCGAAAAAAGACATTGAAAAAATCCTCCGAAATTCGGGCCAAGCATAAAGAGCGATGGATATGACTGAGCAAGATGCGGCAACACAACCAAAAGGTCGAACCTCGGCCAGAACGATCGGTGAACCGATCGTCATAATCGACAAGGTACAAAAAGCATTTGGCGAGAACCATGTTTTGAAGGACATCTCAATGACGGTTCATAAAAGCGAGGTCGTCGTGGTTTGTGGCCGTTCGGGCAGCGGAAAAAGTACTCTGCTGCGCTGCATTGATCAGCTAGAGACCATTGACGACGGTACAATTCATGCTGCGGGTCACCTGATGGGTTTTCGTGAGAAGAACGGAAAACGCGTTGCCCTAAAAGATTCTGAGATCGCCCTTCAGCAACGTGATCTTGGCATGGTCTTCCAAAACTTCAATCTGTTTCCGCATGTCAGCGTCATCGACAATATCACGATGGCTCCAGTTCGCATTCTGAAGCGCGATAAAACCGAAGCATTGGACGAAGCGCGGGCGCTATTGCAGCGGGTCGGCCTACCGGACAAGGAAAACGCCTATCCGCGTCAACTTTCGGGTGGTCAGCAGCAACGCGTCGCCATTGCCCGCGCACTGGCGATGAAGCCCAAAGTTATGCTTTTCGACGAACCGACCTCGGCGCTCGACCCGGAAATGATCTCCGAAGTGCTTGACGTTATGATTGATCTGTCAAATCAAGGAATGACGATGGTTGTGGTTACCCATGAGATGGGTTTTGCCCGTGCAGCTGCAGATCGCGTCATACTAATGCATGACGGTCGCATCGTAGAAGAAGCCCCGCCTGAAAAGTTTTTTACCAACCCTGAAAGCGAACACACCAGCCTGTTCCTTTCAAAGATTCTCCAACACTAGTCGTGTTAGTGGTGCGCACAGTCCTTGGCGACGTGGATCCGAAAGATGTGGGTCCAGTGATGTTCCATGAACACGTTCTGTTCGACATCGTGCCTCCTGATTCAGCTGGGGACAGTGAGGAACAAATCGACGTTCAGAACCGTTGGCAAATTGACTACCGCTCGAACGAAACCCCCGCAAACGCCCATCAAACAGACCCAGGTATTGCAGCTCAAGAGCTTCTTCATTTCGCCGAAGAAGGCGGAAGCATGATTGTGGACCAATCGGTTGACGGCTTGGCAAGGGATCCAAAAGGCCTCGCTCAGGCTGCGCGTGCATCGGGCATTCATGTGGTTGCAGCCGCGGGAAGCTATACTTCAGACTATCTTTCGCCGGACGAAATGACCATGGATATTGATGCACTAACACATCGCTTCACGATCGAGGTCACCGACGGCTTGGATGGCACCTCGATCCGTGCGGGGTTGATCGGTGAGATGGGTTGTTCTTGGCCAATCCACCCTTTTGAGCGCCGCGCGCTACAGGCAGCCGCGCGTGCGGCCTGCGCCACGGGTGCTGCTCTGTCTGTACATCCGGGCCGGGCACCTGAGGCCTGTGCAGAGATTTTGGACATTACCGAGGCAGAGGGTCTTGACCCTAATCGCACCGTGTTGTGCCATATGGACCGGACCTATCCAGAAGGTGACGGCATCGCAAAATTGCTAAAGCGCGGAGCCAATGTTGAATGGGATTTCTTCGGGATCGAGCAATCCTATTATTGGATGGGCGAAGTAGCGTTGCCGACCGACCGGGATCGCGTTCGGCTAATCCGCAGTTTTGCAGATGCCGGGCACGATGATCAAATTCTCGTTTCTCAAGACATTTGCACCAAAACGCGTCTTCGTCGTTGGGGTGGCCATGGCTACGGCCATATTCTGCGAAACGTCGCCCCCCTGATGCGTCAGCTCGGCCTTGAGGCCTCGCTGATTGACCAATTGCTGCGCACTACCCCACTCAGACTACTGACATTACAGGAGACTACTCCATGACAGACCAATTTCGCGGCACCTATACCGTGATGGTCACCGCCTTCGACACTGAAGGCCGCCTTGATCTTAAGGCGCAGGCCCGATTTACCGACTGGCAGGTGCGCGAAGGCATCCACGGGCTAATTCCGCTTGGCTCGACTGGTGAGTTCCTTTCGATGAGCCCAGAGGAGCGCCGCGACGTCGCAGAATGCGTCATCGATACCGTCGCGGGACGAGTGCCTGTGCTTATCGGTGCAGGTGCTGAGAGTACCGACGATGTCATTGACAATGTCCGGATGGCCGAAGAGCTCGGCGCAGATGGCACAATGATCATTCCTCCTTTTTATTCAACGCCCACTTGGGACGAGCTGATAAACCATTTTGGCCGCATTGGTGACGCCGCGACGCGGCCAGTGATGATCTACAACAACCCGGCTACGGCCAACGTCGACCTCACGCCTCCACTAGTGGCCGAGCTCTCTTGCTTACCGCAGATTGACTACATCAAAGAATCTACAATGGACGTGACGCGGATCCGCGACATCCTTGAGATGAGCGAAGGACGCATGACAGTCTTCGGCGGCATTATGGGGTTTGAAAGCTTCGTCGCGGGTGCCGAAGGTTGGGTCGCTGTAGGGTCAAACATTATGCCCGCCGCCCTTGCCAAGATATTCACACTGACTGCCGATGACGAAGATTACCGCGCTTCACGCGCGCTTTACCGCGAAGTTTTGCCGATCATCCGCCTCATCGGAGGACATCGCTATGTATCGGGCAGCAAAGCAGCTCTCGAATTGATAGGTCAACCGATGGGGGGGCCACGTCCTCCACGCCTACCACTACCTGTGGCTGAACTAAACGAAGTCAAAGCTGCTCTTACCTCAGTGGGACTGTTCCCGTGAACGGAGGCTTGAGTGGCTGACCTAGCCTTCCAATTCGAAGGGCGCGAAGTTCGCGCACAGCCAGGAGATAGTATCGCGGCGGCCCTTACGGCGGCTGGACACTTAACGTTTGGCTCCCGTCGGAATGGGCAGAGCCGTGGGTTATATTGTGGAATGGGTGTCTGCCATGATTGCCTCGTTACTGCGAACGGGCTGCGCGGGCTGCGCGCCTGCATGACCACGGTCACAAACGGTATGTATGTACAGCGCGAGGATGAGCGCCGTCTTGCCAAAGACACAGTGCCGCCGCGCGCCACGATCTCCAAGACACTAAAAGCTGATATAGCAGTGATCGGCTCCGGCCCGGCTGGTCTGACTGCGGCTATCCGCGCCGCGAATGCAGGTGCAGATGTGGTGGTCCTTGATGAACGCGAAGAGCCGGGCGGACAGTATTTCAAGCCTCGCAGTGATGGCTATCGTGGGCGACGCGGTCTCGACCGTCAACATATTCGCGGCAACGATCTGCGCGCAAGCGCCGTGGCGTCTGGCGCCCGCATCCTGTGTGGCCAAAGTATTTGGTATGCCCGCCGGGAGGGGAAGGACTTTGAGCTGCGCAGTCTTGGCAAAACGGGTGGATTGCGCGTCCTCACACGCGCTGTGATCCTAGCCTCTGGTGCGTATGAACGCCCTGCCATGGTGCCAGGCTGGACGTTACCCGGTGTCATGACAATCGGCGCGGCCCAGACACTCGCGCGCCGCTATGGCGTATCACCGGGCCAGAAAGTGTTGATCGCCAGTCATGGTCCGCTTGGGTTGCAATTGGCGTCGGAGCTGATCGCTTTGGGGGCCGATGTCGTCGCATTGGCTGAGCGCGGTCGTCCACGAGCAGGGCGCGCGTTTTTAGACGCATTGACCACAGCCCCTCGATTGGTTGCTGATGGCAGCGTTTATCGCTTCGCCACCTTCCGCTCAAAAGTACCGGTGCTGTCAGGATGGGAACTGTCTGAGGTCTATGGCGATGACCGTGCCGATGGTGCTGAACTGCGCGCGATAGGAACGGGCCGCACCCGCCGGTTTGACGCCGACATTGTCGCAGCAGGCGACGGTTTTGCGCCGCAACTGGAGTTGGCGCGCCTCCTTGGTGTGCCGATCACCACCGACGCAGTGTTGGGCCATATCTGCCCTGAGCGCGCAATTGATGGGCGTACTACGATCGCGGGTGTCTGGATCGCCGGCGACGCAGGTGGGCTTGGAGGCGCAGAGATTGCTTTGTGTCAAGGTGAGCTGAGTGCCGCTGGTGCGCTGGATTACATTGGTCGCACCGATCCTGGCGACCTGTCCAAACCGAGACAGAACCTTGAGCGAGCCAATCGCTTCCAATCCGCGCTGTGGGATCTCTACCGTGCGCCTGAACGGATGACGCCAACCGGTGCGACGATCCTGTGCCGCTGTGAAGACGTGAGTGCTACAATTGCCTGCCAAGCAATTGCCGAAGGTGCCCATGATCCCGCTGTTCTGAAACGTTTGACACGGATCGGCATGGGCCGGTGCCAAGGTCGGTACTGCTTACCCCAAGCGCTACGGCTACTGGATGAAGCGGGATACGCGACATCCCCTGAAGCGCTCTTCGCGCCGCAGATACCCGCTCGCCCTGTACCGATTGGAGCCCTGAGCGCTGAAAAACCTGAATGGGGTGGTCACAGTGAAAGCGCGCCTGCAATGCGGCCGGGTCGGCAGCTGGATCGTCCCCTTGCACTTAAATCCGCTGACCTCGTGGTTATCGGCGCAGGCGTAACAGGCATTTCTGCCGCACTCTTTGCGGCGCGGGCTGGTGCATCGGTGATTTGCTTGGATCGCGGACAGGTGAACGGCGAGGCCTCAGGCGGCAACGCCGGCAGTTTGCATTTGCAACTATTGTCTTGGGACTTTGGCAACAAAGCGGTTGGTGATGGCAGCTTACAGCTTCGCACTTTGCCGCTGCAACAAGAATCAATTGCGCTTTGGCAAGGCTTAGAAAAGGAGCTTGGGGCAAACTTCGAGATGGCCGTAACGGGTGGCCTGATGGTTGCGGAAAACTCCAAGCAAATTTCCTTTCTTGAGGCGAAGGTAGCAGCAGAGGCGCGCGTCGGGATCGAAACACAAGTCATTGGTGCTGACCACATCCGCAAAATAATTCCCGCGATTTCTGACGCCGTTATTGCTGCTGCTTGGTGCCCCGGTGAGGGCAAAATCAATCCGCTCGCGGCAACGCCCCCCTTGGCACAGGCGGCCCGCGCAGCAGGTGCAGTGATCGAGGAATTCGCCCCCGTTTCAGGAATTGTTCGGGAAGGCGAAGGCTATATCGTCGATACGCCTCGTGGCCAAGTTTCTGCGCAACGTATTTTGATCGCTGCGGGGGGATGGTCCTTCCAAATCGCACAGATGTTGGGTGCCAGCCTCCCCATTCGCGGCGCGCCTTTGCAGATGATTGTTACAGCTCCGGCCCCGCCGCTTGTGCCGTGTTTGCTTGCCCATGCCGATCGGCACCTGACCATGAAACAAACTGCTTCAGGTTCCTTGATCATTGGGGGTGCGTGGCCAGCGGCCACTGGGACGTCCGGACAATCCGAAATTTTACCAGAAAGTCTGGAGGGCAGCCTTTGGGTTGCGGCACACACCGTGCCACAAGTGGCAAGCCTACAGGTCATCCGTAGCTGGGCTGCGATGAATATCGATATCGACGGCGCTCCGCTGATAGGCCCTTTACCGGGCTTCGACGGCGTCACTGTTGCGGCTACAGCCAACGGCTATACGCTTGGCCCGCTCATGGGTCGCGAAGCGGCGGCCGCAGCTCTCTCTGGCCGGCTTAGGCAAGACTTAGAGGCGTTTTCCATGACCCGATTCACCCTACCAAAAAAGGACAAAAAACATGACACTACTTAAGATCACCGCTGGCCCGTATAGCTTCGATGCACGCTTAGAGACGGAAGCTGCACCCAAGACCTGTGCCGCCTTCGAGGCTGCCATGCCGTTCCTAGGCCAACTCGTCCATGTCCGTTGGTCAGGCGAAGGCGTTTGGATTCCTCTGGGAGATCGCGATTTCGGCGTCGGCTACGAAAACCACACCAGCCACCCAGCTCCCGGTCAAATCATCCTCTATCCCAGCGGGATTAGCGAGACGGAGATCCTCCTCGCATACGGCGGGGTCGATTTCTCCTCAAAGATGGGTCAGCTCGCTGGTAACCACTTTATCACGCTGACGTCGGGCCATGAAAACCTGATGAAGCTCGGCAACTTGATACTTTGGGAAGGGGCAAAAGATATCGCCTTTAACTACGCTTAGAATTCAGTGCGCCCGCACCTAAGCAGTAGCCGAACCAAACCTTGAAAGGGACGGATCATGCAACGTCTTGCGCTTGTTGGACCGGGCCGTTGGGGTCGCATTCTCGTCGAGTCTGTTCAGGGAGTTTCTAAGACGGTGATATTCACCCAAGCTGTTGCCCGGTCACCCGCAAAGGCCGCTGAGTGGTGTGCGGCGCAAGGCATCGCCCTGAGCGATGATTTGACAACTGTCCTTTCTGATCCGCAGATCGACGGCGTCGTTCTGGCGACGCCCCATTCGCAGCACAAAGATCAGATCATGCAGGTCGCACAGGCTGGCAAAGATCTATTTTGCGAAAAGCCCATTGCGTTGACGCTGGCCGATGCCAAGACCGCTCTGCAGGAGGTCAAGAATGCGGGGATCGTTTTTGCTGCAGGCCATAACCGCCGTTTTCTACCTGTTGTGGAGCGTATGAAAACCATGATCACGAGTGGCGATTTGGGCACGATCCTGCATATCGAAGGCAACATGAGTAGCCATGTCGGCTTTGATGAGATCTACACGTCTGACATGTGGCGTGTTGCTCCGGGTGAAAGTCCCGCAGGGGGGTTAGGCGCTGCCGGTATTCATGTGATCGACACTATGATCCATCTATTAGGACCGGTCACGTCTGTTATAGCGCAAAGTGATCGTCTCGTGCACAAGATCGACCATGATGACATCACATCTATGCTGCTTCAGTTCGATAACCGCGCCACGGGCTATGTCACTACCATGACGGCGACAGCGCCAATCTTCCGTATGCAGGTCTTTGGTGAAAGGGGCTGGTTAGAGCTACGCGGTGCCAACGATCTCATATGGAAATCTGTCGAGGGGAAACGTCAAGAATGGTCATTTCCCAATATATCGACTGAACGCAAGCAACTCGAAGCCTTTGCTGAGGCAATCCAGTCCCGCGGCGCGTATCCAATATCGATAGAAGATATAATCAACGGCATCGCTGTGTTCGAAGGCGTATTAGCGTCCCTGAGCATAGACAAACGCATCACGTTATGATGAAAATACTAGGGGCAGCTATCAGACTAAAAAAACTCGCAACAGATTGCTGCCACAGCCAAAATATATGCGCCCAATAATTGACGCCACTCGACGGGAGCACTCGACCTCGACCTTGGCCAGATCAACGCCTGAAAGGAATTTCAATGCCATATGACCTAATTATCGCCAATGGCACGGTCGCCACTGCCGCGGACGTTTTCAAGGCTGACATCGGGGTTCGCGACGGCCGGATCGTGCAGATCGGTGGCGATATGGGCGACGCGACGCGGGTAATCGACGCGACCGGACGGTACGTCTTGCCTGGCGGCATAGACAGCCACGTTCATATCGCTCAACCCTCCGGATCGGGCATCGTGATGGCCGACAATTTCGACAGTGCCACGCGAGCCGCAGCCTTCGGCGGCAACACGACAGTGATGCCTTTCTGCCTGCAAGAACGCGGGCAGTCGCTTACCGCCACGTTTCGTGATTACCGCGAAAAGGCCGAGGGCGCGCATGTCGATTTCGGGTTTCACATGATCGTGACCGATCCGACGCCACATGTGCTCGGCCAGGAACTGCCCGCATTAATCGCGGAGGGACAACGGTCAGTAAAAGTGTTCATGACCTATGAGGCGATGCGCTTGGACGATGCCGGGATACTCGCTACGATGGAAGTAGCACGACGGCATGGCGCTAAAGTCATGGTTCATTGCGAAAACGAGGATGTCATCGCGTTCCTTGCAGCCCGCGCAGCGGAAGTGGGCGATATTGCGCCGCGCGCTCACGCCACCACCCGGCCCGTGGCCGCCGAACGGGAGGCCACCCACCGCGCGCTTACACTGGCCGAGGTTGTCGACGTCCCAATCGTCATCGTCCACGTCTCTAATGGCGCTGCAATCGACGAGATCGCAGGCGCACGCGCACGCGGGGTCAAAATCACAGCCGAAACGTGCCCGCAGTATCTGGTGCTTGAGGCCGACGACCTTGCACGGGACAATTGGGAAGGGGCCAAGTTTGTATGCTCGCCACCGCCGCGCGACATTGCGGAGCAGCAGAATTGCTGGCGCGGCATTCAAACCGGTCTGTTTGATCTCTTTTCATCTGACCATTGTCCGTTCCGGTACGAGGACGACCAGGGCAAACGCAATCCGGCGGGGCTGCGCAGTTTCAGGCACATCCCAAACGGTATACCGGGGATCGAAACGCGCTTGCCCATCCTGTTTTCCGAGGGCGTCATGAAGGGCCGTATCGACCTGACACGTTTTGTGGCGCTGACATCAACGAACCACGCTCGCACATATGACATGTATCCGCGGAAAGGCACCATCGCCATCGGTGCGGATGCCGACATCACGATTTGGGATCCGCAGATACGCCGGACGATCCGGCACGCTGAACTGCACGATGCGGCGGATTACAGCCCTTACGAAGGGTTCGAAGTTACTGGCTGGCCCGAAACTGTCATCTTGCGCGGCATCGTGATTGTCGAAGGGAGGACCATGATGGCTCGTGCTATCGGAACCGAGGTTCTGCGGGGCGATTCGCAGCCTAGATTGGCCGGAGCAGTGTCTGACGTCAGAGCCTATGGGTCCAAATAGTGTCATTTGATAAGAGAGGGTACACATAATAACTGTGGTGGCGTAATCCTTCTCTAGGCGCAAATAGCACCTTGGCATTCTAAACGAAAGCCGCGCAAGTGGGTTTAGTGGCCAGAACGCAATTGAGATGGGACCACAAAGGCGCTTTATATGACGAACCAGATAAATGAATTGGCACAACAGCAATTAAAAGATTATCGTTCCATAAAACCGGGGACTTGCTTTAGCGAGCCAGACTTTAGTTTGGAAATTAGCGAAGCATATGCTGTTCAGGATGAAGTGGCTAGGTTGCGAGTTCAAGATGGTGAACGCGTAATTGGCTACAAAGTTGGATGCACTGGCCCTGGCACAACAAAATTATTTGGTATGAAAGGACCTATACGGGGCATTCTATTTGATAAGGAAGTGTTAGAAAACGGTGTGAAGGTGGACCCAAACTCTTTTTGCAATCTTGCTATTGAAGCAGAAATGGCGATTAAGATTGGAGAAAATGGACAAATTTTATCTGTTTTTCCAGTTATTGAATTACACAATTTTGTTTTTCGTGCTCCAGACAAATCTCTTTCAGAATTGATTGCTAACAACGGTCTTAATAAAGGCCTGATTTTATCAGATCAGACATGGGAAAAGTTACCCGACGAATTCGACGAAACATCAATCCTGTCTTTAGAAATAAATGGTTCAATTATTGATTCTGGCGACCTCTGGCCAATGGATGGTGGGCCATTATCTTCACTTGATTGGCTACAGCAGCACTTGGTTGAGCATAATTTACAACTATTGGCAGGAGATATTATTTTGGGCGGGACTGCACTTGGCTTACACCCCGCGCAACCTGGAGATGACATTAATGTTAAGATTAATGAGCAGTCTGCGGTACAATGTGTAATCAATTCTATTGCGATTTAAAGTTTCCATCTCAACATTTTTTGTCTCACATTTGGTACCCAGCTTTCTGTACGAAAACCCCACCCGCGAACCAAGCATCAACATCAGTGCTATTATTGCGGCGCGCATGGCGCCAAATTTTTTCAAGACGGCATCCTAGATGCTTGCTTAAGATTTTCATCTATACTTGTTGATGGAACCTTGCTGTCCATGAATACGTTAACCACAGGTTTAATCAAATCCAATTGGTTCACCGTGCCTGCCCTAATAGATACCACATTATTTTTGGCACTGTTGTAACCAAACAGCAGAGACCCACAATTAGGACAAAACCGCTTTGTCATGGTACTTCCGCTATCGGCAGTATGGGAGTAAGAAGAAACTTCACCAAAAATTTCAAGCTCGTCTTCTGGAACAAAAAAATTCGTACCAAAGACTGAACCAGTGGCACGGCGGCAATCTTCACAGTGGCAATTGAAAATGACAGAAGGTTCAGCGTGGCATTTGTAGGTAATATCGCCACACAAACATTTTCCGGAAAAAACGGACACAATAATTCTCCTTGGACTGAGTCAAATATTATATCATGCGCCTGACAGCGCACACTCATTACCTCTTAAGGTTACTTGCTGAGATGTTAGCAGACCCCGCGCTTAGCTCAACAAATAAGTCCAGCACAAACTGGCGGCTGAATTGGGCCTGCCGGTGTTTGTCACAATGCCGAATATCCGGCGGTTGATTAATGAATTGGGTAGGGTCAGCTGAATAATGTCAACGTCAATTGGCATAGCTTAAGTTCAATGCAAAACAGGCCCGCGATTTGCGGACCTGCGCTAATTTCATTCAAATTTTTAATCTTGGCTTATCCTTGTAGCAGGCTCAGTACATTTTGCTTGGAGGCATTGGCTTGTGCCAGCATAGCGGTTGAGGCTTGCTGTAGTATCTGGTTTTTCGCCAAGTTTGTGGTTTCCAGAGCAAAGTCTGCATCCTCGATGCCGCCTTTAGCAGCCGATAAGTTGGACGAGATGTTGGTCAGGTTATTCACAGTATGGTTTAATCGGTTGGAGACCGCACCAAGTTTGGAGCGCTGAATATTAACTTTTTCGATAGCATGATCGAGCACATGGAGGTCATTTAACCAGCCATCTTGTGTATCTATATCAGGGTCACCGGCTATAGCATCTGTCACCCCGTCTATTAGGGCACTAACAGTCATACTTTCCATATTCACTATTATTTGATTTTGTGTGCCAGTGGATGATCCAACTTGAAATGAAAAAGACGTTGCAGCCGTAGCTTCCATTAATTTCGAGCCCGCCCAAGTCGTGGTATCAACAATCCGATCAATTTCAGTTTCAAGCGCTATGAATTCTACATCTAAATTGGATCTGTCCTGTGTATTATTGGTATCGTTCGCACCTTGAACAGCGATTTCTCTCATGCGCTGAAGAATATTTTCTATTTCTATGTGCGCACCTTCTGCAGTGTCGATCAGGGCTTGACCATCAAGCGCATTGCGGATCGCTTGGTCTGTACCACGAATTTCTGCTGACAGACGTGAGCTTATGGCAACACCCGCAGCATCGTCAGAAGCTGAGTTGATACGCTTACCCGACGACAGTCGTGCCATAGATATTTCCATATCGCGGTTTACGCTCGACGCGGACGCCGCAGCGTTTAGTGCTGCATTATTTGTCGCTATCGCTAGTACCATTCTGCCACTCCTTAAAAACTATCCTGTCTTTTTTTAGGCAAACCTTCCTTTGTCGGTCTCGCATGTACGGAGCCGAGAGTTGATTCACCTGTCTTCATGGAGCCGCCGTGCTCAACAGCCAAAGCTATCACGACAACACCTGTCCGTCACGTCTCACTTCGTATACAACCGTCTTATCTACGCCCCACATAGTGGCGCCTAGTATCATCCCGTCTGCATTCATTAAGCCGATACACACAGCACTCAAGCCAGCGTACCGACATCGTTTCTTTATTTTAGGAAAACTTTCTCTTAAAGGTTCTGCTTGCGCGGAGCCGAGGATACAGTCGTCCGTGGTTTAGAAGATTACATTCCAAGCAGCATAAGCGATTTGAAATGTTGACTTCACTGTGAGTAGTTCTATTCCACGAATCCAGTCTAAGGAACGTCCTTCATTTTAGAAATTTAGTGTAATATTTTAAATAAATTTTTTACTTTGTATAAATCGAAGGCACCGCCGTAAAGCTTAGGTTAAGCTGCGCCGCCTGCTCCTCCGTGGGATAAGGCAGATATTTATATGCCCGGTGCAATTGTCACTCCAACTAACAGAGACATGTTAGCAGAGAGGTCGCATGTGTGAAGAGTGTAATTTTGATATTAAAGGTTCTA
>Ga0233432_10002871_pt1 | contig 15862 bp, 15 predicted proteins | sample SI_122_August201_6_FD_179870 | JGI IMG/M metagenome (GOLD analysis project Ga0233432, IMG submission 179870) | Seawater microbial communities from Saanich Inlet, British Columbia, Canada - SI_122_August2016_10_MG | ecosystem: Environmental > Aquatic > Marine > Inlet | place: Canada: British...
AACACAAAATAAACTACTAAGCACTAAAAATCAATAAGTTATATTGACTACTGTACTTTCTGTATCGGTAAATAATATCATACAAATGAAAATAAATTACATTATTCTTCTTAACCTTTTAATAATATTTAATACAGTAAATCTTATGGCTCAGGATATTGTTTTTAATTTCGAAAAAGATAAAGACTTAAAAGAATGGTTTATTGTAAATGATGATGTTATGGGAGGTATATCTGAAAGCAATTTCATTATCAACAAAGATGGATATGGTATTTTTCAAGGATATATTTCAATAGAAAATAATGGAGGATTTTGCTCTATCAGACATAATTTAAGCAGAAAATATATTGGCAACAAAAATGTTTTAAAATTAAAAATTAAAGGAGATAGAAAAGACTATCAAATTAGGATAAAAGCTGATAGAAATGATTATTTTTCATATATAGTAACATTTAAGACAACCGGAGAATGGGAAGAAATTGAAATACCTTTAATAGAAATGTATCCATCGTTTAGAGGAAGAAAATTAAATATGCAAAATTTTAATAATAATTATTTTGAACAGATAGCTTTTTTAGTTGGAAATAAAAGAAATGAAAAATTTAAACTTATAATTGATAGAATAACTTTAGAATAATCAAGATGTTATGAATAAAAATATTTTTGGAGAGAAATTAATCACTTGCAGTAATAATCCTAAGACAGGTTTTTTTAGAAACGGATGTTGTGACACAGATGATTCTGATTTAGGAATGCATACAGTTTGTGTCATTGTGACTGATGAATTCTTAGCATTCTCAAAATCTAGAGGAAATGATTTAAGTACTTCTGTTCCAGAATTTGGATTTACTGGTTTAAAAGCGGGTGATAAATGGTGTTTATGTGCTTTAAGATGGAAAGAAGCCTTAATTAATAATGTAGCTCCAAAATTAATTCTAGAAGCTACGAATGAAAAAACACTAAGTGTGATTAAAATGGAAGATTTAATTCAGAATTCATATCATTAGGAAATAACAATTTAATGATATTTAAGAAACTTTTTTATAATAAAATCTTAAACAAATTTTCTCAAAAAATTTAATTCTAATTAACATATCAAATAAAGTTGTTCTAAATTTATCGGGAACTGATGCATTCGATTTATTTACAACTTTATATACAAATCTGCCACAGGTTAATCCATTTTTAACAAAAGGCCCGTATTTATAACTCTTATTCATCATGTCTTTAATACATTGATAACTCTTCTCAAAATCAATATTTTTGATTGTAGCAGCATACATAATTTGCTTAGAGCTATTAGGAAATAAATCTTTTGTAGATGAATTATTATTTATTTCACATAAGATTTGTTCAGCATTTTGTATTTCTCCTTCATAAACTTCAGCTTTTTTGTAAATTCTTAATTTTTTTTCCAAGCTAGAGTCTCTGATTATTCCAGATTTTTCTTGACCTTGAAATCTACCAAAATCAAAGTAATAGCAACTTCCCTTTTTAGAATTAACTAAAACAAGTGCAGTGTGACCAAAATTATAAGATTGATCATTTGAAAAAAAATAATCATACCAAGAATTTGCCCCTTTAACTAAGCCATAAGGCCATGTAATAACAAAAATAAAATCAGAACATTTTTTCATTTATAAATTTCTTTATTATGTTTTAAATAGTATTCTTTTATTTTTTTAAGGTGTCTATACCCTACATGTGGATGTAAATGATGAGCAATATGATATCCAATATTTCTAGGGGCTAATAAAAATTTAAAAAAACTTTTTGTATTGTGATCATTAGTTATATTTATAACTGTGCTTAATTTTCTATCATAAACTCTTGTATATTCATGCTCCTTCATTGTTCTATAATAACTTATAACTCCTGTTATTAGAATAGGTACAAAATAAAGTTGAATAAATAAACTTATTCCAGCAAATTTTATAATTATAATAAATAAGAAAGCTAAATATATAAACTGAATAATATCCTGTCTACAGCACTGTATGACTTCTTCTAAATCCTTTTTACTTATCTCCCCTTTATGCTCTAAAAAAATTCTTGCATAAAGAATTTGTAGATTTTCATGAAATAAACAAAACCCTCCAAACACACTTCTTAGTATCCAACTGGGGATGAGAAAAAGACCTAGCATAATATTAAGGAACTTAACAATAAAATTATTGTTTTTATAATTCTCAAAGTGATGAAAGTAAGGATCAGAGTGCATACCATTATCTTTATGATGACGTAAATGATGATAACGCATTGCGTTAATTGTGGTCCCAATGGGATACCCAACAAGAAACTCAAGTACTATAAGCTTAATATTTCTTCTATTTTTTGATAAATGTGTTAAATCATGAACAATAACACCAAAAGAATGTAATCTACTAACAATAATGATAATCAAAACAAATTTTACAAATAAAACAGTGTTTAGATACAATAAAACTGAAAAAAAAATAACGATATAATCAAAAATTGCATCTCTAATTAAAAGATTAATATTTGTTGGTATTAATAATTTTTCAGGTATGTTTCTTTTAAAACCATTTAGTTCTTCTTCAAATTTATCATGCGAATCTATTTGCATATAACTAATTTTTTGAAAATAATTTGATAGAGTTATTTAGATTAAATAGAACAGGTGGCTTTCTATTACCTTCTTTAATTCTTTTAGATTTAAAAAAAATACTCATGTGTTTATCATACTTTGCTTTAGAAATAGATATTGTCTGAATATCATTAATTTGATTTAATTTAATTGCTTGTGAATAATAAGGATTTTTATTAAACTCTAAAATTAAAAAACTATTTATATCTTGAATTTTCAAAGATTTATTAGAAGAATAAATAGCAAAATTATAATTAAAACGATTTTGATTTTTATTAACATAAAAGAATGCTCTGTAGTTAAAAACTTCAAACTTTTTTTCCAATTGTGCTAAAATATTTAAACAAAATACTTCTGATATTTTCTCTCCAACCAAATCAGAAAAACTTGATTTTCGGCCAATAAATTTTACAGTAGGAGTGTTTTTTATATAATTAGTAACTTCAACAATATCATTAGTTCTATAACGCATGATGCCATTACCAGTTGAAAGAATTACTTCGTAGCTTTCATATAAATTTAATTCATGTGCTAAATAAATTTTATTGTCTTTCTGAGATTCAAATTCAAAAAAATGTGATGTAATTGCAAGAACAGGATCATAAGCTTTTAAAAATGGTATAGAAATAATTCCTTCAGTACTTAGTAGACCCTTTGCCTGTATAGGTATATTTCCAATAAATGATTTTATTTCAGATTCAAATTGTGCACTTGTAGAATCTAACCAACAACTAATTAATTTTACATTTTTAAATATATCAGACCAAAGTGAATCTTTATTTAAGCTAGAAGAATTAGGCACAATCTCATCCCAATTTCTTCTCAAAACATTATTTAATTGAATCAAAAATGATGGACTATAAACAGAAATAAAACCTAATCTATCCTCTCTAACCATCTTTTTTAATGAACTTTTATAAAATTCCTCAGAAGAATTCTCATTATTAATGGTAATTAATAAATATTTAAATAAAAGACCACCTGTTCTATTTAAATATGCGGCATCACTTTCAATACCAATTTTATAACCAGAACTTGTTACTCTTTTTTCCTTAAGTGACGGAGAAATTGACCAATAACTCCTACCTGAAAATATTCCTGGAAAATTCCTATTTAAACTTGAGATCCATGGTCCAATAGCAGAAATAAATTCTTGTTTTAGAGACTTATTATATGGTATTAATTTTGATGAATTTTCGGAACCTGTAGTTTCTTCGAAAAAAAGTAATTTTTTTTTACTTAAAACATTTGAAACTCCTTCAGATAAATCATCAATAAAATGCTGAATGTCTGAAAATTTAATAATTGGTATATTATCTTGAAAATCTTTAATTGATTTTATTTTTGAAAAACTATATCTCTTTCCATATGAAGTATTCTTATTATCATTTAGATATTTTTTTAAAATATTTAGCTGTACATATTGAGGTTTTTTTAAAAAATATCTAAATCTAAAGTCTTTAACTTTAAGACTTAGCAACCAAATTTTATATGCTATACTACTTTTCATTATCATTTATAGACCTTAGAGATCTTTCTAAAATCAATTTTGGAAATCTCATAAGATTATTAATATTAACTTCTGCCATACAAACTAATTCATCTCCTTCATTATAGCCAGGATTTTTTTCAATAAAAAAATCGACATGTTTATTATTCTTATCAACTGATTTTGATATGTGTCTTTCTTTAATTTGGCCTATTTTTTTATTAAATTTAATTATTCCAGTAAGTTTATTCCAGTTATTTGGATAGAGTATTTCTGAAACATTATTTATAATATCTATTAGTCTTAAATCATTTCTATCTTTTTCTAAAGCAGGATAATATTTTTGGAAGAAAAAAGGAAGATATAAATACGTTTTATATCCTTTAGACATTAAAAACCACAACAGTTTTTTATTTGGATATTTTTTAATAAAGAAAGCAACAGTGTCAACCCATCCTTTTGTTAATGCCTGAGAACCTGTATAGTTTTCTGAAATTACAGTATCTCCGGAAAACATTATATTAAATTCATTGGAAGAATAATTTTTTGGATTTATTGCATAAGTAGTAAATCCTTGAATAATATTATTTATATCAGTAAGAACTCCAACATAATCTTTTTGTAAAAGATCTTTTTTAAAGTTCTCAAGCAAAACATAATCATAATTATCTTGCATTAAAGTATACATTCTTAGAATATCTTCATCATTTATAGCAATTATCTCTCTTAAATTATATTTTAACTTCTTTTCCATTTATAATCTAGATATTTCTAAATATTTAATTCGATCTTCAATTTTTATTTTAGTTGAATAATCAACTAAGTAAACTATTGCATCATATGTAAAACATCTAAAATTCTTCATACTGTGACACAAAGGATCATTTTCATCAATTCCAATTAGAAAATAATTGTAATTTTTATTAGAATAATATTTTGAAATAAAATCTATAATACAACTAAACACATCATGGTCATTTTCCTTTACTACAATTAGATTTAGATAAAAAGCATTAATATTTTGTTTTACATTAGGGATTGTAGGGGTATTCAAAAAATGTGTTAAAAAGTAGTTATTAAATAATCTTAGTAATTTGTATTTTTTTGATAAACCTTTAACTACAGATTTCTTAAATTTTGATTGATCCCAACAACCAACTATTCCAAGAATCTTGTTGTTTTTATGAGCAATAAAAAAATCATCTTTACTAAAATCTTTAAGACAATTATTTTTTATAAGATCTTTTGTAATTACTGGAAAAAAATTCTTTTTCTTACCATTTTCGTTAATAAAACTAACAACTCTTTCGATAGAGAAACCATCTATTCCTTTTTGAATAATTATGTCATGTATATTCTTGTATCTAGTTGAATTGCATGGCTTAATAGCAAAAGTTTTATTAACACCTATTTTATTATAATCTGGCAGCCCTACTCTTGATTTTGATATTACTTTTTGAGCATAAATATTATCTTTTATAATAGTAGTAAAGTTTATTTTTTCAGAAGAATTACCAAGAAGTTTTTTAAGTTCTTTATTGCCTTTAATTAATAATCTCCCCCCCCTATAACCCTCAAGTAATCTTATTGAACTAAGGTATCCAACTTTAACAATTCTTTGATTTATATATACATTTTTTACAGATCTTATAAGAAAACCAATAATTTTATTTTTTTGAAGGTCTCTAATTGATAATACTGTTTGTTTTTCTCCTAATATAGATATCGCATTAAAAAATGATGGTTCTGTCTCAAAAGTAAGAGAGATATCTCCTTGCATTTTAGTATTTCTTAAAATTTCTCTTAAATCAAAATCATCTGATTTTTTTGCAATTTCAATTGAGTATCTTTCCATTTTTGTCAATTATATTTCCAATAGGCCAATTTTGCCTTTGTTTAATACCTTTTTGTGAAACAAAGTTAGCACTCATAAATGCTAAAGCTTGAAAGGGATCACTAAATGGATCTCTACAATTTGCATTAAATTCAACTCGCTTTAAAATATTGGAAAATTTATAAAAATCCATTCTTGCATCGTAACATTTCTTAGATAATTCTTGTGGAGTAAAATTTTTAGGAGAAAAAGAAACTTCACCAAAATTATAACCATCTTTAAGCCACCACTCCTTATCTATCAACCTACCTTCTTTTTCAAATCTAGAATATAATGGAGTTCCAGGGTATGGTACAAGATGATTAAAAGCAGCAAGACACATTTTCTGTTCAATTGCAAATTCTAAAGTTTTCTCTATATCTTCTGGTTTATCTTGATCATAACCAAATACAAAAGTTCCATAGATTGATATACCATAATCACGTAAAATTTTTATTGACTCAGCATAACCTCTTTTTACTACAGCCCAACTTTTCCCCATACTTTTTAAAGTATCCTCATTAAGTGATTCAAATCCAATTAGTAAGTTTGAACAACCACTTTTTTGTAATTTTTTTAATAATTCAGGTTGATTAGCCATATTAATTGTCCCATGACTAAACCACTTTTTATTTAAAGGAGCCATGGCATCGCACAGTTCTTTTGTTCTTGAAAATTTTGACACAAAATTGTCGTCAGCAAAATAGAGCATCTTCTGTGGAATATTATTAATATCCTCAATGATTTTGTCGACTAATTTATATCTATATTTTCCTTTATGTGCAGATGTTATTGCACAAAACTCACAAGTAAAAGGACAACCTCTACCACTCTCAACTAGACCTAAAGGAAGGTACCCTTTGTTTGCATATAAATCTCTTCTAGGTGTTACATGTTCTAATTCTTTTTGAAAATAGGAATTTGCATCATATTTTTTCTGAAGTTTATTATTTTTAAAATCATTTAGAATTTGTGTCCAAATCCCTCCTTCAGCACCACCAACTAACATACTATCACAATGTTTCATAACTTCATCAGGCATTAAATTTACATGAATACCACCCATTATAACTTTAACTCCCTGACTCCTAATCTCTTTAGCAATAGAATATGCACGTTTGGCTGTATAAGTCTCAACAGTTATTCCAACTACATCTGTATCATAGAATTCAGGTAATTCATCTATTCTCTCATCAATCAACTCAACTTCAAATTCTTTTGGAGTTAAACCTGCTAAAGTTGCTAAAGCTAGTGGTTCCATAGTCCAAGACTTTATGTAAGGTTTATTTGCAATTTTTCCAACACTTGGCTGTATTAAAGTAAGTTTCATAGTTAAAGTAATTTTTTATTCCATTTTTCTTCCAAATCAATTATAGTTTCATTTGGAAAGTTTCTCAATCGATTTCCGTAATACCTGTATCCTAAATTTGTAATAAGAGATAATGGAATATTTGTGCCAGCTTTTGTTATCCGTTCAGTAATATTCTTTATACTATAGGTTTCTTCCCAAGCCCAAACACTTCCATCAAATAATTCTTTTGATGTCATTTGTTTAGGTTCAAACACAACATGTTGAACATCATATAATGACCAATTTCTTGTGAGAATTCTATTTGAATTATCTAATTTAGTAAAAGCACCTGTACCAGGAAAAGGAGTATAGATTGCATATCTTGGTAATTCTATTGCATTTTCTTGAACAAAATCAACAGTTTTTTTAAAAATATCTTTATTATGAGAATCCATCCCAAAAATAAAGGTTCCATTTATTGAGATTCCTCTTTCATGAAGCTTTGTACATACATCTTTATATTTTTCCACATCACTAAATCCTTTATTTACTTCATTTAAGGCCTCTTGGTCTATTGTTTCAAAACCTATTAACAAACCCTTACATCCACTCTCAGCAGCAAGATCTAGAAGCTCTTCATCTTTAGCAATTTTAACAGTAGCTAATCCACCCCATATCTTTTTCAAAGGTATCATCTCGCGCATTAACTGTTTAATATATTTTTTATCTTCCATAGGACTAGGATCAATAAATGTTACAAATCGACTATTCATTTCAGAAAGTTCTTTAATTACATCATCTATTGGTCTTCTTAAATACTTTTTTTGTGTACTAATCACAGCACAAAAATCACATTTGTAGGGGCATCCATAAGTTGCTTGAATACTATTTTTTGAAATATATGATCTTTTAGGTAATAAATCTCTTCTAGGAGTTGGAAGATTTGTAAAATTCATATCACGTGCTTGATCATAATGATCTTTCATATTTCCTGAAATGAAATCTCTAAGTAATTGAGGCCAAGAATCAAATGCCATTCCAGTTATAATTGCATCTGCATGCTTTTTTGCTTCATTTGGAACCAATGAAGCATGTACACCACCAATTACTACAGTTACTCCTTTTTTTCTGTAATGATCTGCAATTGCATATGCTCTATTAGCTGTTCCTGTAATTGCACTAATTGCCACTAAATCTGGATTGTCAAAGTAATTTATCTTTTCAGCAATCTCATCATGTATAGTGATATGAGCATTTAATTCTTCTGGAACTAATGCTGCAAGTGTTGAAAGTGTTAAAGGAGCATATCTTAGAAGTCTAGGAAAAATACCACCTTCTTTTCTATACATTATGCTACCAGGAGAAATTATTTTAATATGCATTAATTTATTAATTTTCTTCAAATTTATAATTTAAAGCAACAAATTGTATGCATAGCATAATATATGTTATGCATAGTATTTAATACAGATTTATTTTCATTTGTATATTATTGTAAACCTATTATGAAACAGAATATTAATATTATTCCATCGATTTTTACTTTCTCTTCAATAAAAAATATAATTATTGCAAGAATTTCACAAATACGTCATTTTCAAAAATTTATTGGAATATGGAAACGCTACAGAAAAAATGATGAGTTTCCAATTCTATTTCAATTACAAACAATTAATAGATGTAATGCAAACTGCCCGATGTGTCCATATGGCACGACAACTGCAAATGAAGCATTTAAAATAATGGAGGATAAAGTTTTCAAAAAAATAATAAATGAAATAAGTAAGAGAAAAGAAGTAGAACTAATTGTAATGAGTTTCCAAAACGAACCTTTAGCAGATAAAAAATTAATTGAACGAGCAAAATATATTAAATCTATTGCTCCACATATTAATCTTGAATTAGTTTCTAATGGATTTCTATTGACACCAGAAATTGCTCATGATATCTATAATATCTTTGATGAAGTAGAACTTAGTATTCATGCAGTTACATCAAAAACACATAAAGAAGTACTTGGTGGTCTAGACTTTAAAAAAACAATGAAGAATATTTTCTACATTGGGGAATCAACAAAAATGAAATCTAAGACTGTTCTACGATTTGTAAAACAAAGAGCTAATGAACATGAGTATTCTCATTTTAAAAAATTTTGGAGAAGAAACGGTTTTGCTGTCTTAGGTTTTGATCTTAATTCAAGACTTAACGCTGTAAAAGATTATGACAAAATGAAATATCGTGAAAAGTGGTTTCAACTACTTGAAATAAAATTTCTAAAAATGATTAGTCCATTATTTTTTCCTCACTGTCCAATTCCAAACTCAGCAATGTATATTCGTTCCAATGGGGATGTAGTGTTTTGTTTTAGTGATTGGACTGAAGATAATATTCTTGGAAATATTAATAATGAATCTATATATAATGTTTTCCACTCTTCAAAAATGAAACAGTTAAGAGAAAGAATCAATTCAAATTCAGCTTATGAAAATGATATCTGTAAAAAATGTGACCTTTATAATGAGGGGGTATATCTTACTTTTTAAAATCAAGGATGAGTATTAATTATAAAAAACCCTTTACCCTCAAGCTTGTATTATTTTATTCTTCTTTGCTTCACATTATTGGTGGACTAATGTTTCTATATAATAATGATTTAGCCAAATTATATGGTGAAGTTATTTTTGGCATGAATATAGAGATAAATCCTCAAATGCAATATCTAGTTAAAATGCTTGGGCTATATTCATTTCTAATAGGAATTATTATAATTTTTGTTTTTATAAATCCTTACAAATACAATAACTTTATTTGGGTACTAATTCTTTTGTACTCGTATAGATTTATATTTTCCATTTTATCTTTTGATTTTATGCATAATAATTTTAAAATCTCATATTTTAACTTATATCTAGCAACTAGCATTCTTGCACTTAGCTTAATTTTATTGATAATAGGTAAGTTCCAATTGACAGAGAGGACAAAAAAATTAAATGCATAACTTTTTTTACAATTTTATTTGGAACTACAAATATCAAATCATTTTTGTTGGATTCATTTTCTTTTTAATATCAGCTCAACAAATTAAAGATCTGAAGGTATTTTCTGGTCCTGAGCGTATATTAAAATCTGCACAAGAAAAAAATACAAACTCAAATAGTTATGATGAAAATACTTTTTTAGTTGGTTTAAATTATAATAAACCAATAAGTTATCATGAAATTCAATTATTGGACTCTATAGTTGATAAATTAGAAAATGATTCAAATATATCATCCATAAATTCTCTACTTAATGACTTTAGGATATACAACACTTTAATTCCTATAAAAAGAAAAATAATTGATTTATCTAGTGAAGATAAATTCTTTAAAACACTTAATAAAGACTCATCATATTATATTTCAAAGAATCTTAAAAACTTAATGTTAATTGTTGAAATAAAAGACTCTATTTTTAATGGGCCAGAGAAATATTATCACATAATAAAAAACGAATTTTCAAAATTAAATACGGAAGAAACGTATGTTTCTGCCCTAGTTGCTTCAAGATTATATTTTCAAGGAAAAGTTATTAAAAATCTAATCTTTATACTAATATCATGTTCTCTATTTTGTTGTATTATTTTATATTTTTTTTACCGAAATCTCTATTATGTTCTAATAAATATAGTAAGTATTTTATTTGGAATAGTTTTTTGCCTAGCATTTTCAAATTTTCTTTATGGAGGCATAGAATTACTAATGATTATAGTTCCTGTTATAGTTTTTATTATCTGCATTTCAGACTTAATGCATCTAACTAATCTAAGTCAGAACATTATTTTAAAGGGTAAAGAGTTATTCATATTTCAACTAAATGAAATAGGGTTTCCAATAACCATTACCTCATTTACAACTGCAATTGGATTTTTAAGCTTTATATCTTCTGATTTAGTACCAATAAGTAGATTAGGTGTAATTTCTTCATTTGGAATTTTAGTATCATTATTCACAACTATTATTCTATTTGCAATTAGTATAGATCTAAAAATAAAAATAACTCAGAAAAAAAATTTCATTATAAGTACATTTCAAAAAGTCATAAAATTACTTAATAGAACTTTTAACAAAAGAATAGCTTGGCTCAACTTATTGCTCTCATTGTCACTTATTGTATTGACTTTCTCTCAAACAAAAATTAATAACTTTATAACTGATGAGATTAATGAAAAGTCTAAAATATATCATGATGTACAGTTCTTTGAGAAAAATTTTGGTGGAATGAAATACATCACTTTCTTTATAGATCTAGATGATAAGTTTGAGATTCAACAATTAATTTCTTTTGAAGATTTTCTTATTGAAAAGGGATTTTTGCCTTTTTTCCCAATTAAAAAACATATTGCTAAATATGAAACACTATTAACAAGCACTTTTAAAAAATATTCTAGTAATACATACCAAATAAAAACAAGAACTAAGGATATTGGATCTTATGATTCGTTAGAAACGATTCAACTTATAAAAAACAAAGCAAAAAAACTAAATCTTTCACTTTCAGTTGGCGGTGCAGGTTATTTATTTGATCAGATTAGTAATAAAATAACTTTAGAAATTCTTTTTAGTTTAATGATTGCAATACTTATAATTAGTTTATTATTTGTAATCATAAATAATTTTAATTTAAAATACTTTTTAGTTGCTCTTATACCTAATTTAACTCCTTTATTACTTTGTGTTGGGTTACTATCTTTTTTTGATTTTTATTTAAGCTTATCTAATGTATTTGTATTTGCAATAGTTTTTGGATTAATTGTAGATGATTCAACTCATATATTAAGTGCATACAGTTTTAATATTAATAAGGGGCTTTCAAAAGAAAACGCATTAGTAACTGCAATATCCACAACTTCGATTCCAATTCTAAAAACAACTGTAATCATTGTTGCCAGTATGATTCCTCTACTTTTTTCAGAGTTTAGATCACTTAACTATTTAAGTATTATCTGTATTATAAGCTCAATTATTGCTCTATTCTTCGATATAATTATTCTGCCCTTTTTAGTAAGAAAGTTATTATAGAAATACAAAAAAAATAGATTGATTATTTACTATTTAAATAATCTAGTATTTTTTTATTTGATAATCCCAAGGTTAAACAATCATTAGCCGATATTAAATCGGTACCTTGATAATAAATAAAACCATCAGAACCATCTCTAACAGTCCACGTAAATGATGTATTAGGAACTGAATTGTTATTATCCCATTGAACAGAAAAATTTACAGCATCAGGATCAGGCGGATCACAATCAGGAATAAAAGAAAAACCAAGATTTCCTTGTAAAGTACCAACATAACCTCCTTCCACATAAATATCTAGATACTGAACTCCAAGATTATCAAAATAGGAAGCGCCAGAGACATCAAGATAAAAAGTAACATCAGCAATATATTGACAATAAGTTTGATAAACCTCAGACAATTCGTTGTAATTTAGTGCATATGGATCATTACAAGCCACGTACAAACAAGAACCATCATCATATGACGCATTAACATCATAATTAGCTGCATAAATATCTGTACAACCGTCGTTGTTTACATCACCGCATGCGTAAAAACAGAAAATAAAAAAAAGTAAAAAATATCTCATAATTTAAAATTGATTATACCAATATCCATCGATCCAAAAGTAGCCATTAATTGTTTCTTCCCAATAACCATCAACCCAAATGTGATTTCTTCTTTTTTGAAGCCAATAACCATCCTGCCAGAAATATATCCTAAAGATTGGACTCCATTTCCAAAAGCCTTTTACCCAAACATAACCTCTTCTCTTTTTTTTGAAACGCTTTTTAATAACCTTAGGCCTATTGGGTTTATTAATTACCAGCCTGTCCCTATTAGTTTTAACAATAATATTATTTTTAGCAGTATTGCTTTTGACAATAACCTTTTTTGAATTCTTATTATTTGTTTTAACAGTAATATTTTTATTTTTTCCTCTGTTAGTTTGAGTTTTAATCACAGTCTGTGAAAAAACAGTGGTACTTATAAAAGCAAAAGATAGGATTAGGTATATTATTCTCATAAAAGTTGTTTTGCTAAATTAACAAAAAATTTCAAAAAAAATTGCACATATTTTTAAACGTTTATTTCAAAAAATTTTCTTGAAAATCAGTCAAAACAACTTTAACGTTGTCAAGATTACAAATCTCTTGAACCTTTATTTTATCCTCAGGCTTAGTCATTCCGTTTGTCCAACAATGTATTGGATAGGTTGGGAATTTTCTTACATAAAAATCAACACTACTAGATGGCATTGAGATTACGTCAGGAAAAAAAGCTTCTATATTTTCTTTAACTTCAAAAACAGAATAAAAACTATTTATAAAATGAAAACTTTCAACCCAATAACTAATAAAGAAACCATGATTTTTTAATTTTGATAATTGAACTATATTCTTAGATTCAACAATCACATCATTCTTCGAATTTTCATCAATAAAAATAGAGTTTAGTAATTCAATAGATTTATTAGAATTTTTTTTATCCAAGTTTTTAAAATCAATCCAATATTTAAGATTAGTTTTTTTTGTTACATCATAGTATTCTGACAAAGTAAATTCACTGAACTTTCCATGATGTTTAACATCAAAACAATTTAATTTAGAATTAAAAAAAACATCTATTTCAACTCCATTAAATTCTTTAGATAAACTTTTAGCATCACTTGGGTTTAATACTCTATGAGCCCACAGCTTATCATCAGAGCTGTAAAAGCTTGAGTCAACAGAAATATCAAATGATAATTGATAAAAGAATACATACAATGTAGTTAAAACAAAAATAAACAGAAACTTATAATTCATGTTTTAGCTTTATTTGATTATATATCATAGATTTTGAATAATGCTGTTTAAAGGATTTTAAAAATTTGATATTATCTTTATTATTTTCTATTCTATTTTTTAAATTCCAATCAGAAAAAGTAGAATAATTTTCTTCTACATTATTTAAAATTCCCTTTTCTGTTATTAAACAATATCTTTTATTGTTTTTATGAATAGCCCAAGAATTCTTGTGAAAAACTGATTCACCAAATGAAAAATAAGGTTTGTTATAGTCTAAAGCATCTAATAGACTAGGCATAATATCAATATGTTGGGTAATAACGTTTGATTGTCCTTTTAAAGTGTTGTCAGCAGAATAAAACAACATTGGTATAGAATATCTACCAATCTTATTTTTATAATTCTTATCTACCGATTTAGGCGAGGTATGATCAGCAGTAATCACAAAAATTGTGTTATTAAACCATTTCTCATTTTTTATTTCATCAAAAAACTTTTTTAATGAAAAATCTGAATAAGAAATTAGCTTATGAATAGCGATTTCCCCTTCATTAAAAACATCATCATACTTATTAGGCAAACTGTATGGTGGATGAGCAGATAAAGAAAAGAAAGTAGAAAAGAATGGTTTTTTGGTGCTTTTCAATTTTTCAGCAAAGTATTTAAAAAATGGCTCATCATAAATACCCCATGTACCATCATAATCCTTATAGTTATTATATTCTTCTAAGCCAAAATAATTTTTGAAACCTGCTTTTTTTACAAAGCCATAAAACCCCATTGTACCTCTTGTTCCGCCATGAAAAAAAGATGTCGCATAACCTTCATCTGATAAGATAGAAGCAAGACTATTAAAATTATTCTGAGCATATGTTGATGTAATAAAAGGGGTATTAGATAAAGTAGGAATAGAAGCTGTAATTGCAGGTAAGGCTTCTATGGACCTTAACCCATTAGAGAATGTATTATTAAAAACTAATGAATGAGAAATTAAACTATCTAAAAAAGGCGTTAAATTATGATCATTGTAGTGTCCAACAAACTCCTTTGACAAACTTTCCATTATAATAATAACAATATTTTTTTTAGAAAAAATGGAATCTATAGAACTACTCTTAACTTCACTAAAATTGGGATCTAGTTCATCTACATTAAAATATTCATACTCGATTAGTTTATTGCTATTAAGTGAGTGAAGTAAACAAAAAGGTGTGTTAAGAACAATGTTTGAGAATACTGGATTGGATATCTCTCCAGCATTAACAACTTTTATAGGTTTTAACTGCAATCCTCCTCTGGCACCAATAATAAATAAAGAAGTAGCAATAATAAATACTAAAGTAGATTTTAAAATTGATCTAAAAGAAAAAAATATTTTTTCAAATTTATAATCAGCAAAACGTGAAATAAGAAAAAATTGGAAAAAAGATAAAATAACTAAAGGCCAATATTGAATTAAATAATTTGGCAAAATCTGTGCTGTATCATTGCCTAAAAATATTAAATCTAAAAAATCAGATGTTATTCTTTTTTGATTGTATTGGAAAAACTCAATATCTATGTTATTTAAAATTATAAAAGGAATGTTTACTAAGTAAAAGATATAACGAACAGATTTTCTGTACCAATGATATTGATGAAGATTGTGTGGAAATAATAAAAGCAGAAATACAATAGAATTGATATATAATAGAATAGACAAATCAAATCTGAGGGCTTCAAGAATCAATAAAAAAAAAGAAAAGTCAAATTCATAAATTGACTCT
>Ga0233432_10002872_pt1 | contig 15862 bp, 12 predicted proteins | sample SI_122_August201_6_FD_179870 | JGI IMG/M metagenome (GOLD analysis project Ga0233432, IMG submission 179870) | Seawater microbial communities from Saanich Inlet, British Columbia, Canada - SI_122_August2016_10_MG | ecosystem: Environmental > Aquatic > Marine > Inlet | place: Canada: British...
ATGCAATTTTTCCTTACGTCACAACACAAAACAGGAAAACGACATAGTTGAGGAAATAAACCAGTACGAGAGTGTTTAGGAAAAGTCGCCTAGATGACCTCCGGCTCTGTAAAACCGGCGATGGCTCCAGTCGAAAAAGACTATAGAGTCTCGTTCTCAGGCACACTTGTGAACAAATCAAAGAAATTTCAGTCGCGACATACCAGCACACTTATCTTGTCATTACAACCTCATATGTCGCACGAAAATGTAATTAGCATCAGAACTGGTCCTATAACGGCAATGTGGAATGCTTTCATATATTTTCTATTTCTATGCTTGCTTGGAACGCAATATCTTTCATCCCCATATCAAAGCAAAGCTTTTGCCAAACCACACAACAAGGAAACACTGGTGTGGCACACGGGTTGGTCGGAGAATGATAAATACGACCAGCACCATAGAACAAATCCTATTCAACTAGCCTCCGTATTTCAGGATGATAAACATCCAAACCATTTCTACGATGACACCTCCAATGAAACGTTCATACAAGAAATGCCTGCAAACGGGCCGCCTGTTCATGTGCTCCCCCCAGTTGAACCACATGGACCAGTATTTTTGGACATGCCGTACGAAGATATAAACGGGTGCGACAGCTACGGCATTACTGGCACTCATAACAGCAATTGCTTTGAAAATTTATGGGCACCGCGTCCTTGGTGTTGGCAGATCCTCCCAAATAATTTGATTTATACAAGCTATCTTGCAGGTCCCAAAGAACCGCGTCTTGCGACGGTTTGGTATGACGACACCGGTCCATCACCCATCCCAGGGCGTGGTGGTGAACAAAACGGCTGGCTCTGGGACTCAACACTTGGTGGAAGAGTGTCCATTCTTCGATACGGCTCCAACACGGAATTACATCCTCAAGGTTTCGAAATCCAGATAGAGGGGGCGGCTTTTGTACGCCTTGACCCAGAAGATGATCGTGATCTTCGGTCGGCAGATTACCGCTTTGGCATTCCGTTGGTCTACGGCATTGGTCGCTGGCAGACGAAACTTGCTTACTACCACAATAGTGCACACATCGGCGATGAATTCTATGAAAAATACAATCCACCATTTCAGCGAGTGAACTATGTTCGCGATGTTATTGTCCTGGGTAATTCGTATTACATGTACGACTGGCTACGGCTTTATGGTGAAGTTGGTTGGTCGTTCTTCAATGATGGTGGATCAAAACCTTGGGAATTCCAATTTGGTACGGAATTGATTCAGGCTAGACCGACAGGAATCCGGGGAGCACCATTTTTTGCTGTGAATGGAATGTCCCGTCAAGAACTCAACTGGGGAGGGAATGTATGTGCTCAAGTCGGTTGGGCTTGGCGAGGATATCAAAGTGAAAAACTTTTTCGGCTTGGATTTGAATACTTATACGGATCTGATCCGCAATATGAATTTACAAATACCGATCCGACAACTGGAAGAATCACTGCATTGAATCAAAACCGAGCGGGCATTGGCATGTGGTATGACTATTAATCACCGATTTGAGCATAGATTTGCAACGACTGACTTTAGCGGATACCGGCAAACAGATCGGATAGGCTTGGTACATGCCCCTTCTTGCTATTGAGACAACATGTGACGAAACGGCCGCGGCAATCATATCACCAGAGAGACACGTTCTCTCAAGTGTTGTAGCAAGCCAAGATGAGCTCCATGCTCGCTGGCGGGGCGTTGTACCTGAAATTGCATCCCGCGCACATGTTGAACGAATTATTCCTGTTATTGATAAAGCAATCAGAAAAGCAGGCATTCAGCAGTCACAACTTAAAGCCGTTGCCATCGCGATCCGGCCGGGTTTGATCGGATCTCTTCTTGTTGGTCTCTCCGCTGGGAAAGCTATTGCTGGGACACTCCGCATACCACTTATTGGGTACGACCATCTCGCTGCCCACCTCTACGCCAGCCGATTAGCGTTTGGCAAAAAAGTCTCTTATCCCGCGATCGGACTTGTCGCAAGCGGAGGACACACCTCGCTCTTTCAATTAAATAATCCGATTGTTCTTGAGACACTTGGAGGCACTATCGATGATGCAATTGGTGAGGCCTTCGACAAAGTCGCGAGTCTACTGGGGTTAGGGTATCCTGGCGGCCCACAGATTGAGCAGTTAGCTTTAGGTGGCAACCCACGTTCTCATTGCTTTCCGCGACCACTTGCAAACGACTCTACTCGCCTTGATTTCAGTTTTAGTGGTCTCAAAACTGCCGTACGGTATCAAATTCAGCCACCGGGAATGGCCACTCCACGATGTTTGAGCGACCAAGAGCGTGCTGACCTTGCAGCATCTTTCCAGCAAGCGGCCATCGACTCCGTAGTTGCAAAAGTAAGTCTTGCCATCCAAAAAACTGGCTGCCGTATTGTGGTTGTTGGTGGTGGAGTAACCGCAAACAAACTCCTTCGGATCGCCCTTGAAAAACTTGGGGAACAGCATCACTCGAAAATCCTTATACCACCAATAGATCTCTGCACTGACAATGCCGCCATGGGCGCAATTGCTTGGGAGCATATCGAACGCAATGAAATCGCGGATCTCGAACTTGATGTGCTTCCGAACGTTTATCGAAAAAAAAAGCAGCAACCTAAACGCCGTGGCGCGTCTCATCAATGACTTCCACTTCGCCACTTACAACGTCATACATCATTCCAACAACTCCGAGACGCTGCTTCTTCACTTGCGCTGTAACGGCCTTACTGCCCTCAAGTAGTTTACGCACTACCCGAACAACATTTCGTCGGGCGACCGAATCAACAATCTCCTGATGAGATTCACTTTTCAAAGCCGCAACACCACGACAGTCATCTTCGCCAACAACTTTGGCTACCTCTCGGAGTATGCCTTTTGCGTGTACACATTCTGGAGCAAGAGACTGATCTGGACAGCAATAATCCGTTAATGACGACTCGATTGCACCACACCTGGTATGCCCTACTACTACAACTAATTTTGCTCCCGCCACAATTGCTGCAAATTCAATACTACCGATCACTTCCTCTGTCGTAATATTACCGGCCACACGAACACTCAAAACATCACCAAGACCAAGATCAAAAATGGCCTCAGCCGGTGAACGTGAATCAATACAACTTAATATTACTGCCAGAGGATGCTGACCCGTTGCTGTTGCAGTTCTCTGCCGCTCCATGCTCCTCTTAAGCGGCTCTCCGACACGAAACCGGCTATTACCTTCCAATAACATCGCCAGCACCTCTGGGGGGCTTGCGGCCTGCTGGACCTCATGGCTTGAGTGCTCGACAAACCGTATTTCGTCATGAAGATTTGGATAGCGATTTCCAAAGCCGATCAGACTTAGTTGTACCCAACGTGCAGGCGCCCCAGTCTTCTGAAAATCAGATAACAGATCGATCACATCCGGATCAATATAATCTGCATTCGATGCATCGATGAGAAGTGTTCCTCCGGGTGGAACTTCATACAATACCGACTGCAACGCAGCACGATTAAAGAACGTCACCTGGTTCGCCAACTCAACACGAATGACATTACCCGAGGCATGACGCTCAAGTTTCTTAATCAGCGGGCGTCTATAATTAGAGTGCAAGATAAAAATAATGCTGCAGATCAGACCGATGCCAATACCGACCAAAAGATCTGTGAGAACAATTGCAACAACAGTAGCTACGAATGGTATGAATTGTGAAAACCCTTCTTGCCATAACTGATAATATCGCCTCAGATTCGTCAATTTGTAACCCGTTTTAATCAAAATAGCAGCGAGCGTCGCCAAAGGTATTTCGTTTAACCATGCGGGAAGAAGAAGGACACACAACAACAACAAAAGACCATGCGAAACCGTGGCAAAACGTGTTCTTGCCCCAGCGTTAACATTCGCAGTTCCGCGAATAACTGCTGCACTCACCGGCAAGCCACCAAGCAGTCCACAGATGATATTACCAGTCCCCTGCGCTATAAGTTCTCGATTGCGAGGGGTACGTTGTTGCCGCGTATCAATTTTGTCAACTGCTTCAATTGCCAAAAGCGACTCAAGGCTAGCGATGATTCCAATCGTTGCAGCTGACACATAGACTCGCGAATCAGCGAGAGTTGAAAAGTCAGGGAATGTTATAAGACCCAACAATCCCTCAGGACCATTTGGCAAAGGCACCGAAACGAGATGAGTCGGGCCAATAGCCCATGGGCTACCCATACGCTTGAGTAAAACATTCACAGCAGTACCACCAACTACTGCAATGAGCGGACCTGGAATACGTGTTTTCCGCAACCAACTAATCTGATCCCAGGCAATGACTAAAAGAAGTGAACCGATGCCTATGGTTGCAGCACCTGGCAAAAAATACTTGATTGATTTTGGCAAGTCAGAAAAAGTTGTCTCACGGTCTGGCTGATTGAATGACATTTCACCAATCGGGTCGATGTCATAGCCGATTAAATGAGGCAGTTGCTTCAAGATGATAATAATGCCAATCGCTGCAAGCAGTCCCTTTATCACGCTTGTTGGGAAAAATGAGGAGATAAATCCTGCTTTCAGCAAGCCAAAGGCTATCTGAATAATTCCAGCCAATAAAACAGCCGTCAAGAATCCATCAAATCCACCAAGAGCTGTTGTCTGAGCTGAAACTATAGCGATTAACGCTGGTGAACCACCTGAGACACTCGTGCGAGAACCACTTAATCCTCCAACGACAATGCCACCCACAATTCCAGCAACGATTCCTGAAAATAAAGGCGCTCGTGCAGCTAGGGGCACTCCGAGGCACAACGGCAATGCCACGAGGAAAACAACAACACCAGCCATGAGGTCAGAAACTAAATATTCTGGAATAAAGCCACGCTTTGGCATCTCACAAGAATCCTCAATAAACCATTCGAGTTTCACATCCGAGGAAATGTACCCTCCGGCCCCTAATTTAGTCCACGCCCGACAATAACTTAGCTGGTGTATGTATTGCAGCTGATCAAGATAGACTTATTCTCCCCTATATAGGTGGCCCAGCCCTCAGGTGTATCTCAAAAGAAACCGAACAACAAATGACATTAGCAGCAGGCTATATCACAGATCTTGATTACATCCCCGGCTTTTACCCGCACATGTCACCCACAGCGATACGATACGCGGCTTCGCTGAATCGTGTCTTTCCTCCAACAATCACTGACAACTTCCGCTACCTCGAGCTCGGGTGTGGACTTGGTCAATCTCTAACCACACTTGCCGCAGCAAATCCACAAGGTGAATTTATTGGCATCGATATTAACCCGAGCCACATTGAAACTATAGAGAAAAATATTGCAGCCGGTGGCTTGAAAAATGCACGAGCAATCCATTCTGGCTTCATAAGCCTTCCGAAAGACATAGGAACATTTGAATTCATATCGCTCCATGGTGTCTTCAGTTGGGTCTCTCAGGAGGTACGGGAACAGATACTAGGTATTGCGAAAAAGCATCTTGCCCCAGGCGGCCTTCTCTTGGTTAGTTACAATGCAATGCCCGGCTGGGCTCATCTCCAGCCCATACGAGAAATTCTTCGTCAATATGCTGCAATGAGGCAAGGCGACACGACTCAAAGAATTCGTGATGCACTAAATTACCTCGTATTTATCCGTGATAAGAGGGCAAAGTATTTTGAAGATAACCCTCGTGCTGCAGCCTACGTCGATGGTCTTCTAAAGCAAGACCTGCGTTACCTGGCACATGAATACCTCAATGAGCATTGGACAAGTTTTTATTTTTCCGAGGTTGCAGCCATGTTCAGATCAGCCGAAATGGCTTTCGTTGGAAGTCTACCCATTCACACGAACTTTTGGGATTTATGTGTCCGCCCGGAGTTCCAAGATCTTTTCCGAACAACCAGTAATCGACTTGTCACGGAATCGCACAAAGATTTTTGTGCAAACACTGCATTTCGTTGGGACATCTACTCAAAACAACCGCAAATTATTGAGGGTATAGAAGGTCGTGCTGACTTGATTGACGGGCTCTACTTTCGTGCGATTCGAAATGACATAAAACTGCCGCATCAAAGTAATCTTGGCGTTGTGACTTCGACAGTCCAAGGTCCGCTCTACGAAATCTTGCTCATGATATTATCTCAAGAAGCGTTATCACTTTCAGAAATCTTAAGTCGTCCGCAGTTGACTGAAAACGTGCCCGCTGAAATCACACGTGCGTTAGATGCTGGTGTAGCCATGGGCCTTTTTGAGGTCACTGCCTCGCCTGTTGCCGAACTACCGAAAGCTATTTTAGAACAACCCTATGTATCCTCGCCATTCAATCAGTTTGTCCTCGAAAACGATCTCCTTAGTGGGCGGCCCATAGCACTCGCCAGTACAGCAACGGGCACAGGCCATACACTTGGCGACTTAGATGCCGCCATACTTCATGAACTTTGCTTGGCGGGAAAAAATAGCTTAGCAGAACGAGTACTTGTTCGATTAACAGACAGTAAGCGTTCTATCCAAAAAGACGGGCAGCCTGTTACTGATGAGACACTTCGTCGGGAAATGATTGACAAGGCTTGTGCAGTGTTCCTCAAAGAAAGCATTCCTAGACTCTTTCGCCTTGGAATCATTGGACTCAAGCCCTTGTGATGCTGGACTCCCTACCCTCTCGACCGACGGTCTAAAACGAAGGTTGAACAGGAACTATCGGCGGTGGTGCCTGAGAAGTAGGCGATTGGATAGCATTGGGCACAGGAGCACCCGTACTGGGAAGACCTGCTGGAAGAGTTCCTGCTGGTTGGAGGCCTCCTGGGACACCAGACTTCGCGTTGAGATCCATAACGAGCTGCTGTACTTCAGGCCGAATAGTGATCCCGTTGCTGTTGAACACATCACTCGGAGTCACACCGTAACGACCATAGAGGACACCGTCTGCGTTATGATCAACAGACAAATCAGCACCTCCCAAGGAAACACCGAGAAAAAGGCCTCGGCTTCGGGCGTAAGAATAAATCTCAGCACCTAAACGGGCGTCTGTTGCGGCATTTGCCTGACGACCAACAGGCCCTACTGCAACAGAGGCATCCGCCCCCAGGGTAACCTTTTGTCCACTAAGAATATTCGTAAGGCTCTGTGGTGTTTTGAAAACCAACACGATATCAGCTGCCTGAACACCTGCTTGAAAACCAATACTACCGCCACCCATGGTCACCATTACAGGCGGACTCCATGACTGATCTGCATTCCGAACATGCAGCACTCCTTTACCGTAGTTTACACCTAGTATAAACCCTCCCTTTACCATATTCGGGAAAATGGCAACTCCTGAAGACGACTGGAGCATCGCTGGTGGAATGGCTTCGATTTGCAGACTAAAGAATTGGTCAAGAACCTGCCGTGCGGCTACCACTGTCTGAACTTCAGGACCGGCAACTACTGACGCCGTCTGACCATACAGGTTGGTTGCAAAAGTCAACACAATAACCATTAGAAACAGAAATCGACGTCCTGAATGATTCACGAGCCGAGTCATAACAACAGGGGTGTTCATCAATTAATTCCCTTTCAAAACATCCGGTCAATAGTAAATAAAATAGACCGAAACAAAGATGCACGTCGACGCCAATTTTGAAGTGAAAAGCAGTGCCTTCAACGATCTCACTGCTATTCTGCCTGTTTTGCAACTCGAAAAACTTCATCGAGTGTAGTCGTGCCACTCAAAACTTTATCGAGACCATCCTCAAACATAACGCGCATTCCTCCTGCCACAGCTGCCCGACGAATGTCTTGAGTAGCAGCACCTTGAAAAGCAAGTTCACGAATTTTATTATTCAGCACCATCAATTCAAAAATGCCCATCCGCCCCTTGTAGCCTCGCTTCTGACACTTGGCACAGCCACGACCTTTCATAAAGGTCGCATTCGCTAATTGCTCCTTTGTAAAGCCAGCAGCCTGAATTTCACTTTCCAAAGGCTCGTGGGGCTGTTTGCAATTCGAGCAATTTACGCGCACCAATCGCTGCGCTAAGACAGCAACAACACTTGAAGCCACTAGATAAGCAGGGACCCCCATGTCAATCATGCGTGTAACGGCACTCGGCGCATCATTTGTATGCAAGGTACTAAACACTAGATGCCCTGTCAGTGATGCCTGAATGCCCATCTGAGCGGTCTCGGTATCTCGCATTTCACCGACAAGAATTACATTTGGCGCTTGTCGTAACATCGCCCGAATTACCCGAGCAAAATCCAGTCCTATTTTATGCTTCACCTCAACCTGATTGATTCCACTTAGGTAATACTCAACAGGATCTTCGGCTGTAATAATCTTTGTGTCTGGACGGTTGAGTTCATTTAAGGACGCATAGAGGGTCGTCGTCTTCCCTGAACCAGTCGGCCCGGTCACGAGAATAATCCCATTGGGTCGTCGAATAAGATTTTTAAAAATTCGAAAGTCAGCCTCAGACAGACCTAATTGTCGAATACCTACTTTTATGTTGTCTTTGTCAAGCAAACGCATGACTACTGACTGGCCATGGTTTGTTGGAAGTACACTTACTCGTAAATCATAATCTTTGCCGTCCTGCGTTGTAATTTTAATACGACCATCTTGTGGGCGTCGACGCTCAGCAATATCAAGGCGAGCAAGGATCTTAATTCTAGATAGTATTGCCCCCAGTAATCGTCGAGGAGCGCTGTCACGAACAACTAGCCGGCCATCGATTCTGTAACGGACACGGATTTCATCCTCAAAAGGTTCAATGTGAATATCACTTGCCTTAAGAGCTACCGCCTCAGTGATAATAAGATTCACAAGTTTGACAACCGGTGCAGACGACTCGTCTTCATCTTCTTTAAGTGCTGCTTCTTGCTCAACCGTTGTTTCTGTAAAGTCAATTTCCGTATCAGTAAATTCCTGCGTCAGCATGGAGTCTGCACTCTCTCCATCACCAGCACCGTAATATTTGTTGATACTTTCAACAATTTGATCTCTCATCGCAATCGCCATCTCAACATCACGATTTAAGATAAAACGAAGCTTCTCCTGAGTATCGATATCTGATGGATCGCTTGTTGCAACACACAATCGACCACCATCTTCCCGATACGGCATGACGGCATTTTCTCGCGCAACGCTTTCTGGAACTAGATCAATGACTGCTTCCGGGACTTCGGTCTCATTGAGGTCAACGAATTCCATTCTATTGGCTTTCGCTAGCGCCTTCATAATTTTGTCAGGGCTCGCGTACCCGAGACGTAACAACTCCTCGTGGAGCATTTTCCCCGACTCGGCCGCAATGCGGTTCGCCTCAGTGAGTTGATCCTCACTGATAATTCCCTTGGAGCGAAGAATATCTGAAAAACTGGACGCCATTTGAACCTTAACCCATAAGAATTATTTGTGACGATTTGCTGAAAACATTACCTTTTAAACCGCCTGTAGTTCAATCCTCATTGTTCAGCTGTTTGACTCGCATAACAACTCGTGACATGCATACTGACCTGCTGCCTGACGACCATTATGAATGGCAGCCGAAACCTACCTCTCGACTACCTAGGATATCACGTTTTCCTCTCCTTCTTGTGCAGGAACAAAAAATTGCCTGAATTTTAGGCATATATGTTCGGTAATTTTTTATTCCTTTGTAAACAACGACCTCCATACGAATGCCACTTAAAAAGGAATTGTACTCAGAGACACTTCTGATGAAGGACGGCGGGCGGCATAGAACGTGTATCCCACGGTCCTTCAGTTTCATAGACCCCAAACCGGGCTGGCAAAGTTTCAACTGCCATTTGATCGTCTGACTCTACAACAAGGCGACTCGCCGCTGGTGCAATTCCAGCAAGAGCTTTAAGCAATCCATTAATTTCATTCATTCGTGAATGAAAAAATGACCACGGAGGTGAGACAAAGACAATCCAAGGGCTTTCAAAACTAAGGACTGGCATCCGCCGAGACCACAGCAGGACGTCACCTGGTATGACAGTGCACCGATCAGCGAGGCCTAGATCTCGACTACTACGACGTAGACAATCTGCTGTTGGGAAATGCCGTTCAGCGAAAAATGCTCGCTGCGCTCCCCGACTCAACGCTTCGAACCCGAGAGCTCCGGTGCCCGCAAACAAATCTATGGCTGTCGCGTTTCGAACCGCAGTACCCAACAAGTCAAACGTCATCTCTCGCACTCGGTCTTTCATCGGTCTTGTTGGCCCACCTGGATGAAATGCTAACCGTCGCCCCTTTAAATCTCCTCCTATGATTCGCGGAGAACTCGCTGCTTCTATTTTACTCTCATCGTTAGAATGCCGTTTTTTTTTACGGAAAGGCACAGTTTCACGTTTTGTGCGATTCGTTTTAGACGCCATAGACGGACCTTCGTAATTCAGGCAAAAAATGGAGAATAAATTTTCATACAACCTGAACAGGTCATGACATGGTATTGTACGAGAACCACTTAAAAAATTCATTTATATCGTTTCTTATCAAAACACAATTCCAATTCTACCGTAATGGATCGAAGGAGAAAGATCGTGCATAAACATTTCCTTTTACTCTTGTTGGCTTGGCTACTCCTTCATTCATTACCAATACGTATTGCTGTCGCTGCAGCACCGGTCAAACAAGACGCTGATGAAGTAGGACTGCCTGAGGCAGATCCATCGTTAGCAATAGCTGATACAAATTTTAATACTGCACAAGAGAAACTTAAAGAACTGGTTGGGGAGTTGACCGTGCTTCAGGCCGAGTATCAACAGCCGGATGCAGATAAAACTGCAATTGAGAACATGTTTAATGCGACCCGGGATAAAGCTCGCACGGCCGCTATAGCCCTTGAGAAAACTGCTGCTGCTGCGGTTCTATCAAATCCTGAAAACGCAGAAGCATGTGCTGTAGTACGAGATGTTTTGAAATCAGCAATGCAGGCAGATGATCCGCGAACAGCAGTATCGCTGACAGAAACACTGAGCAAGGCAGGCAAAGCCGATGAAGAAATACTTCTGACTGGAGCGACAGCGGCGATGATAACTTCTGAACTTGAACTCGCTGAGAAATTCCTGAGTGCAGCCGAGGTCGCCGGCGTTGACGCAAAAAAGATTATCGAGCTTAAAGAAACTATTGAAAGCGAGCGAGCGAAAGTTGAAGAGGAAATGGCCATCCGAGCTACCGAAAAAAACAAAGACGACCTTCCACGAGTAAAAATTGAAACAACAAAAGGAACGATTGTTGTTGAACTTTTTGAAAACGAAGCTCCAAACACGGTTGCCAACTTTGTTAGCCTTGTCGAGAGTCACTTTTATGATGGCACACCATTCCATCGTGTCATTCCTGGATTCATGGCGCAAGGAGGGGATCCAACTGGTACTGGCACGAGTGGGCCCGGTTACACAATCGCTTGTGAATGTGATCTCCCGAATGCACGCAAACATTTCCTAGGAAGTCTCTCAATGGCCCATGCTGGTAAAGACACCGGCGGATCACAGTTTTTTCTCACATTCGCACCAACTGAACACCTCGACGGACGCCATACGGTATTTGGACGTGTTATAGAAGGATTTGAAATTCTTCCAAAAATCACGCGGACTGAAGGACCTCAAGCACGCCCTTCGAAGGATAGCATTGTAAAAGCTGAAATTATTCGTAAACGTGACCATGAATACAAGCCAGAAACGACGCTAAAAAACTGAGTATTATTCGTCGCTAACGCGTCGCTGGTTGAAAGACAACTCAACTGTACTTCGTAACTTGCGATTTATAAAATGAAGGTGTGGATAAAAGAGCAAAGGACAAACCATCCATGGCAATTACATCAACCACGACTCCAAAATCATGGCCTTCGAACAGTGCGGCATTATCACAAGTCTTGGCAATTCTCTTGATGATTATGTTTTACACTATGACATTCGCCGACGAAGACAATCAATCCAGAGAAAAACGCATGACTGACAGCACGAAAAAGAACTCGATTGATGAGGGGAAAATCCCAGATAGTGAGATTCCGAAGACGGACATCGAATGGAGAAAACGACTGACTCGTGAACAATTTGCAATAACGCGAAAAAAAGGAACTGAGCGTGCTTTTTCAGGTGCCTACTGGAACACGAAAACTCCTGGCACATACCGCTGCATCTGCTGCGGCGAACCGTTATTTCGTTCAGGTGAGAAGTTTGATAGCGGTTGCGGCTGGCCAAGTTTTTACGCCCCGATTGATGGAAAAAAAGAGAATGTCAAAGGGAATGTGGTTGCGGAACACGAGGACCGATCGCTCGCAAGCATGCCCGGATTTGGCATTCGAACAGAAGTAACATGTCGTCGCTGTGGAGCGCATCTTGGTCATGTTTTCAATGATGGCCCCCCACCTACAGGACTCCGCTACTGCATCAACTCCGCATCCATCCTCCTTGAACCTGAGGGCAAAGGTACTTCCTCAGGAGAAGAAGACTCGAAAAAAAGTCGCTAAAGTCCCAGCTTTTACTCAAAACTCAGCTTCTTGCTTCATGAGATGCCTTTATGCACCGGCTTTTAAAGGCTAGAATTGGTTGTTTCGAAGAGACCGACTCCTGTCGGTAGAGGAGCACCACTTTGGCCGATCCATTTATTAGTCTCACCCACCAACAAGCCATTGAGAAGGCCGATACGCTCATTGAGGCGCTTGGCTGGATACGAAAATTCCGAGACACAACCACGGTCATTAAGTTGGGTGGCAGCATTCTGGAACACACAGATGCGTTACGACATTTACTTCTTGACATTGTTTTCATGACCACGTTGGGCATGCGAGTCATAGTCGTGCATGGTGGTGGAAAAGCAATATCTCGTGCAATGGATGCAGCGGGCATTACACCTAAGTTCGTACAAGGCAGAAGATATACAGATTCAGAAACGCTTGGAATAGTAGAAAAAGTTCTTGCAACCGAACTCAATCATGAATTGGTTGCGAACATTGAGGAATTTGGTGGCCGGGCTATGTCCCTTAATTTTCTTTCTACAAATGTATTGTTTGGTAAACCTCTCACGCTGCAAGGCAAAAATGGAGAACACATAGAGCTTGGACGAGTTGGTGAAATAACTGAAGTCGATCGTCTCACTATCGACAATCTTTCATACGCCGGACAGGTCCCCGTGATTCCTTCGATGGCGATGGGCACTGACGGTGAGAAGCTAAATATCAATGCCGATACTGCTGCCACAGCAGTTGCTGCTGCTGTCAATGCGGAAAAACTCGTGGTTCTCAGCGACATTCCGGGAGTTTTACAAGACATGAAATCCCCAGACAGTCTCATTCATTCACTAACTGTTTCCAAAGCAAGAGAACTAATACGTTCTGGCACAATCGCTGAAGGAATGATCCCAAAGATTGAAGGCTGTCTTGACACCCTTCAGAAGGGTGTCAAAAAAATCCATATTATTGATGGCCGCCTTCGTCACTCACTTCTGCTTGAAATTTACACAACAAGTGGAGTCGGAACTGAACTAGTTGCTGACTCGTCTAAAGAGTCGGTTCAGCAGTATCCGTAGGCAATAACTCATCGCCAAAACCCGCATTACAAACCACAACTCCTAAGAGCTTTTTCATGGCAACAATCGACGCACTCCATTCGACAGATGCCCAACAACCTGGACCAGAGACGCAAACTGTCATCAAGTCATTCGAGCAGTACGTCATACCTAATTATCGACGTTTCAATGTGTGCCTCGTGCGTGGAGAAGGATCACGCGTCTGGGACGCTGATGGGCATTGCTATCTCGACTTATTTCCAGGCTGGGGCTGTAACCTATTAGGCCATTGCCCCGGTCCAGTTGTCAAAGCTGTGCAGAGGCAAGTTGAGAAACTGATTCATGTCCCGAATACCTGGTACATAGAGCCTCAAGGAACATGGGCAAAACTTCTATCCGAGCGTTCATTTGGAGGACAGGCATTTTTCTGTAATTCCGGAACCGAGGCCAATGAGGCTGCGATAAAACTTGTTCGGCTACGATCCGAGGGGAAAAGATATAAAATCATTACATTTGAGGGCGGTTTTCATGGCCGTACGATGGGTAGTCTTTCTGCCACGGCACAGCCTAAGTACCACGATGGCTTGGGGCCAATGGTTGCGGGCTTTCAATTTGCTCCACATGGAGACCTGGATGCAGTTGCGGGGTTAGTTGATGAGCAGACCGGAGGTATTCTTATCGAGCCCATTTTGGGAGAAGGCGGAATCGTACCGGCATCAAAAGAATTCCTGAGAGGGCTTCGGAAGATTGCCGATGACAACGACCTGCTACTCGTTTTTGATGAAGTTCAGTCTGGTTGTGGAAGAACTGGCAAGTGGTTTGGTTATCAACATACAGATGTGACTCCAGATGTGATGACGTTAGCAAAAAGCCTGTGTGCCGGTATTGCTGGTGGCGCAATGCTTACGACACCCGAACTAGCAAAACACCTACGACCAGGTATGCATGCTGCAACTTTTGGCGGCAATCCTATTGCCGCGGCGGCCGGTATAGCTGCAATACAAATGATTGAGGAGCAGAACCTACTGAGTCATGTCGAAAAGTCTGCAGAACTTTTCTATAATCAACTTAGTACATTAAAAAGTAAATGTGACTGTGTGAGTGATATTAGAATTCAAGGAATGATGATTGGCATTGAACTTTCTATTGATGGTGCTGCAGTTGTACAAGCCTGCCTTGAACGGCAGCTGCTCGTAAATTGCACGCAAGGCAATGTTATACGACTTCTTCCAGCAATGACCGTAACCGACGCGGAAATTGAAGAAGGATGTCAGATCCTCACAGAAGCAATCCTCGACGTTGCCAGCAGAAAATAATGCGTAGCTAACTTTCAAAGCAGTAACCAAACTGCTCAACATTCACCCAAGCTCGATGGCGTCTTAATGCGTAATTTTTTAGTTGTAGAAGATCTCACCCCGCAGGAGATCGAGGGCGTCTTTTCGATTTCACAAGACCTCCAAACGAAGTATGAGGCCGGTGTTCGTGATGCACTCTTTCCTGGCCGTGTTCTAGCGCTTGTATTCGAAAAACAGAGCCTCCGAACGCGTGTCAGTTTTCAAACCGCAATGGTGCATCTTGGCGGGTCGAGCCTCTTCTTGGGGGAAGACACCGGATTTGCAACAACTCGAGAAAGTGTTGAAGACTTTAGCCGAGTTCTTAGTGAGTATGTTGATTGCATTGCTTGTCGTTCAAAATCACATTCCACAATTGAGCAACTCGCTGAACATTCAAGTGTACCAGTCATCAATGCGCTCAGTGATTTTAGTCACCCATGCCAAGCACTTGCCGATCTTTACACACTCCGTCGACACGTCGGCCGACTTGACGGGCTCACATTTACCTTCGTAGGTGATGGAAATAATGTTGCTCGATCACTTGCGGTAGCATGCAGTTTGCTTGGCATGCGTTTTATTCTAGCTGCGCCAAGAAATTATCAATTTGATGAATCTTTTAAGCAACGAATAATGTTGATAACGCCCGGAGCACAAATAGAGCAGACGGAGGACCCCGTTGCTGCAGTCAAAGATGCAATTGCTGTCTACACCGACGTGTGGGCGAGCATGGGTCAGGAAAAAGAACGGGCGGTTCGTCAGGATGCATTCGGCCCCTTTCAGGTTAACGCCGAACTAATGGCAAATTGCCCAAATGCTGCCTTCATGCACTGCCTCCCGGCGCGCAGAGGAGAGGAGGTGACTGACGAGATCATTGACGGCAGGCAGAGTGTCGTTGTCACACAAGCTGCAAACAGGATGCACCTGCAAAAGGGTCTTTTAGCGTGGCTTCTCGGTCATCGCTGAGTCTTTCTCACGGAAAATGCTCGGAATCAAAGAAATATATCTTTCCGAGATTTTGAGTTGTCAAAACTATTTTTTTGACTAACCTAAATTGTGTAGGCTTTT
>Ga0233432_10002873_pt1 | contig 15862 bp, 12 predicted proteins | sample SI_122_August201_6_FD_179870 | JGI IMG/M metagenome (GOLD analysis project Ga0233432, IMG submission 179870) | Seawater microbial communities from Saanich Inlet, British Columbia, Canada - SI_122_August2016_10_MG | ecosystem: Environmental > Aquatic > Marine > Inlet | place: Canada: British...
ACCCGCACAGTCGCAAAAGATGGTCTTTCAAAAGCCAATTCTGCTTCGGCGAAGCGCATCACGTCATTTTGATTTTTTATGTCCTCATTTAAGCCCGACTGAAAAAATTCATTGGTTTAAACGCGCAGGACTGATGAATCAAATGCATACACCTGCCCGCCAGCTATCAGGGGGTGAACAGCAAAAACTGGCCTTCATTGGCGCGATGGCAAGCAAACCAGATATATTATTTCTGGATGAGCCTTCGGCCAATCTTGATTTTGAAGCCAGCGCAAAAATAGAGTCACTGATTGACCACGCCCAGAAAAATGGTGCAACGATCATCATGACCACCCATAATTTGGCGCAAGCGCGCAGGCTCGCGGATCATGTGCTATTCATAGACCATGGCAAAATCATCGAAGATAGGAGCGCAAAAGACTTTTTTGCAAATCCGTTACATGATGTTGCAAAATCATATATTGCCTATCATCGCGCCTGATTATCTGTTGCCGTTTGAAAGCCAAGCCATGCGTATGTTTCAAAATGTAAATCATCTAATTATTGTTATCATGGTCATGGCTTCTGCACATATATCGCGCACGGCCTTTGCCGATATGCCTTTTATGATTTTGCAATCGACTACATCGACGCAGAATTCTGGCCTTTACGATCACCTACTGCCACGTTTTACCGAACAAAGCGGTATCGAGGTGCGTGTAGTGGCGGTTGGCACAGGTCAGGCATTACGTAACGCCCGAAATTGTGACGGCGACCTTTTGCTGGTTCATTCAAAGCCCGATGAAGAGGATTTTGTGAATGCCGGATATGGCGCAAAGCGGCGTAATGTCATGTATAATGATTTTGTCGTTGTTGGCCCAAATCATGACCCTGCTGGCATTAACAAGGCAGATACCGTCGCCGAAGCCTTGCAGATGATTTATGCACAGCAAAGTAAATTTGCCACGCGAGGTGATGATAGCGGCACCCACAAAGCCGAATTGCGCTTATGGCAAAGTGCTGGCCTCAGTCCTGATGCTCTGCATGACCAATGGTATCTGGATACCGGACTTGGCATGGGAGCAACGCTCAATTTTGCTGTTCAGGCTAATAGCTATGCTATCAGCGACCGTGGCACATGGATCGCATTCGCCAATAAAGCAAACCATAAAATTCTGTTTGAAAGCGACCCGCCTTTGTTCAACCAATATGGGGTGGTTACAATCAATGCAGAACGATGCCCGCATGTTAAACAGGTTTTAGCAGAAAATTTTGCCAGCTGGCTTGTGTCGCCAACTGGTCAAAAGCATATCGGTGCCTATCGCCGCAATGGGGTGCAACTGTTTTTCCCTAATGCCGATAGATAGTTAAAAGAAACATAATTACAATCAGTCTGCGATTACACCTGTTGGCACCGAAGCACCATTGATGATCATTTGCGGCTGGATGCCCACACCAATCAGTTCTGGTCGGCTGTCGAGATATGCCTTTACCCCGTTCAGCCCTTCGACCGCAAGCATCATACGTCTAACCGCTGGAAAGTTAGCCAGTAAATCTTGATCAAGCATCAAAGCCAATGAAATATGATGATAAACACCAAAGTCGCAATAGAACGGTTTCGCGCCAAACATGAAATCACCATCTGGTGTTCTGTTCAAAAGTCTTTCAAAGTCATCAAGTTGGCTTAACAGCCCATCCATGAGGCCATCGCGCCGTTTCATAAAATCATCACCAACTGCAAAATTTACAATAGGATTTAGGGGGCGAAACATGGCTTGCGACGCCTCAAAAGCAGCATCAACCTTTGCTGCCAAAAGTCTATCATCTGGCATTGTGCCCGTAAGCGGGGCAAGAAACCTGACGATAGCGCCACTTTGTGTAATCTCAGTTTCATTATCGACAACCAGAAGTGGTAGCTGTTTATAGGCTACTGTTGGTTTTATTTCTGACCATGGCTTGCCATAATAATCCCAAGCCATTTCATAACTGTAAGGCACTGCACCATAATGCAACATCATTTGCGTTGTTTCTGTAAGCGCGCGCATCTTGAAATAAACAAGCCGTAAATGTGGAAGAGAAGCCATAATCAAAACCTTTTACAATATCCAAATTGATATCAGAATAAAGATTATCATCTCGAAACCAAGATGTTTTACATAAAATTCATAGCGCCATCTGTAAAACAAGCATATTTAATATACCTATTCACATTTGAAAGTATCCCTGCCCCAGTTGAAAGCATCCTTTGAATGGAAAATATGATTCTATCTGATCCTGTTATGCTGACAGCTTGCCTAATTGCCGTTGCTTTTGTTGGTCTGTCGAAAGGCGGGTTGGGCGGGGCTTTTAGTCTTCTGGGGGTGCCTATTATGGCGCTATTCATGCCACCGTTGCAGGCGGCCGCTTTGCTTTTGCCCATCTATCTGCTGATGGATGCAGTCAGTCTGTGGACATGGCGTGGGCAATGGGACAAGCGCATATTGTGGCAGATGGTGCCTGCCGGGCTTGTCGGTATTACTGTTGGCTGGCTAACGGCATCGATTGTTTCAGAAGCGGCCGTGCGGCTTTTGGTCGGCCTTGTTGCCCTAGGTTTTGTTATTCTGACTGTCGTAAGAGCAAGATATAAAATAGCTAATACAGCTAAAGGCAATAATTCACTGGGGGCATATTTCTGGGGTTTGCTGTCTGGCTTTACCAGTTTTGTTGCGCATGCTGGCGGCCCAACATTCCAGATTCATGTGATGCCTATGCGAATGCCGCCTGGTCTTTACACAGGCACAAGTGTGGTTTTCTTTGCGGTCATGAATTCTAGCAAAATCATTCCCTATTACGCATTGGGACAGTTTGATCAGCAAAATTTTTCAGCACTGCTTCCAATGTTTCCAGTGGCCATCATTGCCACACTTGCTGGCGCTTATATAGTCAAACGCATGAAGGCCGAAATATTCTATCCGTTCATGTACAGCATGGTTAGCATCGTATCGATCAAACTCATTCTCGATGGAATTTACGCGCTTTGATTCGCTACCTATTTTGCCGACGCATGCTGATCAATATCACCTACTGATGCTTCAAGGTTGGCTTCCTGTTTGATATTATTCACAGCTGGACTTGGCACGAATGTATCAAAAGCATAATCAGGTTCCACCTTTTGCCGATGCCACGTTTCGCGCATTTCCTGCCACGCCCCCCATAATGTCCGCGGCGTTGGCATATCTTTGGCGGTCGCGTGATAAAGCTTTTCAAGATTATAGCAAGGCACCCCAGCGAACATATGGTGCTCCAGATGCCAGTTCATGTGCCAATATAAAAACTCAGAAAGGGGATCTAACGTAATGGTTCGCACACATTTGCGGAAATCGGCGTTGTCATGCTTTAAACCGCAATGCATTGGCACGCCAACAAAGTAGCGATGTGCATTTGCGATAAAGACCGAACCAGAAATCAAAAGTGCCAGAATAGGATGCCCGATCGCAACTGACCCCCCAATCACACCCGCATGAAAAACAAGGACAATCCGCGCCCAATTCTTGGCTTTGGCGCGATGATCGTCACACCCTGCATATAATTCACTTCCCCAAGAATTATAGGGATTATCAAAACGGTTTAAGGTAATCTGGGTAAAATTGATCAAGGTTGGCAAGATCGCCTTTGACTGATACCCGCCTGTTATATTGATAGTGAAAAGCTGTAATAAATACCAGAGGCGCAAGGAAGGAGTGGCTGGCATAACCTCTTCGCGGTCGCCTTCAATATGCAATGTAAAGCGATGATGATAATTATGACTGAATTGATAGATACGGAAATTCTGCCATCCCAGAAGGGCAAAAATATACAAAAAGAAATCATTCAGCCATTTGGTTTTGAATACGGTCTTATGGCATAGCTCATGATGTGGCGCGGTAAAAAATGATGCCACAACGCCCTGCAAGAAAAGAGCAACAAAAAAACCAACCCATATTTCCTGCATAAACATATAGAACGCGGTCGCGCCCAAAACACCCCATAATGTCAGATGCCCTATGGCATGAGACAATCCCTTTATATCATCAGGCTTCATGAGATCACGAAGGACTGCTTTATCTACTGGGCAACGGTACCAGCGAATATTCAGGTTTTTGCTGACATCAATCATCGGTTCGAACATACTGTCCGTGACTCGTTGTGAAACAGGGTTCATCGACTACACCTTTATCAAATTAAGCTGTCGTCATATTTAAAAAATGAAATATAGAAATTTCAATGTTTTTTTGCACATAACCATAAAAGTATAAATTTTAAGACTTTTTGTTTTCGCTATTAAGATGTTTATGAAATACGTTTTTTATTTCTGCCTGATCACTAAAACCATGATGCCTCTTCACATATATCATTCATGCAATCTGAGATACACTTAAGATAGTCACGAAGAATAATCATGAGAAACAATCAGGAGGGATAATCACGCAAGAAAACCCATTTTTGCGCATCTGACTGATCTGGTTGATAGCTATAACCGCCGCTATTAAAACCACGTAAATCATCAGACTGGGTCAAGCGATTCTGAATGATGTATCGCGCCATTGCGCCGCGCGCCTTTTTAGCAAAAAAACTAACAATTTTGGCTTTCCCAGCCTTATATTCCATAAATACAGGCGTAATGACCTGTGGCGTAAGGACTGACAGATCAACAGCACCAAAATATTCCTGTGACGCACAATTAACCAAGACCTGAGAATTAGTAGCTGTGGCATGTGCATTCAAAGCGTCAGATAACTGTTGACCCCAATAGTCATAAAGCGAAGCACCACGTGAGGTTTTCAACCGGCTTCCCATTTCCAGACGATACGGTTCAATCGCATCCAAAGGGCGCAAAACACCATAAAGACCAGATAATATACGCAAATGATTTTGTGCCCACGCCATTTCGTCAGAGTCCAGCGATGCCGCTTCAAGCCCCTGATAGGTATCACCGGCAAAAGCCAAAGCGGCAGGTTTTTTGTCTTGATTTCCAAAGGCGGCAAAACGATCAGCATTCAACTGTGCCAAATTTGTGCTTAGCCCCATCAGACGCTGCAAATCTTCCAAACTTAGATCACGAGCAACAGCGGCCAGCTCGACTGCATCACGGGAGAAAGTAGGTTCGGTCGATACCACGCCGTCGGCAGGTTGCATATTCAATTTTTTAGCAGGTGAAACCACAACAAGCATGACACTCTCCTCAAAAGGTAGTTCTAAATTAACGCTCAATACGCCAAACGTCCAGAAATGCATTAGCAGAAGTTAATAAAATACTTTTATGCGTCAGCATTCAGTATATTGGCTCTGATATTATGAACAATTGTTTGGGTTTGCTCACAATTATGTTTACCATAAACAGATAATCAACCTAACCGCATTTTATGAAAGTTTCGAAACAACCATGACCAAAGCCAACATTTCTGCACTGGACGTGCGGGGAAAAAATCTCCGGATCAATAGTGACCGCCTTTGGGACTCGTTAATGGAAATGGCAAAAATTGGCCCGGGCATCGCTGGGGGCAATAACCGCCAGACATTGACCGATGAAGATGCCGAAGGCCGCCGTGTGTTTCAGCTATGGTGCGAAGCTGAAGGCATGAGTATGGGGTTGGACAAATTGGGAAATATGTTTGCCCGTCGCGAAGGCACTGACCCAACATTGCTCCCAGTGATGATAGGAAGCCATCTCGACACCCAGCCCACAGGTGGCAAATATGATGGTGTCCTTGGTGTTTTAGCGGGACTAGAAATCATCCGAACATTGAATGACACAGGCATCAAAACAAAGCATCCCATTGAGGTTGTTAACTGGACAAATGAAGAAGGTGCGCGCTTTTCACCGCCAATGATGGCATCAAGCGTGTTCGCAGGCATGTACACGACCGAATGGGTCTATGACCGCGAAGATGCTGATGGCAAAACCGTTGGCGAAGAGCTTGCCCGCATTGGCTGGGTTGGTGATGAAGACGTTGGTGCCCGCAAAATGGCAGCTTTCTTTGAACTTCACATCGAACAAGGCCCAATTCTGGAAAATGAAAATATCGATGTTGGTGTTGTCACCCACGGTCAAGGATTAAACTGGCTTCAAGTGACATTGACTGGCAAGTCATCGCATACAGGATCAACGCCAATGCCAAATCGAGTCAATGCTGGTCTTGGCATGGCACGCATCACCCAACTGGTCGATGATATTGCCTTGTCGCACGCACCACTTGCCGTTGGCGCTGTGGGGCATTGTGATATCTATCCGAACTCACGCAATATCATTCCGGGCAAGGCTGTATTCACAATAGATTTCCGTCATCCAACACAGGCTGTCATCGATGATATGGAACGGCTTCTTCGTGAAGGTGCCCAGAAAATTGTAGATGACATTGGCCTGACCATGGACATTGAACAGGTGGGGAAATTCGATCCTGTAACTTTTGATGAAGGCTGTGTATCTGCGGTGCGCCGTGCGGCAGAACGGCTTGGCTATGCACATCGTGACATTGTTTCCGGAGCTGGTCATGACGCTTGCCTAATCAATCGCGTTGCGCCAACTGCTATGGTTATGTGCCCTTGTGTTGATGGCCTGTCGCATAATGAAGCAGAGGAGATCAGCAAGGATTGGGCAGCGGCGGGAACTGATGTTCTGTTTCATGCTGTTCTGGAAACAGCTGGCATTATTGATGAGTGAGCGTCTTTTGAGTGGAGAAAATGGTATGATTGTCGATCTAATCGGCTATACGGATAAATTGTCGGGGCGACCTGGCGACACTATTAATTTCAAGGTTTCCAGCCAAATTGATGCCCCCGTCGAAGCCAAGCTTTTGCGTTCAATATGTGCTGATGCCAATCCGGCTGGCATGGGTATTGTTGAAACAAATTGTGATGATATTTTTCCGCCGCAACAGTTCAACGCTGGCAACCAGCCCTTTCAATCTGGTTCCTATGCCAAGACAATATCCCCGTTGCAACATCATGCACAGAACAGCATTCAGATTTCTGTTACTGTCTTTCCGACCTTGTTTACGGCTGGCACGCAGACCATTCTTTCTATTGGTGAGGTTCGGCTTGACCTAGACGCTAGCGGTCTGGTTACCCTGACATCGCATCAAGACAAAGTTTCCAGCAAGACGCCTTTGCGGTTGCATAAATGGCATCAAATCACCGCCACTATGAATGCATCTGGCGAAGTAAGCATTCATATTTTACACCTCGCTAGCGTTAACGCCAACACGGAAACGGTTTCAAATCAATTAGCAAACGCTTTGGTACATATGCATATTGATGGGTTTGTATGTCTTGCCGCCACGCTTGACACCAAAGGCCCAGGGCAATTTTTTAATGGTAAAATAGAAGCGCCTTTGATTATGGCCGACGGTATAGCTATTGCCGATTGGAATTTGGCTGTTGATATGACCAGCCTGACAATCCCTAGTGCTCTTGCACAGCCTGACAACAAGCATGCACTCATCCTGTTTAATGCCCCAACCCGCGCGGTATGTGGCAGTCAATGGGACGCCAGTGAACTGAACTGGCAACATAAACCAGATCATTATGCGGCGATCCATTTCCATGATGATGACATTTATGATTTTGGCTGGGACACCAGTTTTTCATTCACAATCCCTGATGATATGTCATCTGGCATCTATGTTATGCGTATCACCTGCAACGGGCATGAAGACGCTATGCCGTTTTTTGTCTGTCCGCCAAAGGGTGTTCGTCGCGCCAAATTATGCGTTCTGGTTTCGACATTTACTTATGCTATTTATGGCAATCACGCGCGCCCAGATTATGTGCCTGCATGGCAAGAACGCATAAAGGAATGGGGTGCCTATCCGCATAATCCTGCGGCTTATCCACAATATGGTCTTTCGACCTATAACAACCATAGTGACGGTTCTGGCATATGCCATGCTTCGCATAAACGTCCCCTTTTCAATTTACGGCCTGGATATATAACGTTTGGCGCTGCGGATTGTTCAGGCCTTCGTCATTTTCAGGCTGACAGCCATTTGATTGCATGGTTGCATAACCAGAATATCGACTATGACATCATCACCGATGACGAAATTGACCGCGACGGTTTTGCAGCCATCGAAGGGTATGATGCGGTTACAACCGGAACACATCCTGAATATCACACAACCAACACGCTTGATGCGCTGACAGCATATCGTGATAAAGGCGGCGCCCTGATCTACCTAGGTGGTAATGGCTTTTACTGGCGCATTATTCGCCATAAGGAAGATCCTAATCTTTTAGAAATCAGACGTGCAGAAGACGGATTGCGCGCATGGGCGTCCCAGCCTGGCGAATATTATAACGCGTTTGATGGTTCCTATGGGGGGCTATGGCGACGTAATGGACGCCCCCCGCAAAAACTTGTTGGTATCGGCTTTACCGCACAAGGTATTTTCGAGGGCATGCCCTATAAACGTGTATGTAATGACAGCGCCTTTGACTGGGTTTTTGATGGTATTGATGATAGCCCAATTGGCGATTTTGGGTTTAGCGGTAACGGCGCAGCAGGGTTTGAGCTTGATCGAGTTGATACCAAATTAGACGAAGGCCAAGACATCACCATATTGGCACAATCTTATGATACACGCGATACATTCATGCTGGTGCCCGAAGAACAATTGACGCATTTGACAAACCTGTCTGGTGGTAGCGAAAGCGAAGCCAAACGCGCAGATATGGTCTATTTCAAAACGCCATCAGGCGGACAGGTTTTTTCTGTCGGCTCAATTACCTTTTGTGGAAGTCTGCCTTGGAACAATTTTGACAATAATGTTTCTAGGCTACTTCGCAACGTCATAGATCGGTTTACGGGGTAACGCCAGCCGCGACCATATGGCTTTAAAGCGGCGCGCGGCCAATTGATGGTGTTACAGATTCGATGCTGGCACCGATACGAATGGCCATTGCTTCATCATGCGCTCTGGCAATAATCTGCAAACTATGCGGCATGCCATCCTTGGCAAGACCTGTCGGCACACTCAAACCGCACATCGCCAGATAGTTAAATGGACGGGTAAAATGGCCAGGTGAGATTGCCTGATCAACATCGTCTATTTTGGGCGCAGTACTTGTCGTTGATGGCGTCAATATGGCATCAAAACCTTTGATGGCTTCATTAAATTCATCACAGCGGTTGCGGCGTGTTTCCAACATGCGCACATAGTCATGCGCCAGATACGCCTTGCCAGTCAGCATACGCTTGCGGACATCCTCATCCATTGGCGCGGCACTATCTTCATAGAGATGTCCATGATTGTTATAGGCTTCAACCGCCGTTATGGCACCATTATCATCGGCAAGGCTGCCATAGCCAAAAGGTGACGTAAATACCTCTATCTCTGCCCCAAGGCGTTGCAAAGCGTCTATTGCCAGATCGTAGCCTGCAAGAATATCAGCCGAACAATTATCGCGTTCTGACTGTGCCATCTGCCCTAACTTCAGCCCGCGTACACCTTTACCCATCATCTGATAAAGTCCACCGCCTGTCTGCAGATCGCGGTCGATAAGGCTACTTTCACGACCCAACATCACTTCATATAATATCACCGTATCAGCAACTGTCTGCGCCATTGGCCCAGGTGAATCAAGTGTTTGCGCCAGCGGGGCAATGCCATCACATGGTAATTGACCTTCGGTCACTTTCAGGCCTGCAATGCCACAATAGGCTGCTGGCAACCTAACCGAACCACCTGTATCAGACCCGATGCCACATACAGCCAGACCAGCGGCTGTTGCCACGCCTGATCCTGACGATGAACCGCCCGGAATACGATGGTTTTTCATATCCCACGGGTTCCAGGGCGTGCCCATCTTCTGGTTCGTACCCCAGCCACCAAAAGCGGACTCAACAGTCTTGCTTTTACCAAGAATAATGCCACCAGCTGCAATCAAACGTCGTACCACTGTGCCCGTTTTTGCCGAGACGCGGTCTTTAAGTGTCATAGACCCATTTGTGCAAATTTGACCTTCAAGCTCATATATATCTTTCAAAGCAAAGGGAATCCCATGAAATGGGCCAATCCGGTAGCCAGACATAAAAGCCTTGTCTGCCGCCTCGGCTGCCTGCATGGCCTGTTCAAAGAACACGGTCTGATAGGCGCCAAGATGTGGATTATGTTTTTCAATCGCCTGCAAATGCGCATCAACGACCTTTGATGGCTTTGTCTGATGCGTTACATAGGCCGCCGACAAGCTTTCAATACTGCCAAATAAATCAGTCATACGAAACTCCAGCTAGGATATGTGCGGTCAGGAACGTTTGGTGGCCAGTTTCTTTTTTGGCTTAGTTGTGCTGGCTGGCGCTTTCTTTTTTGGCGCAACCTTCTTTGGTTTGGCACTGCTTTTCCAATCTTTTCCAGGCACTGCTGCCAACAGGTCACGGGTGTAATCATGTTGTGGATTAGCAAAGATGTCTGCGGTGGCGCCTGTCTCAACAACCTCGCCATAGCGCATGACAGCAAGCCGGTCACACACTTGGGCTGCCACCCGCAAGTCATGGGTAATAAAGATCATAGACAGATTCATCTGGTCTCTAATCTCTTCAAGAAGATCAAGAATTTGTGCCTGAATAGATACATCAAGTGCCGAAACAGGTTCATCAGCGATCAAAATTTCGGGTTTTAAAGCTAAAGAACGGGCAATGCCAATCCGTTGACGCTGACCGCCAGAAAATTCATGCGGATAACGCTCAAATGAACGCTCATCAAGCCCCACGATTGAAATGAGCTCACGCGCCCTTTTATCTGCTTCTATTTTGCTCGTACCTTGGGTTACTGGCCCCTGCGCAATGATGTCCCCCACTTTGATACGGGGGTTTAACGATGCAAATGGATCCTGAAACACCATCTGAATCTTATTTCGCCATAACCGCATTTCTGCGCGGCTGAGTTTGTTAATCTGCGTACCTTCAATACTGATATCACCTGAGTCAGTATCCATCAAACGAATGATACAGCGTGCCAATGTTGACTTGCCCGATCCACTTTCACCCACGATGCCCAAGGTTTCACCCTTATGAAGATCAAGCGTTACATTCTTGACAGCCTTGACCTCACGCGATGCGACGCCGAAACCAAATAGGCCACGCCCACCACCAAATGTCTTGCACACATCCGTTGCAGACAGAACTTGTACTTTTGACCGCGAACGCGCTTTCCGTGGTGAAAGGCTTGGCACAGCGTCAATCAAAGCCTGTGTATAGGGATGTGTCGGGTTATTCAGCACTTTTTCTACCGAGCCGCTTTCGACAACCAGCCCATGTTGCATAACCGCAACACGATCAGCAATATCAGCCACCACACCAAAATCATGTGTAATGAAAAGTACGCCCGTATCATTGGCTTTCTGCATATCACGGATCAATTTTAATATCTGTGCCTGCGTAGTGACATCCAGCGCCGTTGTCGGCTCGTCGGCAATCAGAATCTTAGGTTTTAACGCCAGTGCCATCGCGATCATCGCACGCTGGCGCTGGCCGCCAGACAATTCATGTGGATAGGCGTTCATGATATGCGCAGGGTCAGGAAGATTTACATCTTCCAGAAGCGTAATCGCTTTTTGCCACCGTTCTGCACTTGGCATATCAACATGATAACGAAAAATTTCATCAATCTGGGCACCAATCGACATGACCGGATTAAGGGCAGTCATAGGTTCCTGAAAAATCATTGATATTTCACTGCCACGAATATCCCGCAAGCGATCATAGCTGGCTTTGGTAACATCCTCGCCATTGAAATTGATTGCGCCGTTTGAAACCTGCACATGCGGTGCAGGCAACAGCCCCATCACAGCACGAGCGGTAAGTGACTTTCCCGATCCACTTTCACCAACCACACATAGGGTTTCACCTTGCGTAAGCTCAAGATCGACCTTTTGCACAGCATATTGACGATCAGCGCCCGCAGGCAGCTGGATGAAGAGATCACGAATATCCAGAAGTTTAGTTTTCAATTTCTTTCTCTCAACCGCGGGTTTAACGCATCGTTCAGGCCCTCACCAACGAGATTAATCGCCAGAACTGTTATAAGAATAGCAATACCTGGGAATGTGCAGACCCACCATGCCGATCTCAGCATTGTGCGCCCAGCTCCAATCTGGAACCCCCAACTCATGATGTTTGGATCACCAAGTCCCAGAAAGGCAAGACCACTTTCAATCAGAATGGCTGTTGCCACCATCAATGAACCCACCACAATAATAGGACTTAGACAATTTGGCAGAATTTCGCGCATCATGATCCTTAGATCATTCATACCTAGCGTATGGCACGCTTGCACAAATTCTCGATTTTTCAACGCCAGAAATTCGCCCCTGACAAGTCTTGCAACACTTGGCCAAGACACCACGGCAATTGCAATCACAATACTGGCAATCGACGGTTTCATGATTGCGACAAGAAGAATGGCAAAGATAAATGATGGAATGGTCTGGAAAATCTCTGTGACACGCATCAGCAAGTCATCAAGACGACCACCATAATATCCAGAAAATGCACCAAATAGCACACCAATAAACACCGCCACCATCGTAGCTACCAAACCAATCAGCAAAGATGTTTTGGCACCATGCACAATACCTGCCGCCACATCGCGACCTAGCGAGTCACTGCCTAAAAGAAACCCGTTTGTGCCCGGGCTGGACAATGGTTTGCCCGCTAGACGGAACGGATCAAACGCATAGAGCAAGTCGGCAAAACCCGCCATCAAAACGACCAAGATGATTACAACCAATCCGAAAACAGCAGATCTGTTGCGCTTATATCTACCCCAGAATTCCTGCATATTAAGAAACCTCAATTCTAGGATCTAAGAAACAATAAATGATATCGACGACCAAATTGACAGCAATCACCAAAATTGATGACAGCATAAAGATGCCAAGCAACAAGTTAAGGTCACGTGCAAATAGTGACTCAAAAGCCAACATACCAAGACCTGGCCAAGCGAAAACCGATTCAACAATTACCGATCCACCGATAAGCGCGCCAACTTGCACCCCCGCCATCGTCACAACAGGAAGCAAAGCATTCCGCAGAACATGAACAAAGGTAATCCGGCGTTCGGTCAGCCCTTTGGCGCGGGCGGTAATAACATAGTCCTGACCATATTGTTCCAGCATCGAAGCGCGCATCATACGTGTATAAAGTGCCAGATAGAAAAGAGATAAGGTGATCGTTGGCAAAACCAAATGCACCGCAATATCTTTCACCCTGTCCCAGCCTTCGTAAAAGGCAGCAACATTTTCCATACCGCTTGTTGGAAACCAGCCCAGTTTCAAGGAAAACACAACAATCATCATCAAACCAACCCAGAACAAAGGTGTGGCATAGGTGATAAGCGCAAAAACGGTGATCACCGTATCTTTCCATGTGTTCAGGCGCATGGCGGCAAGCAAACCAAGCAGGACACCAAAACCAACCGCCAGAATGATTGTACTTGTCATCAGCAAGCCTGTAGCGGCAAACCGATCAAAAATCAGGTCACTGACAGGCATATCATGGCGGAACGAATAGCCTAAATCCAACGTGGCAACATTTTTAAGATAGACCATAAGCTGAACAGGAAGCGGTTGATCAAGACCAAACTTGGCGCGAAGCTGTGCCATATATTCTGGCGTCGCCGAGCCCGCCTCACCTGCCAGCACGTCAACGGCATCGCCTTCGGCAAGATTCAAAAGGAAAAAATTAATTACAACAATGGCAAGGATAATAGGTATGCCTTGAAGCAACCGTTTCCCTACATATTTAAAAATTTTGGATGATCTTGTCATTTCACATAAATACTCAAAAGCGATAAATACATTGAATTATGAATTAAATAAAAATCGGGCCAGAACAATTTCTGGCCCGACTATCAGTCTCTTCTACTCGTCCAAATACGCTTCTCTGAATGAGCCATACGCACCCATTGCCGAGCCGTAAGCACCTTTCAGCTTTGTGTTGTACACAGTAAGGAACTGCAACTCGAATAGGTTTACGACAGGCATGTCGTTAGCCAGAATTGTCTGGATTTCCTTATATGTAGCTGTACGCTTGGCGGCATCTGGCTCTTTTGAACCTGAGTCAAGCAATGCGTCAAGCGTTGGGTTGCTGTAGCGTGAAGAGTTCACAAAATGTGTACCCTTACGGATCTGGTTAGTACCATAGTGACGATGAACACCAAGAACCGGATCAGGCAACTGATAGAAATAGTTGATGTTCATTGCAAAGTCATAACGATGATAAATACGCTTCAACCATGTTGGTACGTCTTCGTAACGAAGTTCCAGCTTGATACCGATGTCACCCATGACTTGCTTCATATATTCACCAGCACGTCTCCAGTCTTCACCATAAGGAATAAGATCAAGAACAGCTGTCATACGCACGCCATCGCCATCTTTCTTGAAACCAGCTTTGTCAAGAATAGCGTTAGCCGCTGCGACATCGCCTCTTTCAGGATAGTTAGGCATTTCGGCATGCAAATTAGTTGCCTTGAAGTTACTGCTCAGCGCACTTGTTGCTGGCTTTCCGTAACCAAAGAAGATTGTATCAATCATGAAACGACGATCAATGGCTGTAGAAATCGCACGGCGAACCGCAGGATCAACAAAAGCACCTTCTTTAGTGTTGAATTCGATCAACGCCATAGGGTTAATCATTGAATAACCGTCTGTTGTAACACCAATATCATCGCGCTCTTTCAGACGAACAGCATCAATGTTAGGGATGGCATTATAAGCCGCATATAAGACTTCGCCATTTTCCATCGCAGCCGTACGTGTTGAAGCATCAGGAATGAAACGGCCAACAATACGATCAAGATGAGGCAAGCCTTCTTGCCAGTAATTTTCGTTTTTATCTAGACGGATATACTGGCCTTTTTTCCACTCAACAAACTTGAAAGGACCTGTACCTACAGGATTGTTAGCCAAAGGTGCAGATTTGACATCTTGGCCTTCGAGCAGATGCTTTGGCACCATTGGTGATTCATAAGCAGAAAATGAACGCATCATATACGGTGCTGGATTATCAAGATTAAAGATCGCTGTATGAGCGTCTGGTGTATCGATACTGGTTACTTCTCTGAAAGAGTTAGGCCCACGGGGGTGAACCTTTTTCAACACTTCCATGATGGTGAATTTGACGTCAGCAGAGGTAAATGGCTTACCATCATGCCACGTAACACCCTTGCGAAGATTGAACGTTACGGTTTTACCGTCGCCACTCATATCATAGCTTTCGGCAAGGATAGGAATCATCTTTCCATCGTTGTCGTAATCAAACAATCCTTCATACACTTTTGGCATGACAAGTCCGATAGGACCTGATGTTGATACGTAAGACGCCAATGTTGGAGGCTCAGGCTGAACCAAAAACGCCAGCGTCCCTCCATCTTTTGCAGCATAAGCAGACACTGAGCTTAAAAGCAGTGACGCAGCTAAGGCACAACTTTGTAATATTGTTTTCATGAATAGTCTCCCTTGTTTACCAGCTTAAGCATGGTCGTAAGATATTAATAAAGCTGATATTAATATTGTTAACGTAAACAAACCCAACATGCTGTCAAATAATAAATTTTTAAAAAAATTTATACGAAATAATCGCAACCTTAATACCAGTGAAAAAAACTATGTTCTTAAGACTTATTTTAGCTTTGAAGCTAGATGGTGGCTAAGCAAAGTGCTATTTTTTGCTTATGAATCTTGGTCAACAATAATTTTCGGGCCCAACCCATTGACCGGTTGAATAACGGTCTCCATGCGTCCAGCCGATTGGTAATGTGTCTTCGATAACACGCATATCGGCATCCGTTAAAGATGCTTTTGCACCTTCGCAATGTTCAAGGAAATGAGCCACTGATCTGGTACCGGGTATCGGAATGATATGCTC
>Ga0233432_10002880_pt1 | contig 15842 bp, 11 predicted proteins | sample SI_122_August201_6_FD_179870 | JGI IMG/M metagenome (GOLD analysis project Ga0233432, IMG submission 179870) | Seawater microbial communities from Saanich Inlet, British Columbia, Canada - SI_122_August2016_10_MG | ecosystem: Environmental > Aquatic > Marine > Inlet | place: Canada: British...
ATGATGATGGCACTTCCCTAAGATATGAAGTCGGAAAAACTTCAGTATTCTTAAACGGTATTAAACTCAAATTAAACATTGACTATTCGGCTACAACTGGTAATTCACTTACTCTAACAGAACCTGCTGCTGACGGCGATATCTTGATGATTGATGCCTTTGGGTATGAAGAATCTGTTAGATTGGGGAATACAAGTATTATTTCTGGAGCTTCATACGCTTCTAACAGCATAAGCCAGCAAGTTATTGACTCTTTTAGCACAACTGATTATGATTCTGCGCAATTTATCGTTAAGGCAACTGACAACGGTAAGATACATATGACGACTGTTAATTGCGCTTATGCCTTTTCGAATGTTCATATCACGGAATATGGCACACTACAAAGTAATGGATCTCTAATGGAGCTTGATGTTACATATTCAAGTAACGTGGTGAGTTTGAGAGCAACACCAGTAACTTCGACAGTTAAGTTCCAAGTCCACAAAACAGCGTTGAGGAATTACTGATGCCAAAGAGTAGAGCAAGAGTTTTCGCCGACTTTATATCTGGTAACAACGTTGCGCAGATTGAATATATTGCATCTCAAGCAAACAACCTCACGCTTTCTATTCAAGAAAAACTTGAGGTTGCTAACGCTGACTTCCTATATATTTCCAATACTGAATTCCAGAGGGTATTGGCTAACACCAATTCATATATCAACCAAGTTGGTGGTGAGCAGAATATCCAATTGGTGCAAACAGGCACGTTGGGTGTAACTTCAGGTGCAGCAAGATGGTATTCTCCAGCCAACACCACGGTTGAAAGAATTACTGCTGTTGTCGGAACAGCTCCAGAAGGACAACCAGTGACAGTTGTTATAAATAGTAGTGGAGAAGAGAAACAGGAACTTCGTATTGCTCCTGGATCGACAAATTTAACTAACGCAATATCATTTAACGTTGATCAATATGATTATTTGACAGTTGATATCAAAACAGTTGGTACAACAACTACTGGTAAAGACTTAAACGTACAAGTATTCTACAGCTTCAGATAGAGTAGATAGAGGAAACATGGCTAATACAGTGACATCAAATACAAACCTTACGTGGCTTGAAGGAAAATGGGGTGGTCCAGCATCAAACTCTGCGCAGTTTGATATCTACACGTTTAATCACACACCAAAGACTCTTAGTTTAGAGATTGATGGCGGAGATTTTACTGGTGGATTTTCGGTAGAAACTATCAGCAAATCTTTAGGACAGCAAATTATCATAGTTTGGAGAGAAGGTGATGAACCAACAACATATTCAGGTAATAGCACTTACATCGTCGAGGGGTGGGCATAATGTTTGTAAAATATAAAATTAAAGGCGGCATATCGGATACTAACAACCTAGCGCATAATGCGATTTTGGCTGATTGGGTCAGTATTATGAACGGCACCCACACTACAGTAAACGATTTCGATACTTCCGTTGCTGACGTATCTTCTTGCGAGTTTGTTGGCTCTGTGAACACCACATTATACAACACTGTCAGTGCCCACGATTCTACCGGCTCTAGCGATGAAGGATACCTACAGCTTAATAAAAGACACCATCACTATTCGACAGATACAAACTACAATATGCAACGTCAGATTCGGATTGGCATTTCGCCCAGTAATGGCGACTTTTGTGGTGTCCTTGTTGGAACTGCAAGCGGAACAAACTTCAGGCCAACGACAGCAACAACCTTCGCCACTGGGTTTACTCCTGAAGTTATTTTGCAATTGAATAATTCTCCTACATTTTACTTTTATGTATCAGACTACTGGTTTATGTGGCAAATGTATGACGACCAACAAGATTCATCTTCATGGGGCGGGGTTCTGGATCATGATATTACTGACCATGACAAGTATGTTTATGATGATGTTGATACAAACTACAGCCCCCAAGTTATTTGGTGTGGTTCTATGACCGATCAATTTAATACCCAACAAAGTTCCACCACCATATATGACGCCGAGTGGGCTGGCAGAATAAATTATCTAGATAGAAGCGGGACAATTAATTCACAAGCTGCTTGGAGCACAACATTTCAAGAGCGCTTTTGGGGTTACATCGATAATCATGACACCGTATACCCGATGATGTTCCCACAAAACCAAAGAGAACAATATCCAACTCCTTTAAGTACAGGTGACCAATCGCACCAAATGGTTCCTATGTATCTTCTTCCGCATTCTAACGACACCACAGATTCTGACCCAGTCATCGCCAACTTTAAATATATTTGGAGGACTACTGATGATATTGGTTCTCCTGGACAAACAATCACATTTAATGGCGTGGATTATGTTGTTTTGATGGGAAATAAGGTGGGCGGGGACTCATCTGCTAACGCCGATAGAATCGGACAAGCATGCTATCTGTTGCAAAAAACTATTGGAGGTAATTAATTATGTTTGTTAGATTTACAACAGAATCAGGCTCAACCGCCAGAAACTATGGCTTCCAAGAAGCTCTAAAAGCAACAGCAACTGCAAACTCAGGTTTTACTCCATCCCTTCCTGGAGGTTGTATCGACTACCAAGTTTTGTCTAACGATGAAGGTGGTGGTTGGGTTGAAAACCTTGACGCTTGCGACCCTCTTACCAGTGATACGGATTCATCTGGGACATATTCTATTATGGCAGATTTGTCTTCTAAAGATTTCGGTATTGAGGATATGTCAAAACATTTGAAGATCAACTTTGATCAAACCACGGGGAATTTTGAAGATGTCTTACCTGGATTTAGAATTCCTGACGGCACATATAGCACTAATACCAACCCATACTTCAGCACCACCGTCATTGACCTAGACGATGACACCGGTCAACCGACATCTTGGTTTCTTTCTATCACGTCAGAATATTGTTGGGTTTGGGAAAATGGTGTTGGCATACAACGTTTCTTCGGAGTTGCTGATCTTGATGGCGTCCCCCCAGCATATAAAAGCACATCAAATTACTGGCCAGCTTTTACTTTTTTAGGCACCTTCGACGGGACAAATCATAAGAGCATGAATGCGTATTTTCCTACGAACGGGATATTTACAGCACAGAAAGGCGATTCCGGTGATGGACCATTAACCGAAGGCGTTTGGAAACTCTATGACACACGTAATGGGGCAGCGATATCGCCGTATGCAGCCACACCCGAACTTACGATCTATACTTATGATGGCACTGGAAACCCTGCCGCTGATGTTTACCACAAATCAGTCAACACGAATGGAGAATACACGGACTCTCTTAACCCTCTAGCGTTTTATGCTCCATTTAACAATTTCCCATATATGCCGATTAAAGGTATCAAAGCTGTTGGAAGGTTTTCTGGCGCAAGCCAATCTGATGTTACAAATGCTTCGGACACATATAAACAATACATCAATAAGATTGTTTATGATGAAAATGGGGAGAGATACATGATCGTCCACTCAAATTATTGGGCTCCTGTCGCATTTAGGTGTGTGTAGGGGAATTAGGATATGAGTTCTAATAGTGCAGCAGCGTTTGCCAATGGAGACCAATTAACGATCTCTACAGCAAACTCTGCTGTTGTATCACTGAAAGCAAATACAAACATTTTATCATTTATGTTTGACGTTCCAACTGTTTCGAACGTAACTTCTGCTGCAGCATTCAGTAACGCATCAAGTATTTTGGCAGCAAATGCATTTAGTATTGCAGCAAATACTAATATTCTTGTTATGATGAGTAATGCCTCTCAAAGCTCAACACAAGAAGCTGCACGAACAACTCAAGTTTCTTCTAATAACGGTTCTTATCTTATTAGCAATACTGCCAATGTATTAACTCTTGAAGTCAATAGACCAATATCTACTCTAGACCGCTCGGGTCAAGTGGAAGTTAGACAAGTGTGGATTGGATAGATTATAAATATCTAAAATAACATTAGACGGATAGGGAAATCTAATGGCGATAACCAAACCATTTGTGGCGAAACACGGTCTCGCCATTGCCAATACAACGCATATAGTATTTAATTCAGATGGAACAATCCATGCGAACAACGCAGGAATTGTAGATTCCTCATCTTCTGTCACAAATACTGCTTTTCAATCATCTTTAGCCAATACTAACCTAGCAATAGCAGATCGCATGCAGGTAGCAAATACTGTTGCCCTTGTAAATGATCGTATTCAGGTTGCTAACCTTAATGCCACTTTGGCTTCTTACTGGCCAAGCTCTAACGTCATTACACACGTTGCTACAGAAGTTGCGGCTCTTGTAAACTCAGCTCCATCTACTCTTGACACTCTACAAGAACTTGCGGCGGCATTGGGTAACAACGAAAACTTTGCCACCACACTTACAACTAACCTCGGTCAAAAACTCGGCGCAACAGCTTCAGTAACTTTGACTGGAGATGCTACAGGCTCAGGTTCGTTTAGCTCTAACGCAGCTTCTATTAATGTTACAGTTTCTGATACGTTTGCTTCTAACGCAAACTTACAAACTGAAGTAACTAGAATCAACCTGTTGAATACAAACCTAACAGGAACCAATACTGCCCTTCGCACTTTGATTGACGATCGTATTCAGGTTGCCAACGTTATTCCTACAATTAATTCTCACCTACAGGGTGGCGTTGGAGTAGATTATTATTCTAACGGGATGATCAGTATTGGTCAAGAAGTTTATACAAATAGTGATGTAATTTTCTCCTCAGCGAATGTTTCAACTCTTTCTTTCGGAAATGATGCAACCCTTTCTTGGAATGTAGATGATGGAACAGTCGACATCGCTTATGACGGCGTCACACTCCAAGTTGGGCAAGAAACACATTATTATGCTAAAGCAACGGAAGACATTTCAGACGGTGACGTTGTTATGTTTGCAGGTGCTCAAGGTTCACACTCACTAATCTCCAAAGCTGACATGAGCAGCGCTGGGTTTAAACCCGAATATGTGATGGGTGTTGCTACTCAAGATATTGATAACAACGATTTTGGGTATGTCACAGAAGTAGGTAAAGTGCGCCATTTTGATACCAGCGTTTTTGGGTCAGGGGTTGTACTTTATCTGTCAGCGACTACTGCTGGCGCATTAACATCTATTGAACCAACCGTTCCCAACCATTCTATTGAGGTTGCGTACACACTAGATAATAAAAATAACGGAACAATTCTTGTTCGTGTCGCACATAAAGTGGATTTAGATGAACTTCATGGGGTGTATGCAAATTCAGCCGTTGACGGTGATGTTCTTATTCGTAGTGGCAATACATGGATTAACAGCTCAAACCTTACTGACGCTATTGTAGATATTGATGATCGTATGCAAGTAGCAAATACTGTTACTCTTGTAAACGATAGAATGCAAGTCGCCAACGCAACTTCACTTATCAACGATCGCATTCAAGTTGCTAACCTCAACGCAACTTTAGCTGGTTATTGGCCATCTGCTAATATCATAAATTACGTTGCCACAAATGGTGGCGAAGTCGCAAACGCATATTTGACTTCTAATTATGTCACGAACACAGCTTTCCAATCTTATGTTGCTAACACTAATGCAAGATTTACAGACCATATTGCAAACACTAGCGTAGCAAACGCAAGCTTCGAGTCTACTAATAACACAATTACATTCACTCGTCAAGACAGTTCTGTATTTGATGTTGTTCTTACAGGTATTACAGGATCAGGTGGCTCAGCGAATACTGAAGATATCTCAAACCAGAAGTTTAAAACAAAACAAACTGGAACTGAGATCACATATACCGTAACGGTTGGAACAAAAACAGCTAACAGCCCTTGGCAATCAGGTTCCACTTCAGCATATTATATTGACGGAGAAGAAGTTCCAACTCTAACTCTCGTCCCAGGGTTTACCTATAAGTTTGATCAAGCGGATGCCACGAACGCATCGCACCCAATCGCCTTTTATCGTGATTCAGCTAAAACCTCTTCTTATCCGTTTGGAGTGGGTTCTACAGGAACTCCAGGCTCCACTGGAGCATATACTACTATCGAGGTATCAGCTAACACCCCTATGACGTTGTATTACCAATGTCAGAACCACAGTTATATGGGTGGTCAGATTGCTGTTCTATCAGACACTTCACCTAAGTATGCTGAACAAGCGAATGTTGATACAGCCTTTGTTGATTACTGGCCAAGTGCAAACGTTATTAATTATATTGCTACAAATGCTGGTGGTGTAACAAACACAGCGTTTAATGCTTATATTGCCAACACAGAACCAAGAATAAGTTCTCTTGAAAATGGTAGCGTTCAGTTAACAACGTTTACAGTAAATACTCTTGCTGCACAAGGTGGCGGGTCTTTAACATATAACGACTCGAACGGGCAGTTTAATTTTAGACCATCTACTGGCAGTCTGCCTACAGTAAGCAACTCTGCCCCAACTTTATCGGGGAATGGTTCCCTTTGGTTTGATGAAGACGATGCAACTTTGTTTATCGAATATGATGGGGCGTGGATTGATGCTGCGCCTGCAGTTGGTTCCTCGCCAAACAACTTTATTTCCTTCTCTGGTAACAACACACTGCGGCTCATCACAGCTTCTGGAGACCATATCGACGCCGATCTTGCCCAACTTGGCGGCGGAGGTGGTGTCTCTGGAACAACAGCTGACTTAACAGGTTCTTCTAGAGTATATACTGCAAACGGAACAGCGACCGTTTTTGCTGCTTCTTATGTCAGACAAAATCCTGAAGATGTTTTCGTCACAGTAGATGGTCTTGACCAAAGACCCACAACAGACTTCACCTTAAATGGAGCTAATGTTGTATTCGGTACAGCTCCTGATGCTGGTTCTTCTGTTATGGTGAGAACATTTAATGGACTGCTCGGCACAAATACTGCAAGTTTTGATCTTAATTCATATACCGCAAACGGAACAGCAACCGAATTCTTCTCTCCCTCGAACGAAGCTCTTTTAGAAGACTTGTTGGTAACAGTCAATGGCGTTGTACAAAGACCAACAACTGATTATACTCTTTCAGCGCAGACAGTTTCGTTTGGCACAGCACCAGTTAATAACTCAACAGTCGCCGTTCGTTCTATTCGATCTCGTGTTGCGCAGGTAACTGAGCAAACTAATATCACATATGAATTTGCAAATAACACTTCTATTGATGCAGACGTTGTAGATCAGAATATTAAAATTGCAACATATACTGCAAATGGTTCAGTAACTTTATTTGCTGCTAATACTGACAGTATAACCCTCGAGAAGTCTATTGTTTCTGTCAACGGAATTCTTCAGAGACCAACGACTGACTATACTATGTCAGGTAATAATGTTGCCTTTGGTAATGCACCAGCAAATAACGATATTGTTTCTATTCGTGAGTTTAATACAGCTGGTCAAGTAATCAAAACAAACGTATTAATATGGGAAGAAGTTTCTGCTAACGCAACTCTTTCTTTGGGTGTTGGTTATTTTGCAGACTGCTCTAGTGGTCCACTCCAACTCACTTTACCAGTTACGGCGTCTATGGGTGACTACGTTAAGATTATCGACGCAGTAGGAAAATCATCAAATAATAATATCACTGTCAATAGTAATGGTTCAAAGATTATGGGCGACGCAGCGGATATGACAGTATCAACAAACAGAGCGGCTTTCACACTTGTGTACTATAATGCGACACAAGGTTGGTTGCTATCGGAGGTGTAATATGTCAAACTATGGCGATTTTAAAACTAATCTCGGAGCAGTTGCTGATCATATCATTCCAGCTTCGCATGAACAAATTGATCTCGGGCATTCGAGTGCGGCGTTTAGGGATTTGTATTTGTCAGGATCGACATTACACCTTGGTGGAGCAGAACTAAATAGTAGCGGTTCAGCTATACAGCTGCCAGCAGGAACAACGGTTGGTGGTTCAGCAATTCAAACAGAATCAACTGGCGGTGTCTCAGCTGCAACAGCAATCGCATACTCTATAGCATTGGGTTAAGGAAAAAATAAATGGCTAAGAAGCTTGTACTTGGATACGAAATTGACGCTAACAATAATGCGGTAATCATTCCTGGAAATATTTTCCCAGAGAAGATTCAGCTTATCACCGATGTCGAAGGAGGGACAATCCTCTATAACTTTGCTGATCCAACAAAGGGTTATACATCAGTATCCTTCAGCGAAGTAACAGAAAAGACAACTGTTTACCTCGACCAAAGCTTGTCTGGTTATGATGCGAACACAGCAAAGTTTCAGATCTTTGTTGATGAAGACAACACAATTGATCTTAATGATGAACTCCTTGACCCCGTAAACAAAATCCGTGTATCAAACCCAGAGAACCTAATTGATACCGACTTCGAATATGGTTTGCAGTCAACAAAGTGGGAAACTCTAGAACTCGCTGGGAATATTCCATCTTTCTATGCAGCTGGCACAGATGGTGGACTCAGAGGAATCAATACAATTACATCAATATTGGCCTCTAACCTTATTACGGTGAAATTGAATGAGCCTCACGGCTTAACCTCAGGCAACCCAATCTTGGTCCAAGGTTTGACTTCTAGAACTGCTGAAGGTAAGTACCTTATCAATACTGTTATTGATGATTTAACCTTCACATATAAAGCAAAACAAAATCAAGGTTCCTCGGGTGCAATTAATGGTCCATATACGACTATTGATCCAGGACAATTCTATGTGGGCTCGCAGATTGACTATGATACAAACGTTGGTATCACGACCGACAATGCTGCAAATAGTCTCTTAACAATAACTACCGAGAACGCACACGGGTTTCAAAAAGATTCAGAATTGTATCTTATCAATACAATTTCACCAAAGAAATTTTCTCTGACTCAAAACACAGCATCAGCACCCGACGGTGACCCGTTTATTGATGATAGACAAACCCTCTCGGCGACATATGCAGCAAACACGACCTTCACCGAAACGAAGCAAATGCGTGGTATGTATTATAAGAAAATTACAGCAGAAAATGTAGACGTAGCAGGGGATAGAATCCTTTGGGACGGACACGAACTAAAAGACGGAGATGCTCTTTTCTACTGCCCATCAAATGGCGATCAAAGAATTGGCGGTCTGGAAGCTTTCCAAATTTATCATGTCAGAGATGTTGTTGCTGGAACAAGCTTCAAGCTCTGCGATAATGATGGGAACAGCACATCCCTCAATCTATCTGCAGCCTTACCATTTTCTTCTGCAGGAACATATAACTATGGGCGTGGTCAATTTATGCTTGCATATAAAATAGACTACGTCCAAGCGCCAAGTAATAATTACTATACAAGATTTGTTTCTAAGGGACAGAGGAGAAGTATAGGCTCGGGATGGGATTTAAAAGATGCAAGTAAATCCGTTGGTGGGCAATATTTTGGCTTGATGGGTGGCAGACCCGAATACATAGTTTATGTCACCAGAAATCCTGGGCAGATAAACCCATATCATTATAGTGTGCTATACTATCCATGGGATACCGCTGGGTATATGAATAACACAAACCACCAACTTGGTGGGAATTATGGATATGATTCCACCACTGGTTTAGCGACAGACCACAATTTTATAGAAGACATCACAAGATATTCTACCGTTAACTACACTTGGCAAAAATCCTACCGTGCGAGCGACAACTGGACGTCAAATCAGCTTGAACATTACTATGCTGGGGTTAGGAGATCAGGCACCTACAATTATGATTGGTACAACCGAGAGAATTATTATATACCGTTAACAACAGATGAAGAGTCTGATAGTTTGTATTTCCCAGATGCATCGTTTTCTACAGGAGATACAGTAACTCTTTCTTCACATGGGACTGAAATACAATACCCTAACTGGACGGCAACCAACAACTGGTCCAGTAATTACTCAACAGCTTCCGTGACAGATGGCGGCACATTTACCGTTGAGGCGCTCACGCCCCAGAGAATAAAATTGAACCCTCATAATGGTGGACATAATAGGATTGCTTCAGCCAAAGTAACGAGCGCCCTCTCCGCCACAGGAATTTTTGATAATCCAAATAAAAATACATTTTATTTACCTGATCATGGAATTTCTACAGGTGATCTCGCAACAATCTCAGTTGAAAATGGAGGAGCGGTTCCAACTACTGCAAGTGGAGATCTAGATCTTGACGGAACGGTGAATATGGAAGTATTTACTGCAGCATTTGATGATACTGTCCAAAACTTTTTAGACAACTATAGCGGTTCTGGGACTCCCATTGTAAGCAAATTTGATTCCAGTAGCTGGTATTATCCAATGAGATACAACAACTCATCGGAGTCGAGCCATTACATCTTTAGTTCTAATTATATAAGGCTCCAAAGTTTTTATATCGATGAGTCAGGCTATTCGTCACAAAGTTTCAGTGTGACAAACGTCAATGACAACTGGATGACAGGTGAAGTTGTAGACCCATTTAAAAACAACACGACTTGGCGTGATCGTGGCTACCGTGCAAAAACAAATACAGCTTGGCAGCAGAACAAAGAGATAGACTTCTTTTCATGGGCTGTTACAATACCTAAAGGTGTGACAGTAGACATGCGTGCATATTCTTATCCATACGGCCAAAGCTCTGTTTCTCAAAGCACCATCAACAGAACTCGTGTTGGGACTTCTGACTGGTATTATCAAGGAACATACAACCGCATGTGGTGGGGAAGCACTTATGGTGTTGTGATGAGAATGCGGGTCTGGAACGAAGCTCAGGTTGGTACAACACAAAGCTTCACAAACGCTGGCAGCAACCCCCTTTATGTTTACGGGGATGGTGAAGATTATATTGATTACGGTTGCGTATTCCAAAAACAAAACTCAAACTGGACAACTACTGAGATCAATCAACTATATTCCGATATTGGTGCTGCAATTGCCACAGCTGCTACACAGCCTACTCTTTCAACTGGCAGCACTATCAAATTTGATATCATCAGTTCTAATCGTGTTGCTCCTACAACCGAAAGTGGATCAAAATATATTTTCCAAGACCAAGGAACGCCAGATATAAACCTTCTCCTCGAAGGTTCGGGAGGGTTTGGTATTCTGGACGGAACATATAAAGTGTTTGACACACCATCGGATAACACATTTAGACTACAACTTCCATTCGAAGCCGTAAATAAAGAAATTGCATTTAACTCCAATACAGACGTCTCGAATACTGGCAACTATTTCTACAAATCCACTGGCCATACACTTCTTTCAGGAACACCTCTAACATATGTGAACCCAACGACTGAGGCAGCAATTGCTCCTCTTGTGAATAATTCAGTTTACTATGCTTATGTTTATGATGATGTGTATTTCGGAGTTTGTGCAAATACAGAAGCTGTTGGCATTGGAGATGTTATTGATATTACAGGTTCCCAAGGCAACCACCAATTCACAGCAAATGTTGTAAATGGTCTTGTTCCAGCTCAAGGTAACGTAACTGTAACAGGAACTAAAGTTGAAGGGACTCAAGAAACCCTATTCAAACGCTACTACAAAGCTGGTGATGAATTTGTATATATTGATAACTCAACAACTCCTGGAAAAATTGAATCCGCAACTATCGCCTCTATTACAGACGACAATGAGATAACTTTAGAGAGCGGCGCTCCTTCAGATGTAACTGATTCGAATTACATGATTCCAACATCTATCTACACAAGACCAGACGGCACTTTTCAACACCGACCCTTCGACGGTGGTGTTGAAATTACTGCTGGTTCTTCTCCAGATAGTCAAATTATCAGGCAGACTCGTAAGTATTTCCGCTATCAGTCTGGTAAAGGTATTCAAGTTTCGTTGGCAATCAATTTTAACCCAACACGCCCATTCTTGAAATTGAACTCTTCTGGCAACGTAGTTACAGGAACAACAGAATATCCACACGGAATCGGAAACAGTAGCATCGTTAATGTGTTTGGTTCTTCTGTAGGTGGATATAATGGACAATATACAGTAACTGAAGTTCCAGACGAATTTACCCTAAAATATGAAACATTGAGCGATCCAGCTGGTTCTATTGCGGGTGGATTTCCTGAATATAATGTATCTGGTTGGGACAATTCAGCTGTGAGGGCTGGGTTGTATGATGAGCAAAATGGTATGTTCTGGGAATATGATGGATCAACTTTGTTTGCTTGTCGTCGTTCTTCAACTCAGCAGATTCCTGGAAGGTTGAGACTTAGAAATGGCAGCAACGTCGTACAGGGAACTGGCTGCTCGTTTGAAACTCAGTTGGTTATTGGAGATAAAGTCGTTCTTCGTGGTATGTCATATAAGGTTGTTAAAGTCACTAACAATAATGAATTGGTGGTCCAACCTGCATACAGAGGTAGTGATTCAGATAATGTAATTGGCACAAAAACTGTTGACGTTAAAATTCCTCAAGGAAATTGGAATGAAGATGTCTGCGACGGTTCTGGAAAAAGCGGGTTTATCCTCGACATCAATAAGATTCAGATGGCATATATCGACTACTCTTGGTATGGTGCAGGTAAAATCAGGTTCGGATTTAAGACAAGAAAGGGGCGTGTAAATTATGTGCATTCTTTCTTGCATAATAACAGAATAACTGAAGCATATATGAGATCTGGTAACGTTCCAGCTCGTTATGAAATTGAAAATACTGGTCCAGTAAATTACGTTCCATCTCTATTCCATTGGGGTACATCCGTTATTATGGACGGTAGATTTGACAACGACAAAGCTTACTTGTTCACAGGTAGTTCTGACACACTCACCTTCACCAACGGTGAATCGAATTCGGCGACAACAACCTCAAATTCTAGAATCGTTAGAATTTGGGACAGAAATCAAAGAACATATAACTACTATGTTGAATTGTTTTTCTCAACAAATGATGCTTCTAAATTCTCCATTGGTACGAAATTGTATACTACTGGTGGCGAACTAGATGGCGATGAAGTTTTCTCAGCCTATTATTCTGGAAGTAACTATGTCGTTCGCTTGTATGCTGGGAGTGGATACTATTATCCATCAACTTATCCAGTCGTGGCGACAGCGACAGCTGTAAATATCGGTGCCCCATCATCTGGTGGTGACGATTCAGAAACACTACAAAATAATGTTCCTCTTATTTCGATTAGACTCGCACCATCGGTTGACAACGGTATTACGGGCAATCTCGGTGATCGTGATATTATCAACAGAATGCAACTCCAGTTGAATGAGGCAGGTGTTATTGTTTCTGAAGACTCTGAAGTTTCTTTGATCATCAACGGTAACTTGAGTAATAAGGATTATGAGAACGTTCAGTCCCCATCACTTTCGAATCTTATCAAGCATGATTCTGGTGATACAATTATTGGCGGTCAAACGATCTACCAATTCAGAGCAGCTGCTGGGGCTTCCACAACGCAAGATCTGTCCCAGATCACTGATTTGGGTAACTCAATTCTTGGTGGTGACGGAGTATTCCCGAATGGGCCAGATATTATTACTATTGCTGTTCGGCCAATTGATACTTCTCAGGTATCAGCTGCAACCCCATACACAGCTTCGGCTCGTATAACTTGGACAGAATCGCAGGCATAATATGGATCTGGTATCAAATCTTTTAAACGACACTTTGTGGATCTACACAAGTATCTTAGGAGCGCTGTTTGGGGCAGCGTTCTTAGCATACTTCAAAAACACTAGAGCAGGAATTTGGTGTTATGCTAAACTAGATCTAACTTTAGACTTTTTGATAGAACGTTGGGGCTGGACTTGGTTCCAAGAACCGCCAGATGTCTGGAGAAAAAAATACCCAAAGATAACAAAGAAAATCGACGAACTGGAGGAAAGAATCAATGAATTGGCTAAAAAATAGATTACTTGAAAGAACATCTCTTGACGGTGCTGTGCTTATTGCATCTGGTATTGCGATGATATTGGCACCCCTCAACCTTATTGCATATGGTATGATTGCATATGGAGCTTGGACTCTACTAAAGAGTGAGAAGTAAGTATGATCTCAGATTTAAATCTCCATGAACAGAGTCTCTTGTTTGCTAACCTTTCTCAAATAGCTTATATGGATAAGAAAGAAGCAAAGAAGGCTGTGAAAAAATATGGCTTTACAGATGTAGAATTTTATGAGCTTGATGGTGCGCAAGCATATCGTTTTCAAAACAATACGGATATGGTAATTGCTTGTAGGGGCACTCAACCGAATGAATTTAATGACATTAAAGCAGATTTAAAGGCGTTGCCTATTATGTCAGAAACTGTCAGCCGTGTACATATGGGATTTAAAAAAGAAGTCGATGAGCTGTGGCCAAAGGTGTTAGAAGATCTGAAAGACCCAAACAATAAAAACCTTAACGTTTGGTTCACAGGTCACAGCTTGGGTGCTGCGATGACAACAATTATGGCTAGTCGGTGTAACAATGATGGAGATATGCCTAATATTAATGCTGTGTTTACCTACGGATCACCCAGAGTTGGTTGGAATAAATACATAAAATCATTAAATATATCGCACCACCGTTGGGTAAATAATAATGATATTGTTACACGTGTGCCTCTAGTTATTATGGGGTATAAACACCATGGCATTGAGCACTATATGAATGCATATGGTCTAGAAAGAAAAATGTCTGGTTGGCAAAGATTAAAAGATCGATGGAGAGGAATCAAGATGGGCTGGAGAAACGGAAGTGTTGATAGCTTTTCTGACCACTCAATGATTAATTATATTGAAAATTTAAAAAAAATAATTAAATCTTCGAAAGAATAATATGACACAAAACGTTTTTACAGAACAGCTAACAGGTTCTTCACTCACACTTACTAGCGCAAACGGGCAATCGGTTGCGCTGACTGCCAGCAATACAGGAAGCCTTTTAAGCGGAGGTGCTGCTGTTGGTGCAGGTGGAGGCGGTGGAGGATCAGGGGTCACAGTTTATGCTAATAGTAGTGTGTTGCCTTTGCAAAACCTAACAGCTGGTGATATGGCTTTTGCCAATAATAATAACACTCTATACCTGACTAATGGGTTTGGTTGGTATAAAATTGCTCTAATTAACCAAACTCCAACATTAACAGCAAATGTCACAAGCGTCTCTTTAGGTGGCTCTGCGAATACTATTTTGATTGGATACACAGTTAATGAACCAGATGGAACCCCAGTAATTGTCACAGTTTCTAATTCGGGTATCGCTGACACATCATTAGGAACTGTAGTGCACTACGACTCAAATAATACGATCGAAGTGAATAACTTCGCAGCAGAAGGTAATGAATGGACTGCGAATGTTATTATTTCTGCCACCGATGGTGTTAATGTTGCGGTCGACAGTTTCACTATCAGAATTTTGTATGCACCAGATCCAGGTGGAGTTTTATTTACTAATCTGGGATCAAACTCTTGGACTATCCCCGATGGTGTTAACAGCTTTTCTGCTGTGGCTGTAGGTGGTGGCGGTGGTGGTGTTACCTTTAACGGTTCTGGTGGGTCTGGTGGCGGTGGCGGCGCATTGGCATACATTAATGAATACCCATGCACTCCAGGAGAAGTTTGGACAGTTTTTGTTGGAGAGGGTGGCACATTTGGGACGTCCAGCGCAGATGATGGCAAAGCCAGCTGGATTGAAGACACAACCTCAACGAGAGTTCTTCAGGCTGGCGGCGGCGATGCTGGGCTAAGTAATTTCTCTTTCACACCAAACGCTCCTGGAGGAGCTGTTACTGTTGGTGATGGGGGAGGTGCTGGCGGCATGGGTGGTGGTCGTGGCAGCTCAGCTGATGCGGGCGGTGGCGGTGGTGCTGGTGGTTACTCTGGCGCTGGTGGCAACGGTGAAGGATATAACATAGCAGGTAAACCTGGAAATGGCGGCGGCGGTGGCGG
>Ga0233432_10002883_pt1 | contig 15828 bp, 1 predicted proteins | sample SI_122_August201_6_FD_179870 | JGI IMG/M metagenome (GOLD analysis project Ga0233432, IMG submission 179870) | Seawater microbial communities from Saanich Inlet, British Columbia, Canada - SI_122_August2016_10_MG | ecosystem: Environmental > Aquatic > Marine > Inlet | place: Canada: British...
CGATTTGAAGGTTATGACGGTGTCGGTTGGTCAGAATTAGCTGGTTCAGTAAAAGACGTTGACAAAGATACCTTAATTACCGCTGAAGATTCTCCAGGTTCAGACAATGACCAACTCAAATTTAAGACAGCCGGTGTTGAAAGATTAGTTGTTGAAGCTGACGGTGATTTTAACTTTAAAAATAATTCAGTACGAATTGACGGAACAGACGGAAAATTTGTTGCTAATAATGGCGTATACATTAATGACTTACAACAACTGGGTGGTATTGTATATACTGGACCAGATGGTCATATACGAAATGAAGCCAACCTTGCATGGGATGGTACCAATTTAACAATCCTTGGTGGTATTACAGTTGATGGTGACTTTAGTACATCAGGTGGTTTATCAGGTGACAGCTTATCAGTAGGTAACCTCGAAGCGAACACAATGATGTTCGTAACCGATACTGGTGCGTTATCTTCAAATAATAATATCCAATTTGACGGTTCGCATATGAATGTGAATGCAACTTCTGCATTCCTCAAAGCGCCTACAATTGAAACAGTTACACAAAATCAAGTCTTTGTAGCTGGAGCCAATGGAGCATTACAAGGTAGTTCTGGTTTAACATACGATGGTACAAACCTCGAAGTTCTTGGTGGATTACTCATTGGTGATGACTCAGTATTTGGTGGCACACAAGTTACCGTACCAAGTGTTAATGTTTTAGATTTAACATCAGGTAGAGTTGTATTCGCTGGAACAGATGGCGAATTAACTGATAGTAATGATTTGACATGGGATGGTTCTACATTCTATGTTGATGGTAACGGAGAATTTACAGGTGATGTAACTATCGCTGGTAATTTAACTCTTGGTGACCAAGTACAAGACACAATTAATGTTGTTGCTGACTTTACAAGTAATCTAATTCCAAAAGACGACGCGACTTATAATCTAGGTGCTACTGGTTCTAATTGGAATACTTTACATATACGAACCCTTGACAGTGATACTGAAGTAGTCACAGTAGATGCAACTGGAGCGTTTACAGTACCTGTTGGTACAACAGCAGAACGACCAACTCCTCTTGCTGCTGGTATGGTTCGATTCAATAATACTGATGGAGTATTTGAAGGATATAGCGGAGCAGCATGGGCATCACTTGGTGGTGTTAAAGACGTCGACCAAGATACCTTTATTGAAGCAGAGTCAAGCCCTGGTGCAGATAATGACGAATTAAACTTCGTTACAGCTGGAACTTCAAGATTTAAACTTGGAGCAACTGGTTCTATTACAACAGCAGCTGCAACTAATCTTACTTTAGACTTAGGAACAGGTGGTGCATTTGATGTAGGTACTGCACAGATTATCGGTGTTGCTGACCCAACTGCAAATTCTCATGCTGTCAATTATAACTATTTAGAAAATGGCGGTTTTGCTAGAACATTCACTGTTACTAAAGCTGCTAATACTTACAATTTAGATTTACTTCAAGATAATAATAGAGCTGCAATTGAGATTGGTACTGCTCTTACTATTGAAACATACGACAGTGGAAACAATGTTGTACAAATTGGATTAGACCCAGTATGGCAATCGTTTGTAGGTTTAAGAGAAGCTGGTGTTGAAGGCACGGTTCCAAACTTTGAGTTTGACGTTTATGGTCGTGTTCGTTCTCTTATCAATATTCCACTATCTGTATCTTCCAACGCGGTTGTTGATTTCGTTCCATCTATTTACGGTGTTCTTGAAGACGCTGTTAGAAATGGTAATTACGAACGTGGTATTACGGTTACATCTAATAATGCAATACAAAAATTAGATTTTGTTACTAATTCGTTTGATATTGACTTAACAGGTGCTGTAGCTGGTAATGGTAGAGTAATAAGCAACTCAAATGTTTCAATTAATACAACTTTAGATTTAGCTCCTTTAGATGTTCGATACCTTAATGTTCAAGGTGGAGATACAGCAAATGGTGCATTAGGTGCCACAAGGTTCCAAGATAAAGAAGATATAAATTATTTTGTTGAACCAGCTGCAACTTCAAGATTAGCTGATTTACATGTAGGTTATAATAAACCAAGTACTACTCTTACATTTGGTACTGGTGCATCAAATATGTACATGTATGCTCAAGGGACCAAACTTGGTTTCTTAAGTAGCTCATTTAACTTCGGTACCTATTTTAATACAGTAAATAATAGTTGGTATGCTGAAGATGGTTCCATGTTCTCAAGGAACTTTATTGATAGTCAAGATGTTAACTATCTACTGAATCCTGCTGGATATAATTCTCGTATTAAAGGATTGAATGTTGATGGTGAAATAATTATTGGTAGTAATCTATCATTTAGTAATAATACTATCAGTAACACTAGTGGAGATATTACAATTACCTCTAATGGTAATTTGATTGTCGATAACAATATTATAACACAATTAGCTGACCCTGTCAACCCCCAAGATGCAATTAATAAGAGGTTTTTACAATCAGAGTTAGATAGTTTAACAACAGGTGGTATTCAGATTGCTGCTGAGACTGGAACTGTAGATACAGTTGCTCTTGGTGAAACAATTACCTTTGCTGCTGGTGAAGGAATAGATACAACTGTTGCAAATAATCAAATAACAATTGCTGGTGAATTGGCGAGTGACTCCAATATTGGTGTTGCTTCGTTTAACATAGCAAACTTTACAGTTACGAGTGGTGATGTAGCCCTCACAACACTTGATGGAGGAACCTTTTAATATCGCCTAAATAGGCTTATATGATATAAAGGACATACATATGTCGACGTTAATTAAGTTAAAAAGAAGTGCCGTAGCAGGTCGTATTCCGACTACCTCTAATTTAGAGTTAGGCGAATTAGCGATCAACACAGCTGACGGTAAAATCTATATTAAACAAGATGTTGGTGGAGTTGAATCCATCGTTGAGTTTAGTGCAGACCCTAATGATTTACTAACCTTAATTAAAACTGTCGATGGAGCTGGTTCAGGCTTAGATGCCGACCTGCTGGACGGGATTGACTCTCTCCAATTCTTAAGGTCAGATGAAGATGACACATTTGACGGAAACTTAGTTGTCACTGGTAATCTTACCGTGTCTGGTAATACCACATATGTTAATACTGAGACTATTCAGTTATCAGATAACATTATTACTCTTAATGCTAATTTTGATGGAGCAACTGCAACTGAAGATGCAGGTATTGAAGTTGAAAGAGGTGACGAATCTAATGTTGTATTACAATGGAATGAAACAAATAACTACTGGGAAATTGCTTCAGGTGGTACAATCGGACGTATCATTACAACTGGAGATGCAGGTTCAGGTAATGGATTTGACGCTGACCAATTAGACGGCCAAGAAGGTACGTATTATTTAGATTTTACAAATACTACTAATAAGCCCGACCCACAAATCGACGTCAATTTAACAGGGAAGACGACCGGGTCAGGGACGACCACTTTAACAGATTTAGGTAATGGAACAATTAATATTACCACTGAACTTGCAAATACAGCAGTAACAGCAGGTTCATACGGTTCAGCTTCTCAAATTCCAACATTTACTGTCGATGAAGACGGCCGATTAACTGCAGCCGCTGATGTAGCAGTCGCAGGTGTTTCAGATACCACATGGTATACTGCAAATAATACTTTTGAAATTTCAACTGTTGATGGTAGTACTTTCTTAGAAGAAATAAGTCAATTCTCAGATATTACAGTTAATGGCGATATTACAGTTACTGGTACTGTTGATGGCCGTGATATATTAGCAGATGGTACTAAATTAGATAATATTGAATCTGGTGCAACAAGTGATATGACAGCTGCAGAAATACTTGCAGAGTTAATTACTGTTGATGGTACAGGTACAAATCTTGACGCCGATCTATTAGATGGACAGGAAGGTACCCACTATTTAGATTACGATAATTTTACAAACAAGCCTTATGTTATATCTAACACTGAAATCATTCAGGTTATTTTATCTAACGATGGTGAATTCTCAGGTATAGATGCTGACTTCTTAGATGGTGCTAATAGCGCTTTCTATACAGATTTTACAAATGCAACAAATAAACCTGATCCTACAATTACGCTTGCTGGTGATTTATCAGGAGCGGTCACATTAACTGATTTAGCAAGTGGTACGTTAACCGCTGATATTACTGCTTCAGGAGTTACTGCCGCGAGTTATGGTGGTGCAACTTCTATACCAATTATAACTGTTGCTGCTGATGGTCGTCTTACGTCCGTCACCACGGCCTCTGTAGCAGGTATTGGTTCTACTAGTTGGTATACTGCAAATAATACATTCCAAATTGCAACAGGTGATGGTTCTTCTTACGACACTGTTATATCTGCCTTTGATGCTAACGTTGACTTTGGTGCAGGAATTGATGTTACTGGTGATATAACTGTTACAGGAACAGTTGATGGACGTGACGTTGCAGCTGATGGTACAAAATTAGATACAATAGAAAATAACGCTACTGCTGATCAAACTGCTTCAGAGATACTTACTTTACTTAAAACAGTTGATGGCCAACATTCAGGTTTAGACGCTGACTTATTAGACGGCGCGAATAGTGCTTTCTATTCAGATTTTACAAACCTACAAAATATTCCAGACCCAACGATCACCTTAACAGGAGATGTTACTGGTTCGGTTACATTAACTGATTTAGCATCTGGAACTATTACAACTGATATTGCAGCTTCAGGAGTTACAGCAGCCACTTACGGTTCTGCTACACAAATACCAAACTTTACAGTTGGAGCAGATGGTAGAATAACCGCTGCAGGAAATACTGCAGTTAGTGGTATTGAAAGTCTTACGTGGCATTCAGCTAATACAACTCTTAACTTAGAGGGTGGTGACGGAACACACTTCCTTGCTGATATACACAACTTTGGCGAACTTGATATTAATGGGAACATTACAATATCAGGTACAGTTGATGGTCGTGATGTTTCAGTTGATGGCGCTAAGCTTGATCTTATAGAAGCTGGTGCTACTGCAGATCAAACTGCTGCTGAAATATTAACAGCAATTAAAACAGTTGATGGCGCAGGAACTGGGCTTGATGCAGATCTACTTGACGGACAACACGCTGCAGATATTATTTCAGCTGCAACATCAGGCGCTGCTGCAAACGTATTCGACTCGATCGTTACACTTACTGCTGGAAATGCAGTTGATGGTGGTGGTTCATTTACACTTAACCAACAAGCTAATACAACAATAACATTCGACCACGCAGATACTAGTTCACAAGCAAGTGTATCAGGTTCTGGTGGTCAAGTAATGCAAGGTGTCAGTTTAGATACCTTTGGTCACGTTACAGGCCTGAGTCAAGTTGACTTCGATAACCGATATTATACAGAGACTGAACTAGATGCCGGTCAGCTCGATAATAGATATTATACCGAAACAGAACTTGACTCAGGCCAACTTGATAATAGATATTATACAGAAACAGAATTAGACGCTGGTCAACTTGATAATCGTTACTTTACTGAAACTGAATTAACTACCGGTGAACTTGATAGTAGATATTATACAGAAACAGAATTAGACGGTGGTCAATTAGACAATAGGTATTATACAGAAACAGAATCTGATACATTATTTGTAACTCAAACAACTTCTGTTATTGCTGGTACTGGACTTTCTGGTGGTGGAGCATTAAGTGGTGATGTTACATTAAACCACGCTGATACTTCAAGTGTTGCAAATACTGGAGCATTAGATTTAGTTAACGCAGAGGTTATTGAAAGTTTAACCTTTGATGAGTTTGGACATACAACTGGATTTACTACAGGTAATCTTCAAGTATTAACAATCGCAATTGCTGACGCAAGGTATGTTAATGTAACTGGCGATACAATGACTGGTGACTTGACTGTTCCAGCATTAACTGCAAATAATATTATACTTGACGAAGTCGATTATATATCTGGAGAGGGTAGTACAAGTTTCCCATTCCCTCAAACGATTTTCCAATTTGATCACGGTGACTATAACAGCGCTGAATTGATCATTACTGCAACACAGGGAACTAACAGACACATAACTAAATTATTAGTAGTGCACGATGGATCAACTGCTTACGCAACTGAATTTGGTTCAGTATTTACAAACGCAAGTTTAGCAGAGTATGATGTATCTTACGCGTCAAGCGACGTAGTTTTAAATGCCACTGCTTCGAGCTCAAACGCAACTACATATAAAATTGCTGCTACGCTTATTAAAGATTAAATAAATAAAGGTATAGTAACAACGCAATGTTAATACGCCAATCTGGGGAGAGTGAACCGAATGGCCAATGATAAGAAATTTATAGTTAAGAACGGCCTCTTAACGCCCGAAAACGTCGTAATCGGTTCTAACACCGATAATGGCGAACAATTACAAGTAACCGGTGATACAGTCCTTACACAAGCGACTGCCGGAACTCCTACGCTTAAAGTTACCAACTCGGGAGGTAACAACGCAGTCATCGGTCAATTTGAAGGTGACGCAGCCGCTCTACAAGTTAAAAACCTAGCAACTGGTGATTATCAAGTAGTTAATACTGGTAATAACAACGGTATTATATTCTATAACGATACTGGTGGTATCTCTATACAATATAATGGCGGCGATCGACTCGTTATATCAGATACTGGTAACGACTTTACTGGTCTAAGTAGCACATCTATTGACGGCAATAGAATCCTTACAACTGCTGATGAAGGCGCAGGTAATGGATTAGATGCAGATACTGTTGACGGTTTACAAGCTGCTCAATTTGTTAGATCAGATGTTGATGACATTATGGCTGGTAACTATACCATTCAAAATGACTTAACAATCCAGGGCGACCTTACAGTTTCAGGTAATACAACAACCGTAAATACCGAAGAGATTCTACTTGCAGATAATATTATTACACTCAATAGTAATTTTGTTGGAAGTACTCCTACAGAAAACGGTGGTATTGAAATTGAGCGTGGTACTCTAGATAACGCAAAGATTATTTGGAATGAATCATCAGATTATTGGCAGCTTGAAATTAACAATGCTGTCCTTGGTCGTATTATTACAACTGCAGATGAAGGGTCAGGAAATGGCTTCGACTCTGATACAGTAGATGGGCTAGAAGCCTCTCAGTTTCTCCGTAGTGACATCGATGACACGGCTGAGGGTAATATAACCATAGAGGGCGACCTGACCTTAGGCGATAACACAGGTCCTGCACAGATCATATTTGACGGTCAGAACAACAACAGAACACTCTATTCTAATAACGGTGAAATCGGATTTTTAAACAACGCTGCTAACTGGGCAATGAAGTCAGATGCTTCAGGTGACCTTGAAGTAGAACGCGATGTTGAAGCTGGTCGTGATGTAACAGCAGATCGAAACGTAGTTGCAGCAGATGATATTACAGCAACTGGTGGTGATGTCACAGCAGGAGATTCAATTACTGCAGAAAACGATATTACAGCAACTACTGGTAATATTGAAGCTTCAGCAGGCAATGTTACAGCAAGTGGTAATGTTACAGCAACTACTGGTAATATTTCAGCTTCGGCCGGTTCAGTAAGTGCAGCTACTACTGTTACAGCAGGAACAACAGTAACAGGTGGAACAGGCGTAACCGCAACGACAGGTAATGTCACTGCGACTGTAGGAGATGTAATCGCAGGTAACGATGTAACTGCTGCCCAAGATATAACAGCAACTGCAGGCGATATAACAGCAACCGCAGGTTCAGTAAGTGCAGGTACAAGTGTATCAGCAGGTACAACAGTAACTGGTGGAACCGGAGTTACAGCAACCACTGGAGACGTTACTGCAACAATTGGTAATGTTAGAGCTGGTGAAGATGTATACGGTAAGAAATTTATTGATGTCAACGATGGTACTTATGTTGTAAATCCAAACGCTGACTCTACAATGCACTCTATTGGTTTAGACGATGATCTTTTCCATAACGGTGATGCAGATACAAAATTACAATTTACTACAGACGATATTAGTTTACAAACTGGTGGTTCTGAAAGATTAGGTATTGATAATGCTGGTGTAGATATTACAGGTGACCTTGATGTTACTGGTGATATTTCTGCTGGTGGAGATATTTCAGCAGTTACTGGTACCTTTACAGGTGATGTTACTGCAGCAAGATTTGTTGATGCTGATAATACTAATTATTTTGCAGACCCAGCTGGTTCTTCGGAATTCCATGAAGTACAAATTGATGATTGGGTAGTACATCGCGGAGATACAGATACTTATTTTGGATTTAACGCTGCTGATAATTACCAACTATTCACAGCTGGTACTCAAAGATTAGAAGTTAATGGTACTTATTTAACATCAGCTGTTGATGGTATTTTCCCTAATTTATACGCAGGAATATATTACGATAGTGGTAATGCTACTTATTACGGAGATTTTGCAAGTACATCTCGTGTAAATAATATTAGTTTAGTCGGTCAGATTATTCACGATGGTGATACTAATACATACATAGAATTCCACAATGCTGACCAATTTAGAGTTGTAACTGGTGGTGCTGAAAGACTTGAAGTTAATAATACATACGTATTAGCAAATAACCAAATGCGATCGCCTATCTATTACGATAGTAACGATACTGCTTATTACGGTAACTTTGCCGGTGATTCTCAAATGCAAGAAGTGCATATTGATGATTGGATAAGACACCGTGGTGACACAAATACTTATCTTGGATTCCCAGCTGCCGATACTATTGAACTAACAACTGGCGGTGGAATCAGAGGAACAATAACAAATTCAAATGCAACATTTAATTCTGATGTATTAGCAGACAGATTTGTTGATAGACAATCAACTGGATATTATTTAAATCCTGCAGATGCTACATTATCTGCAACATTAAATGGTAGTGTTCGTATTGCCAATATTGCTGACTCAACTCGTTATAGTGATAGTTCGGGTACAGGTGGTATTGTTTTAGCAGGTCACCAAGACATAGCAACAAATCAAAGTACAACATTAGCGATCAGTGGTCAATACAGTTCTGGCGCTTACGCTCTAATGTACCTTAACAGAATTGATGCTAATATAAATCCATTTAACGCAGGTAACAGATACATTGAATTTAGAGCTGATGGGGGTGGTACTACTCCTGCAGCATTTAGAGGTGATTCATCTGGTAATTTCTATCTAACACCTCAAAACAGCCAAAACATCGGATTTTGGACAAGTGGTGGTAATGAAGTAGCAGTTGCTCTTGATGATGGTAACTTCGTTGTTGGTGGTTCTTCAGTATCTTATACCTCAATGGATAATACTCCATTAGTTGGTAGTATAACAAATAGCAAACTACATGTTAATGGTGGTATTCAACTTAATGGTAATGATGATGCTATTGTATTTGGTCGTAGTACTTCAACATTCCTTAAAGACGAAGAACTAGGATTTGGTTGGGGTGGTGGTATCTATATGTTAGATGCTACATATCTAAGAATTAGAAATAACAAAACACTTTATTCAACTGGTTTCGCTGACTTTGACAGATTCCGTTCATATCAGAACACAGCTTATTATGTAGACCCAGACGGTGATTCACAAATGAACACTGTTGATATTGATGATTATGTAAGACATCGTGGTGACACAAATACTTACATGGGATTCAATGCCGACGACCAAATTCAATTTGTAACAAATGCAAGTAATAGATTTCAGATTACAAATAGTACAGTAAGAGCAAGAAACAAATTTGAAGTTTACGGCTCAGGTATAGAATTACAAAAACAAAGTAATGGTGGCGGTGTCGGTATTACAATTACTGACCAGAACAGCGGAGAGCTTCCAGGATTAAGTGGATTACAACAAGCTTCAATGAAAGTTTGGCATGCTGATGGCGCAGTTACTACAGGTGCTAATCTTGGTGTTGTATGGGAATCTTCAGAACCTACAACACATTACGTATTCAGTACAAATAATAATGCGGCAGGTGGTGATATTATACCAAGAGTTACTAATACAGGTAACTTAGGTTTATCTACTTATCGTTGGAGTGCAATATATGCTCAAGCTGGTAATTTCTCAGGAGATGTTACTGGTAACAATGCTTACTTTGCTCGTTACTATGATTCAAATGATAATGCTTATTATGCTGACCCTAATGGTACATCGATATTTAGAGGATTAACATTAAACAATCCTTCTGGCGATACAGTACTTCGATTTGGTCCAGGTCTACCTGCTAATGACGATGCTCATATTGAGTGGAAAGGAACAAACAACGCAGGTTACTTAAGATTTTCAACTGCTGATGATAGTGATGCTGGTTCTAATGAACACATGGAATTTGGTGATTACGCCGGAACTGGAAGAGGTGGTGCATTCTTCCGTTGGGCAAGAATGCAAAGAGCATATTTCCAACACGATTCATCAGTACGTTCACCAATATTTTATGCAAGTGATAATACAGCATATTATGTTGACCCGAATGGCGACTCACAATTAAATACAATTGATATTGATGATTATATTCGCCATCGTGGTGATACAAATACTTACATCGGTTTTGCTGCTAATGATACATTTAGAGTATGGACTGGTGGAACACAAAGAGTTAACATCGATAATGACTCTGCAGACTTCCAAGGAAATGTTTACGCTCCTCGTTACTATGATTCTAATTCAACAGCTCGTTGGATTGAACCAGGCGGCGGTGGTGTATTACAAGGCAACTTCGAGTTTGCTTCAGATTCAACAGCTACAGGTTATTCAACAGCTGGTATCGAGTTAAGAGAAAGTAATTTCACAGGAACGGCAGCAGCAACTCCTCCTCATCTTGGATTCCATTGGGGTGGTGTTGTAGCATCGAACATTGCTATTGAATCAGATGGTACGATCGCAATAAGAAATAACCCAGGAACTGGTTACGAGAAATTTAAAGCTTCACAAGTTACTGCTGATATTTACTACGATGCAAATAACACTGGCTACTATGGAGATTTTGCTTCTACTTCAAGAATGAATAGAATCGACTGGAATGACAGTAGAGCTCTCAGCGGTGGTATTTCTTATTATTATACAGCAGCTGGAAACCTTCGTGGTTATATTCAAGCAACAGATACAAATGACGCACACTTTATTATAGCAACATCAGGTGGTGAAGATATTTCATTCAGAGATGGTGGTCTTGGTGGTGATTGGAATGCAATCATTCGAGGTGATGGCCAAACACTGTTTAGAAGTAGAATTGACACACCTATCATGTACGATAGAGATAATACTGGATATTATTCAGACCCTGCAAGTACTTCAAGATTAAATCGAATACATGGTAATGCAAGAGGCGATAATACCAATATTGGTACTATTAATACTACAAACCAACAAAATGATTGGCAGAATCTAGTTGATACATCTGGTAAATTTACTGTTACTCAATACAATAACATTTCTGGATTTACAAACTCACCAGCTAGTGTATATACTTACGGTTCTGTATTAAGTACAAGAACAGATAACCATTCATTCCAGTTATATTCAGCGCATACTGGAGACCTTGCATATAAAACACAATGGAATAACGATAACTATTCAGGTTGGTTAACTCCAGTTGTATATGGAAGAAATAGCGGTTCTGCTTCAGGCAAGAATATTTACTTTAATATTGCTTACGATTCTGATAATACTGGATATTATGTAGACCCACATAGTAATACAAGACTGAATACTGTTCAGGCTTTAAGATACTACATGAACCACGGAACAACATATTACATGGACGAAGCGTCTGGTAATTATGGTTCTGTTGAGGTTGGCGGCCGCCGTAACAGTTGGGCTGGTTACTCTATTGAAGGTAACTATGTCTTTATGGCTACTACCACTGAAATGGGTATCTATAATGACATTGATAATGAATGGATGTTATATGGGCAAAGGAATGCGGGACTTGACCTTTATTATAATGGAGTTAAACAAGCTGAAACAGAAAACGGTTACTTCCTCGCAACTAACCAAATGCGTGCTCCAATCTTCTATGATTCACAAAATACTTCTTATTACCTAAATCCTGCAGCTGGAAATACATCACAAGCTCTTAGGATTAATGGTCGTATCTATCGTGATGGATTTGATACATCAGGTAACGGTGATACAAACAAGGTAATAGAAGCACAAGATTATTCACATTGGATTTGGAACACCGCTGGTAATTGGGGTACATTCTGGGCAGGTAATAACAACGCTGCGTATCAACACTTCGGTTCAAGTAATCCTAATGAATATGTATTCGTAGGTTCAGGTAATACAAGAGCAAGTATCGACCTTGATAATGGTAATGCTTACTTCCAAGGCGAAGTATCCGCTTCAAATTATAACCTTAACGGTGGTAACGAGAATATATCTCTTAACCCAACATATAGCCGTGGTGCTCTTGATGAAACAATATTCGATGGTACTAAGTACTTTGAGAAACGTGTTATCAAGGTTATGCAAGGTAGTGAAAACGCTACAACAGCTACAACATCTGAGTTTGTTAAATCTTCAGATGCACCAGGCGCATCATCTTACGTATTAAGAACATCTGCATATAGAAACTTCTATTCTGATTATATTGAAGTTGAACCTGGTGAAGAAGTATTTGGTGAAATACATCAGAAAACAATTTCAGGCTCAGGTGGTCGACTTTATTATGGTATTGAGAGATTCGATAAAGATAAGAGACCAATTGCAGGTAACACAGGTACTACTTACTTTGTTGTAGGTGGTTCAATACCTACCCAAACAACTTGGCAAACATATAGAAATCATCATACTATTCCAACATCTCATACTCCATATAATGGTTCAGATGGTGGCGGTGTAAGATATGTTAGATTAAGAATTCTATACAACTATCCAAGTGGTGGAGCATTAAGAGAGTTTACAGCTCCTGTATTAAGAAGAACTAATCAATTTGGCCATGTTAGAACTGATTACGATGTATTTGCTAATAGATTCTACTCTGCACAAAACACAAGTTATTATATTGACCCAGACAATACGTCACTTATTAATGATTTGACTGCTGACCGTATTGATATGAATATCATATACGACAGAGGAAATACTGGTTATTACTTAGACCCAGATGCAACTTCGCAAATACGTCGATTAAAAGTAAATACAACTGGTAGTAGTTCAGCTCTACGAGCGCTGACTATTAAAGACCAAGGTACAGGAGAACTCAACTTTGGGTCTTATCCTGCTTCTTGGACATCTGCGCTGCAAATCCAAAATAACAGTAACACTGATATGATTTGGATCTCACCATTAGATGACGGTTATAGTGGCCGCTTCCGTATGGCAGGTGCAGGTTTAGATTTTTATACAGATGGCGCAGTTAATAATACTGGTACACACTCTCTGTTTGTAGGAAGTGGTTATGCCCAAGGTATAAATTCACTTAGAGCTCCAATATTCTACGATAGTAACGATACAAACTATTATGTGAATCCAAATAGTGATTCCGTATTGCATAACGTTAATGTTAGAAATTATGGTTTAAGATTAGAACGTAATTATACTCACAATGGTATATGGTTCAATGGTGGAACTGACCAGAACCACGTTCTTTGGAATCACTACTATGGTGGTCCTGCAGGTCGAGGCGGTGCAGGTTCAGGTGGATTTGATGGTATACTTTGGAATACATATGCTGGTATAAGATTACGTGGTGGTTCTGCCGGTGCTTATAATCTTGCTCGATTCTCAACTAGCAGCGGTGGTAATACTAATACTCACTTTGTACAACTTTATGCAAATAACGTTGAGCAACTAGGTACTCGTGGCAGTTATGGTTATGCTCCTAACCAGATGCGATCACCTATCTATTATGATACCAATACTGCATACTTTGGAAACTTCGACGGGGAATCATCACTCAATACATTAAGAACTGCAGGTAGAGTTGTAATTGGTGGTAACTTTGGTAATAACGCATATAACTCAGTAAGTTCTACAAGATTACACTTTGGTGGTGGTAACTCTGATGCAAATGGTAATTACTATATTGGTACTAACCTTGATAACTATAATGGTAATTATACCAAGTTAGATTTAAGATGGCATACAGGTATTCGTATGGGTGCTCAGGCAGTCTACGGTGGTACTCGATTCTATAATAACGAAGACTTAAGCACATTATTATTCTCAGTTGGTCGAAGTGATACTCATGTTCGTGTTGAAAGCGGAAGTAATTTATATGTTACTTCTGGTGATGCAAGAGCTACAATATTCTACGATATTAATGATACTAATTACTATGCTAATCCAAATGGAACATCAAGATTCTATGAACAGCGTAACGTTTGGAGATTACATCTTGGTGATGAATCCAATTTATATAATGCTGTCTTACAAGAAACACGTAGACCTGATTTAACTGTTAAAGGACAATATCCTCAGATTAATATCATGTCGTCTGAGATTAATAATAGTACTCACGGCCCAACATTAAGATTCGTTGGTTATGATAGTGCTAATGCTTCATCAGGTAATTTTAAACACTGGGTAATTGGTACTTCTGCAACAAATGCAACAAGATTAAGCTTTGGTTATTCACCCAACCAAACTAATCCACACTATGGTATTGGTAGAGGTTGGAGTAGCGGTAATAACGTTGCTATGTTCTGGTTAGAAAATAACCGTAACGTTTATGCAGAAAATAATATCTATGCGAATCAGTTTATTAGTAGACAGAACACAGGTTACTATATTGACCCAGATGGCACTACAAGATTAAATGAATTATTAACTAATAGACTTTATCCTTGTTACGACAATAACAGTAGCATCTATATAGATTACCCAACAGGAAATTATGGTTCAATCCAAGTTAATGGTGGTGGTGCAAGTGGTTGGGAAGGTTACTCAATTAATGGTCGTTATGTATTCATGTCGGCTGATAATAACCAAGTTGGTATATACAATGATATTGATAATGAGTGGATGTTATATGCTGAACGTAATTCTCACTTATATCTATATCACAACGGTCAATGGGAAGCACGTACTGACTCTGGATATTTCCGAATGGAAAGGTCTGGTAGAGCACCAATATTCTATGATTTAAATGACACTGGTTATTACGTAGACCCGAACTCAACAAGCAATAGCTCAATAAGACAAAGAGGTGGAACATTACATGGTCCTAACACATCTTGGGGTCAATACCTTGCAGTTGGTACAAACGGACACTGGTCTGGCTCTTATGCTTCAGTAGCAGCAACTAATGGTAACTTACACCTTGATGCAAGGTCAGGATACAGTATATACCTAAACAACTATGTTGGTGGTCAAACATATAACATAGGTAACTTCTACTCAGACAGATACTACGATCGTAACAATACAGGTTACTACGGTGACTTTGCTTCTACTTCGTATATGAATGATGTTAGAGCAAATATTTTCTACGAACGTGAAAACACTGCTTATTACTTCGGTGGTTCGCAGGGTGATGCAAGAATGCGTAACGTCAGATTCAACGAAGTTAGAGTTGAGAACGGCGCAACAATTCAATCAGTAAATGGTGGTGGTAGAATCTATATGGGTGGTAACTTCCATATTGATGCTCAAGGTGGTAACGATCTTTACCTCAACTATTATTCTGGTAGAAGAACAAGAATGTTTGCGCCTGGTCAAGTCGAGGCAGCAAGATTAGACACTAACCGTATCTTCTACGCGTTCTACGACCTTAGAGCTCCAATAATGTATGACTATAATGACACTGGTTATTATGTCAATCCAAATAGTAGCTCCCAGTTTAGATCAGTATATGCAAA
>Ga0233432_10002884_pt1 | contig 15825 bp, 18 predicted proteins | sample SI_122_August201_6_FD_179870 | JGI IMG/M metagenome (GOLD analysis project Ga0233432, IMG submission 179870) | Seawater microbial communities from Saanich Inlet, British Columbia, Canada - SI_122_August2016_10_MG | ecosystem: Environmental > Aquatic > Marine > Inlet | place: Canada: British...
AGAATTGGACTAGAGCCAACTAAAACACCTCAAATGTTCCCGTAAACTCTAACTCTAACTGTTCCGCCGTCAGCATCATTAGAAAGAGTTGTTCCACTAGCAATTGTGGTGTGCATAAAGGCAACCGAAGTGGCTGACTCATAAGCACCTGTCGCTGAACATTCTACTTTGATAGCAATATCATTAGTACTGTTATTAACATTATCGTTACCTGTAATCACAACCGCAGTGATTGTTCTTAACCCGAAGTCCGAGGCAGGAATAACTGAACCTGCCGCTACTACTTGGCTAATATCACAAATCGCATCAACGAAGTATTCATCACCCGAAACTCTTGGTGTTGTCATGCCTTTATGGTCTGCTAAGACCGTAACTGATTTTACTAAAGCCATCTAAAACACCTCACGAAAGGTTGGTAATCTTACCTTGACCCTTGAAGTAGGAACAACCCATTTCTGCAATTGTTCGGTACAAGGCTCGGTTTCCGAGTTGTCCAACACCGAATGGGTTTCCGTTACTGATACCATCTTCAAAGTATTGTGTAGGCTTCATAACGGCCATCCACATGTGGTCAGTATCAAGAAGAAGCATATCCGAAATGGTTCCCGAATCAGCCGAAGTGCTTTGCATTTGAGCAACAGGAATCAAAGGAATGTCGTAGTATGTAGCAACACGGAATCCAACTTCTGCACCCTTAACACCACGAACACCGTTCACTGTTGGAACGATTTCCTTTCTATCCATAAAGCGTTCTTGGCTTTGTAGAAGGTCGGACAGAGTTTGTAGTGTATCGTATCCTGTTAGAATAACCTTTGGTGAACCGCCGTTTTGTCGCAATTCACGAAGAGTAGCGTTTAGAATACTCAAAGTGAATGGGCGAGAACCACCCGAAGCATAACTAGTTGCGCCATTAACGACACAATCAAGGAAAGAAGCACTATCACGGTTTGTTCCGTAAATGTGATACCCTTCGTGGTGGTCAGCAGTAACAGAAGAAACAGGGAAGTTATCCGAGGTCATTTGGTCTAATTCAGCATTAGAGGAAATAATCTTGTAAAGAGAAAGGTAGTTTCGCTCAATGTTTGCGGCGGCGTTGGATTTATCCGCTTGAACATACGCTTCAAGAGGAGCCAAAAGCATTAGATTCTGTGCTTCTGCGTGATGCTTACCCATATCTTCACGCATTTGCGCTCTAATATCACCGATACCATCATCAATTTGAGCCATTTCCATAGCCAATTCGCTGAAATCAAACTGATGAGCGACGGTCTTTGGACTCATAGAGAGAACAGAGTATTCGGGAGCAATAGCAATTAATCCGTCAGCACTTGTTGAAAGAGATGCGTTTTCGGGGACACCACCGATATGGTCTAATCGTGGGGCATCGGTTCCTGCTAAGTCTGTTCCTGTTTGAGTGAAACTGTGTGTGTTTCCTGTTCCACCGGCAGGTCTCTTTGAAAGGACTCTCCATCCACTTGAGGTATAAGGTCTCTTAGCCATAACGGAAAGAGCATTGACTTCTCGGTTTAGCATTGACCAAACTTTCTGTCCGTAAAGAACATTGTAAAGGTTTCCTGCAATACCCGATGTTGGGGAGGCTTGAGTAGTATTGGAGTCGTGGCCTCCATGAATACCCGTTACTGCACCCGCAGTCTTCAAGAGCATGTTGTTTGCTCCATTATAGTTAAGTCCGTATGTTTGTGCTTCTAAATCTGCAATTGTGTTAATATATCCTGTCATCTTAAATCACCTCAAAGGTTGCTCCCGTAAGCCATTTTATGGATAGTATTCCAATCCATATCGGCTAATTCTTCCATAGTAGGGAGTGTAACTGTGGCTTCTTCTTGAGCCTTTAGAATGGTTTCCTTCTCAGCAGTCAATGACTTGCGAAGTAGGGTAAATTCATTCTTTAATGACGCAATTTCACCTGCGGCATCATATTGAGACTTAGCGAGAATAGTTTCTCGGTTTCCTTTTTCGGATTCAAACCTCTCAGCAAATTGCTTTTGAAGATTATCGTAAGCCAACTTTTCAAGTTGTTCTTGGCGGAAAGCATCGTAAGCCTTCTCAATGTTTCCAACTGACAAATCAAGAGTTTCTAACTCTCGGTTATTGAATGCTTTAACAACGGGCATAGTAGTAGGCTTTGGCTTACCGTTGTCAATAACGATTCTATCAGCAGGTTCACCAATTTCTACACCGGCTCCATCAAGGGTAGAAACATAGGCTTTTGCTTCGGAATCATTCATTTCAGTGTCCATGCTTTCTACTTCTTCCATACTTTCCATATCTTCGGAATAGCCGGCCTTGTAGTCGCCCTTTTCTTCTTCTTCTTCTTCCTTACGGAGAGTATTTACCTCGTCCATAAGTGCGTCTAACTCTTCAAGTGCTTTTTCTAGTTTACTCATTTTATTCACCTTTTTTTCTTGTTTCAAAATATCAAATTTTGCTTCTGGGTTTATTCCTTTTTCACAGATTGTGACTTCATGTAATTCTAACTTACTAATTTCATTGTATTGACCTAATTCGGGGTGATTCTTCTTTACCTTATGAATTGCTTGTCCCCCAATACTAAATGACCTTAATGAACCTTTTCTGATGCCTCTATTAATTTCTTTGGCTTTTTCTATATCGTCTCTTAATTTAATTACTACAAAAAATCCTACATCATCTACTTCGGTTTTCCATAGTTTTCCATTTTTGTCTCTATAAGATTTTATTACTTCTCCTACTTGAACATTTGAGTGGTTTGTCATTACATTTCTAAATTTTGCATTTTCCATGTATTTATCTACTGCTTGGTTTAATGCTTTGAGTGTGATTAAATCATTTTGTTTGTCTACGATTTCAATACTTGCATATCCACCAATCATTAGGTCATCGCTTTTTAGAATCCGAAACTCTTGTAGGGTGTCTCTCTTTAGCATGAGTGACATTTCTACCAATCCTTCGTTCTCTAATCAGGTACTTAAACAAATCGCTTATCGTGGTATTTTTACTTTAGCGTGTTTATCTTCTTGAATGTTCCATAATCCTTCATCCCCGTCTTTATCCGCAGGTTTTTGTTCATATCCTGTCCAAGCCAGCCACATTTTTTCATTACCCACCGGAAGATACCTAACATGGAATTTAGTTTCAAATTTGTTTCCTTCTAAGAAGTACTCATGATAACCATGCCTTTGAATGCCTAATTTTATGTCTCCTTCATCAACTACCTTTTCATTATCAGTATTTTGAGCGACTTCGGCAGGGTACTTTCCTGCCGCCCCGAATAAATCAAATAGTTCTTTTTCGTTCTCAGTGTCAATTAACCAATTGATAGTCTCCTTTCCTACCTTAATGATAAGATTAAGATTGTCGTCCTTTCTTTTGTATAGTTTGAATTTACCGGTTTGGTATTCCTTTGGGGTTTTATATTCGGAAGTCTCTGCTTTTAGTAAGCCGTCTGCTTGAAGTTTATTATCTACAAATGAAATATGTTCTCTTTGATTTGCCCAATCTTTTAGTTCGCTTAGTTTACTATCCAATACATCTTCATAGACTTCTTTATGTTTAGAAACTAAAAAGTTATGCACTTGCTTAACTGATTTAGGGCCATTATCTTGTAAGAAATTATTAATCGCCACAGTGAGAGTACTCGTTTTAGTTTTCATGATTTCTTCTGCTTGGGATTTCCAATCATCTAAATGTATTGTTGCATTCTTAGCCATTAGATTGTCCTCTTCAAAACCATACACCACAAAACCATTTAGGTCGGATTTACATATAATATGTGCTTCACCATGAATATGGTCAGTAATCTTGATTCCTTTCGTTAAGGCTTCCACTGAATAGTTTAATGATTTCTTAGTATCTTGCGATAACATTTCCAAAGTTACTAATTTATCGGGGTACTCTACTTCGGGGATTTCAATAACCTTTGCAGAATACAAAGTATATCTTTCTCCTGCGTTCTTAACTTCATCTACCTTAACTCGGATAATTTCTCCGACATTGGCTACAATTTTTGTATTGAGGGCTTTACCTACATTCATATAGTTAATACCATCAATGTCTTGAAAGTATTTACCTTCCCCTTCGGCAGGGCCAACACCTACGGTATAAGAATAGAGATTGCTTTTTGTCTTTTTCTTATCTAATACGATAACATCTAAATCAACAAACTTCTTCCACTTAATCCATTTAGGATTCTTTTTTGTTCCCACATAATAGGTTGAGGTAGCGTCTTTGATTACTACTCCCTCGGAAGTAGGCATTTCCATAATCTCTTTAGAATATTCTTCAATGTCGTTTAGATTATCCGCTTCCCTAGTATCTTTCTTAGAAGGAAATTTCAATACATCTGCTGAATGGGAAGAATAATTATTGAATAGAATGGTCATTCTATTCTTTAAGGTCTCATCTAATAAGTTTTGAGCCTCATGTCTCATTATGTCAAACACATGACATTTTAGTGTAGCCTGTGGATATTTGTTCTTAAATACATGAGAAATAGTATCTGCTCTATGTAGGGCTTCCTCTCCATCAAACAAAATTAATTCAGCATCTAATATGCAATCTCCGAAGTGTTTTGCTTCTAATTCTTTAGCAATCTCTGAACATTTCTCGGTAATGTTCTTTTTATTGTAAGAGAAAATAATGATTTTATTATCTATCTTTTGTAATTGTACTCTCATACCATCATACTTTTCTTGAACATACCAATCACCGCTAAACCCTTTAAGTTCTTTAATGTCATCTATATCAAATATACGATACATTGGTTTGTTAGGAATAATAAAATCAGTTAAAGATTTTTCTTCTTCGGATTTTTTCTCTTTCATAATAACATTAGATTTAGAAGTCTTTTCATCTTCTACTCCTTCAATGTCCAACAATTCATCTAATTCTTCTTCATCGTGTCTTGAAAGCATTAACAGTTCTAATGCTTCCATAGCCTTTTCAACTGCCTTTTCAACCCGTTTAGACTCTTTTTCATCCCCGTAATGCTCAATAATATACAACCCAATGTCCTCCGGTGATAGGTCAAGCCCCGCCAACCCCTCGGTAATGTCATCCGGTTGCATGTCTTTAATCGCATAAATTTCCTTAGAAAGAGCCTTGCTATCGGGACGCAAAGCATAATGCACAAACTTAATCATAGATTCGGGACTGCCTAGTATTTCTTCTAATACCTTGCCTTTAAACCTCTTAGCGAAGGGGTCATCTACTAAATCGGAAGAGAATCTAAGAAGTTTAATTGCTTCATATAGTTCCTTTGCTTGTAAAGTAGAGGGGTCTTTGGTGTCTGTGTTTTCTAACAGGTCTTCATCTACAAAAGTTTTCATTTCTTTTCCTGCGGCATCTAAATCATGGTAGGATTCAGTCACTAACTCTACTGCCTTTCGCCAACGACTACCGTATTCTTTAGGGTCATTAGCGGCAGAGAGGTATGCTACTCTTGTTTTCTCAAACAATCGGATAATTTCTTCCGATGGTTGCTTATCCTTCTCAATGTTAGAGAGGTTCATTTAGAAACCTCACATATTTTTTGAAGCAAATGAAGCAAACTTTTTACTTGGGCCATCACTATTTGTTATTTCAGTCAATCGTTCAATCTTAGTCCCTGTTTCTTGTTCATAGGAGTCTAATAGTGTAGAAAGCCTACTCTTAGGAACACTAACGCCTTGAATAATAACGCTATCTCCACTATCCTCGGCATAGTTAGTACTGCCTACGCTCATATCTCTTTTACTTATTTCTCCAAGCCCTTTAACATAATTAGCAAACTTTTTACTTGGGCCATCGCTCATAGTTATTTCAGTCAATCTCTCAATTTTCCTTCCTTTATTGTGCTTTTGTTCGTATTCGTCTAGCAATTGAGGCAATTTATCCTTTTTAATATCTACTCCTTGAATAATAACACTATCTCCATCGTCTTTTGCATAGTTAGTACTGCCTACGCTCATATCTCTTTTAGCGATAGGCTCAAACTTGGTCTTGTCTTTTTCAGCCTTCGGTCGCTTAACTTTGACTTGTTCCATTCGGTCATCCTTTTCATCGGGTAAGCGATTCCCTTCCATAGATTCACGAAGTAACTCCTTCGCTTTTCTTGCTTTTTCAATAGTCATGCTGATAATTCTTTCTTCTCTTGTTACTTTTTCGGGCATAGTTATACATCCTTATCTGTTTTTGTTCTAAAATTGAATTTTCCTGTTTGTACTTTAGGGGGCTTTCCAAATAGTTTTGAGTCGTCTTCTAAAAATTGCTGACACTTACCTTCATTATCTACACTAACAAAAATTAAGGTACACTGTTTCTTTTTATTGTGTTTACAGGCTACTGCATGACAACGCTGAACCTTACAGGAATCTGCCTTTTCAATCAATTAGACCCCGCCTTCTCAACCATTTTATGAATGTCCGACCACGCCATAGACGATACATCGGGGCCACTGACTGCGCCTACATTATCAATAAGGGGAGTAGGACTACTGCTAACAACGAATCCCGACTTCATAAGAAGATTATCCTTGTGATATACTGCGCTTTCTAAGGCCTCAATTTTACTAGTCAAAGCCTTGATGATAGCCAACATTTCTTCATTAATTGTGTTTTCTTCTGTCATCTCAATCATCTCTCTTTTTGGGCGGGTGGACTAATTCACGCAATTGCTTATAGAGCAACTCGTACTCCTTACGAAGTTTCGTAGCGGTCGCCACTATGTCAATGTTGCGCTCATCCATTGACTTCATTTTTTTATTGAGTTTTTTATCGGACTTGGTTAAATCTAATTCCTGTAAAACCCCAATCAGTTCTCCGAGTTTAGTGAAATCTTGTCCGAAAAATTCAGTGGGTTCTGCGGCTTGAAGAGTCTTCTTGAGTTTCTTTCGCCCCTTAGCATCTAAGGAATCAAGTAGTTTCTTTTTTGGAGGTGTCACTTCCTTTAAAATAAACTCCTTTCCTTCGTTATAATAATCCCATGTCATATTTATTCCTTCCTTATATCTTTAAGTTTTTTAACTGCCCTTTCAATTTTCTCTACTTGTTTCGTTAGAGGTTCTATTAAAATAATATATCCATCAATTTGCTTAATCATCTCAACTGCTTCCTTATCTTTAATAATGCCTTTATAGTCACTCTCTGTTACTTTGGTAGTGTCTTCGCTACTCATCGTTCCCATTACCTTTAGCGCACCCATTTCATCGCTTGTTTTAACAACAATGCGTTTCATAAACTTCTCGGCTAATCCATCAAAGCCTTGCTCTTTTAATTTTTCTATCTCAGCAAAAATTTCTTTCCTAGTAGTATTCATAGATTTTTCTATTTTTCTTGTTATGGGTATCAATTCTTTAAATTGTTCTTTAGTCTCATTTACTTGATTATTTTCTGCTTTGATTTGTTTTATTTCTTTCTCTAGACTTTTGATTTTATTATCATCTCTGTCTTCTTCCGCTACTTCTTTTAATTCTTCTATTCTTGCTTTCTTTTGTTCTATGTCTGTTAAGCCCTGTTCATTTACTAGGTCTGCAAATTCTTTAAGGGCTTCCATTGAGGATGAGGCAGTTTCTTTATACTTATTCTCTAAACGCTTTGCGTCTCTAAGGGTTTGTCTAAGTTCTGTTAATTTAGCCTTTTCTTCTAGAATTTCTTTAGTAACTTTCATCTTTAACTTAGCAATTAGTTTTTTTCTTTTATTCGGCAGATGAATTAAAGCAGATGGGGTTTTAGTATCAAATGGTATAGGGGAGGTAGGTGGTAGTGTTGTTTTTCCTGCTACTGATATTGTCGCAGGTTTAGTAGTTATTTCTTGGTATTCTTTTATTTTTTGCTGACGGTCATCAAGCGTCTCTCCTTCTGCCCTAGATGTAAGTAATGTTCGGGCTTCTCTTAAAATGGTTTTTTCTATATTGGGATTAGAAATTTTAGAGTCTAATTTATTAATCAAATCTAGTAGATTTTCTTCTTTTGTCTCCAACGATTCACTATGCTTTGATAGTTTCCCCGCAAATCGTGATAGTTTAGCATTTAAGTCTTTAACAAATTCCGGTTTTAGGTTTTTAGTTTTCCCAACAGTCTTTCCCTGTTCGTTCTTTTTTTCTTCAAGGCGTTGTCGCATACTTTCAAATTTGATTTGTCTCTTCCTTTTACTTTGCTTTGTAGATTCTTTATTTTTAGGATTACTTTTAGCACTAGAAGGCCGTGTTCTAAAACGATTGATATGTATAATTTCAAGTACCTCTAAAAAGGTCAGTGTTTTTCCCTCTACATCATATTCCTTTTCTAAAAGTTCCTTATATCTTTCTTCTATAAGTAAGATATTTATTTCGGGTAGTCTCTTAGGTCTAGAAACCCTCACCTCTCCATCCTTTTGTCGGACTGTTTTCTTAGGCGGAGTTAGCGGTCTCAATACTCTAGTATTAACTCCCCCATCTTCGTCAAAAGTGGTAGTAAGGTCTATGTTTTCAGTTAAGTGGCTTCTTTCCTTTCCCTTATCTTGATTTAGATTATAAAGAAAGTTGTAAAGAGAGTTAGAATCATACTTAGTTCTTATTTTATCTAAGGAAGCATTGTTTTTGGTAGTGTACCCACTAACGAATTTATCGGAAGGTAGCACTTCTACATTTTCTGCTAAGTCCTCAAGCGCAGGAGCCAAATTCTGTAATTTAGTAAAGGCTCTGTGTGCTTTCTTGTATTGGTTATACTTTTGGGTATAGGAATACTCTTCCTCTTTACTCTGCTCGCTCTCAATCTCTTTAGTAGATTTACCTTTCTTATCTTTAGCAGTACCAAAACTTTGAGTCCCACCTGCGATAGTCGCCAAAGCCTCATCGGATTCCTTATCTCTAGTGTCCTTATCGGACTCTTCTTCGGCTTTGATAAGAACCATAATATCACTTCAAAAGGGAATGTTTTCTTTTCGTCCTCTTCGCTTAGGTGGAAGAGTCACTACATCGGGAATATCCCTACTACTAGGCATTTTCTTAGGGGTAGAATCCATAGGGATTCCTGCAATATCTAAATTCCTGTTGGTTTTTCTTTGCATAGAAGCATTAGTATTCAATGCCTTGACCTTTGCTAATTCCTTTCTCAATCTAACTTCTTTTTGTCTCATGTCTTCTTTCATAGTAAGTCCCCCGATTCCTTTAAAAATCTAAATACTTCTTCTTTGTTCATTTTTGCTACTCGGTTCATCATCTGCATAACTAATTCTTCCTTAGTGTAATCATCAATATCTTCCTCTTCTTCAAAAGGTTCTTCTAAAGGTTCTTCTACCAATTGTAGGTCTTCTCTTGGGTCTCCTCCCTTAATTGGGATTTGAGTTTTATTAGGGTTTAAGGGATGATTTCTTGTACCTTTCCCCTTTCTGTCCCTTGCAGTACCCGTTTTTCTTTTAACAACATTTTCCCAATCCATATCAACCAACTCTCCTTTCGTTTCGTGAATCTACATTTTGATTGCCCGCTTCTTTGGGTAATCCTGTCATACGCTTATCCGGCCCTACGCTCATCCTTGCTTTATTTCTTGTGGCCGGTGGGTTCTCTTGTGGCTTACTACCACCACTTTCTGCAAACATTCTCGCTTGTTCATCTAAGTCTCTTTGGTCTAAATTAGAACCTGCTAATGGGTCTTTTTCAACGGGCTTATCTTCCCCTTCCGGCTTTTGTTCCGATTGTGGTTCGGGCTTACTGAAAGTAAAGTTACCATCTTCATCCATATCTACTTCAAACCCTAGATTCTTAGTAGAAGCGGCGATTCCTACTTCTAATTCTCTTTTACGAAGTACTGCTACTTCATCCTCTTCTTCACTAGGAGGTAATTTCAAATCCCAATCGGTAATACCGAATTGTTTTATTAAGAAAGGAAATACATAATTATTGTAAACATTTTGAGCCATCTGTACTGCCCTGTTAGTGACTAAGATTTGCATACCCTCATTATTGAGGCCACCGCTAGTAGTGTTATCAGCCATGAAGACTTTACTTACTCCATAGAATGCTGAAATCCTGTCTCGCAAATCATCCTTAACTTGCACATAGTCCATTTCTTTTAGACTATCCATGAATTTAATCCATTCAACGGAACCCTTTCCGCCTTCTGCTTCAATGCCCATAACGGGAATAAAGTGAGGGTCAGTCTCCATTTTCTCTTTAACAGAACGCCAAAAAGAACGCATAGAGTCCATGTTGCGAGTTTGTACTGCAAGCAGTCCTCTCGGCATACGGCTCTTAGTATAAGAAGAATTAACATAATTTTCCATAGCAAGTAGCGTAGTAATGTGATTGTAAAGAGTGATAACAGGAGACAAACCATAAAGTCTTGAAGGACTATACTTGCTAAAATGAAGTACTTCTCCTTTGAGAAAATATTGGTCTTTACCACCGACTCTATTCACATAATGAACAGGGTGAAGAACACTATTACACTCTTCGCATTTTTCATGAGGCTCTACTGATAAAAAGTTCCTATGATTAACGCAGGTGAAACCTTTGGTTCCTCGTTGCCCTAACTCATCGGAATAAATAGCCATAGTTACAGGGTCTCCCCGATAAACCTCTTTGATTCTGTGCATTCTAATTTTTTGATTTCCGTCTATGAAATACTCTTTAACAAGGACAATGTAAGCATCGTCCATAATATTCAAGTCATCTTCTAATTCTTTCAAAACATCAATGAATAGTTGTTCTGCTTTATTGACATATCCTTCTATGAAATCCTCTGCATATTGAAGTTGTTTAATGTCGGGCTTTCTTAGGTTGGTACTTTCACATCGGGAACATTCTAAAACCGGTCTCTTGTGTTCTTTTTTACAATCATTACACCTTGCTTCGTAGGCCTTTTCCCACACATAGCCCCGCCTAAAAATTTCTTGTTTTAATTGAGTAATGCAGGTTCTAGCAATCACTGAATTTTGAACCATATGATAAATAACAGGAGCAGTCATCATATTGCTTTGTTGCCTTTCTTGAATACCTATGTTGTAGATACTCCTATCTTCAGGCTTAGGAGTCGTTCTTCTAAATAAATTAGTAAAACTGAAACGCCGCTTTTCATCAACCATGTGTCCACCTCCCCTCTTTTAATGCACTATGCCCAATACTTATCAAGATACCTAATAGGGGCGACTCCACTTGAGGGCTTCCTCTATCTTACAAGTAAAGCAAAAGTCACTAATCGCTTCCGTCTTCTTGCACTTCCTACATACCGTCGCATAACGAATCTTCTTAGGTAGTTTTGTGCGAACCTTGTGCTTAAATAAGTCATAGTGTCTTCTCGGCATAATATCACGCTACAAGAGTACCTATATTTTCTAAAGAATCCATAACGGATATTTTACAGTTGTCTGTATATTTTTGAATATCATCAAGATTTATATTTTCTTTACCCCAATCAAAACCTACATGGTCTTTGTGGTTTTCCCACTTCATTAGTTTAAAAATTTCATCACATCGGCCCTTATACCAATCAGCCTTCTTGTATGATTTTTTCATGCGAATTAATTCTAACAATAATTTAGCATTCCCTTTCTTTAATCTAAAGTGAGGTAGGCATTTGGTCAGTAAATCTGTAACATCTGCTTGGGAATAAAAGTTAAGTCTGTTAATTAGTCTAGTGTCTTGTGGTGATTTTTGGTCTAAGTGCATTCTACCATATCCTATGGATTTGTGCATTTCCTCCATAAATGCCCTACCTCGTTCCCCCGTAGCAACTAAACCTACTCTTGGATTCATCTTACGGTCTAAAGTAATGTAACCATCGGAGTCAATAAAGGCCGCAGTGTACGCCCAAATGTTCTTTTTAATTTCATCGGGTATTTTGTAAAACTTACCTTCAATAGAAACAATTCCTAATTTCTTAATCTCTTGTGAAATTACATTAGGGCTTGACATTTTGTAAAGGTCAGTAGGCATCATATCGTGAACCATTCTTGCACCTATGCCGTGATTCTCACATACTGTCTTTAGAATGAAATCCCTTTGTTTTTCTTTCTTTGTTTTGCCTACTGCTTGGCTACTAATTTTTGCTATGCTTTGTCTAAAACCCCTTTTAGCAAGAGACATAGTTTTTGAGAGGGCGGCATATTCTTTAGAATAAGCCATGTTTTTTTGCTCAATTTCTGCCTCCCAATATTTACAAAGAGAATCAACTACCTCTCTTCTCTCTTCTTTAGATTTCATCTTGTGAAGTTTTCGCAAATCTTTTTCATTGTATCTCATCTTGAGAAGAGTTTCCTTGTATGGAGTTAGCCAATAGATGGAATCAATACACTTAAACAAATGGTCGGAATAAGCATCAATCATTGTATCAATAGCCTTTGACATTTTATCCCTGTTATCCCCCTTCAACTTTCTTCTTGAACGGCGCATTTGTTTTACCAAATCCGGTATGTCTTTCTCTTCTACAACATATTCTTCGGGAAAGGTAGAAAGCATCTTTCTTGCTTCACTAGCATTTACTTTAAAGTCATCACAGATTTTGTTTATTTCTTCGTACTCCGAAAGAACAAAGGTAGAAGTTAAAGTCTTAGTTAAGTCTGTTTCAAGCACTTTCTCGGCTTCATCAAGTACTTCCTTTTCTTCATCCTTTAGCCTAGCCAACTCTTCATATTGACGAGAGGCTTCTTCATATTGTTCGGCAGTAGGCATATGATTTCCTCACAAGTTCAAACCTATGCCTCTAAAGCCCCCTGTGCGGGCCGTAGGAGCATCGTCAAATACTCCCAAATCATCTAGTAGTATGAAGTTATCTGTTGCCCTATATGTTGCCGCATTCGCCAACGCAAGGCTCATTACCATGTCGTCATGTGCGCCAATACCCTCAAACTTTCCTCGGTCAGTGATAGCAAACATAGATAATTCTTCAATTAAAGCAGAGGAGACTCTTCTACTTTCTTCATTACCATAAGGGAAATTCATCTTTTTATTCTCAAGAGTCATTTGTAAATTAAGAATAATTTCCTGTTTGTTCTTACGGGTGGTGTTAAAGTCATGAACATTCAAATCAGCAACTTGGCGTAACTCTTGTGTAAAGGATTTAGCAAAGGTATTTGTTTCAAATAGAATTGCTTCCGGTCTAAATACCTGCCCAATAATTTTTACTTTCTGTATGTTTTCTCGGAATTGAACATTCTTTGCTCGGTCAATATGAACGATTGATTTATTCTCATTTTCATCAACCTCAAGAACAGTAATAACATTGTAATCGCCATCAGTAGAAATAGCAGGGTCTACCCCAACGAAATACTTCATGCCTTCTCTTCTCATTGATTTCAACACTAGGTCTTTATTCTTAGCAACATCTAAGTATTCGGGATTAAAGAGAGAAGTACCCGTTGAAATAGGAACACACATATACTCTCTTGTAAACATCATTGAACCTACTTCTGCTTTACGAGCCATAAGCGCATCATAGTTCCAACGGTCAGGCCAAAGCGGTTCATTGAGGGCATTTAGACAAGGATAGGTATTTACTGTATAAGCAGGATTTTCAGCCAACTGTTTGTAAATATCAGTATAACTAAAAGGAGTACCAATGACTCTTAAGGAAGCAGTGTGGTGAAGCGTTGGTATCATGTCACCATAAAACCAATCAGTTACCTTTTGAATACCTGTAATACTAAACTCTTTCAAAGGGTCATCAATAATAATTTCTTGAGGGTGAAGACCACGAATCTGTGAACCAACGGAACGCTCAAGGATTTGATTTCCATTGGTTAGGGTAATGTTTCCAATAGCCCAACCTCTTGCAGGTTTAAATTTCTTCAACATCGGGTGAGTAAACATTTTGTCAATGTCCCTCATGTGAACAAGAGTCTGCTTTTGGTTAGAAGATATGTAAAGCATTTGAAAGGGAGGTTCTTCAAAGATTAATTTCCACACAACCCAACTGTGCATGAATACAGATTTTCCGTGGTCACGACTACAAATAATAACTGTTCTTTGAGTACTGTTCATTAACTCGTACCATTCTTGAATATAAGAAGGAAAGTCAAAACCTAATACATTTTGAAAGAAATAAGGAAATGAGTTTTTGGATAACTTCATATCCATTTCATGTTCAAAGTTGAATGTGTCTAATTCCATTAGGATTCCTCCTGTTCGTGTTCGGGTGAGAAAAATATCGGAAGAGTACTGTTATTTTTTATCCTATTAGCCATATTTTTATGAAAACGACGCAATTCACTATTACCTAGTTTTTCTGCCCTTCTTTCATACTTTTTATGAAATGCTCTTTTTTTGTTGTTTGTCATATTGTCATATTCTTCTCTAGTATGTTGTATGCCTAAAGAAGATTCCCCACCATGTTTCGGGGAAGGAAAAGTAGGCAAGTCTAATTTTTGAGTTATTCTACCCATCATTCTTGAATGGAATTTTGTATCTCTTTCCCGCCTTAAACTTTGATGATAATTCTTTTTTTGATTATCTGTTAAATTATTATAGGCTTCTAGTGATAATTCTACATACGGGTCTAATTTTCCCGTAGGAGTTGTTTTCAGTTTGGTTTTTCTTCTATTATCACCCTCCAATTCTTGAGAATAATAATCATCACATTCTGTCTTACCTTTCCGAAGGCAAACCCTCAATCTTCTTTCTTGTCTATTATGAAAACTTCTTAAATTATGATAGTATTTCATTTCTTGATAAATAGGATTTTCTACATCTGTTAAATCAACTGAATGTTGAGTTTGTAATGCGTTTAATCTTGTATTATTCCCATCCGCCTGTCTTCTATGCCAGAGCCTTCTTACTTCTAAAGAAGCCGCATTATATTGCGCTTCATTACGAATATCCGCTTTAAGAATAGAAAACCAATCCATCATGAATCCCTTGCACTTCTAAAAATATTCATAAAGGCTCCTTCAATATTAGAAACTCTTGCATCAAAACCTAAAAGTAACTGCTTAAGTTCTTTCAAATCAATATCTTGTCCATCAACAAATTCACCCACAATTTCTTTCATGTCTCCCATGATTTCTATTGCATCACCTAGTTGCCCAACCAAGACTCTACCATCAACCTGTAATCTGTCATTAGATAGTTTTCTAATCATATTAAGACCCCTTTCTCCACTTTTTATTCTTCTTTTCTTTGGTTTTACTTGGACTCCACTTTACTTTATCAGCCCAATAAGCCGCAGACATTTTACCACGCTTAATGTTCTTAGCATGGCGGGATTTGAATGCCTTTCGTTGTCCGGCGGTTTGATTTGTTTTAACTCCTCTTTGCCCAAACTTAATGTATTTTCCTTTTTTATTCTCAAAGGCCATAACATGGTGCGATTTATTAGAATCGTCTTTCAATCTTTGTGGACTATTGAGTTTAGAAAGCCCCTTGTTCTTGGCTCTTTCTAAGGCTTTTGACCTTGCGCTCTTTGGCTTCTTCTTAAGAATATCAAACCATGTCATCTTGTAAATCCTCTCCCTTTGCTTTTTTGGGTAAACTTCTTTCCTGTTGGGACATGTTGTTGGCCTTTCTTTCGGCCTTCTTTTTTCTTTTTGTCTTGGTAATTCAATGTGCCTTGTTTTGTTGATTGAAATTTACTTTTAGGCATATATCTTCCTTTGGCTTTAGCAGGAGCAGTTTTACCCTTTGCTTTTGCTTTATGCTGTTTTTGACTGCCCCAATCTTCGTTTTTCCAATCGGTTAAATCTTGTTGGGTTTCTTTCTTAGCCTTTAGAACACCTTTCCAATTAGTCACGATAGCCACCACCTGCTTTTTTGTAAGCCAAAGCCACCATTTGTGCCTTTCTTGCAGACCATTTTCCGGCAGGGCCACCTTTAGAACCTGCTTTAATTCGTGCTACTATTTTTTTACGCATAGTAGGCTTAGTATAATTACCTGCGGC
>Ga0233432_10002887_pt1 | contig 15818 bp, 10 predicted proteins | sample SI_122_August201_6_FD_179870 | JGI IMG/M metagenome (GOLD analysis project Ga0233432, IMG submission 179870) | Seawater microbial communities from Saanich Inlet, British Columbia, Canada - SI_122_August2016_10_MG | ecosystem: Environmental > Aquatic > Marine > Inlet | place: Canada: British...
GCTTCCAGTGAACTACTCTGTTTAGAATCCGTGCCGGTGGAGTTTGCGTCGGAGGCATCCGGTTTCGTTGTGGTCTGATTCGTATCCTCTGCGGTTGTGGTGTCATCGGTTGTCTCAGTCGGTTGACTTGAGCAAGCCCAAATGGTGAAGACGGAAGTCAGGAGAAGGGTTCGCAATGCGAATAGTTTGTAGCCAAGTTCGGAATTCATGAACTTATCCTTTGGTATTTTTTGATCGGGGTCAAGATGGGTAAGCACTTACAGTTTGCGGGCCCGTAAGTTTCGGAAGGCGACCGTGCCTCCCTTGCCGTGATGCTGAATTCCGAAATGTCCTTCGAGCGATTGCTTGTGTTCCACTTCGGCAACCAATTTGCCGTTGACGAAAGTTTTGATGCTCGAGCCTTTGCATACCACCTTGAATTTGTTCCACTCCTCGGGCTTGAACACTCCCTTGATCCGTTCCTTGTATTCGGCGTCCGTGTCTTTGTTCGGGTAGAGCCATCCTCCCATTCCGATTCCATAAACTCCACCTGGTTTAGCCTGATCGATTTCGCATTGGTAGCCCTTTGGTTTGCCTTGACCACCAACGAGCCTGAATCCCAGACCTGAGTTGAATCCTTTATAATCTAGGGGAATTTTTACTTCCGTCTCGACTTCGAAATCCTTCATTTTGAGATCGGAAACAACCCATACATTGACCTTCGAGAAAAGATGGATTTCTCCCTTTTGGGCCACGAAGGATTCGACCTTGGCCCGAGGGGTCCAACCGGTGGTACTCTTACCGTCGAAAAGAGGAAACCAGGACATTTTATTTTTTTCTCCGAGAAGGTGATAAGTGGAGGTGAAGAGCAGAACGAGCGCGATAAAGAGGTAGTTCATTTTTATTCAACTGAGATCGAGGGGACCGCCTTTGCAAAGTTTGGGGTTCCCGAAGGTTTCCAAAGGGTGACCAACGGCATGAGCAAGGCTGAGTAGGAATCGGTTGTGGGCACTGTTCTCGCAGGAAAGACTTCGTCCCATCCTAAAGCCAAAGCCATTACCGGCGAGAACAAAGGGGATGTCGTTGAGGGTGTGACTGTTTCCTTTGCCCAACTCGTTTGTCCAAATGACCAAGGTGTGGTCGAGCATCGATCCTTTGCTTCCCGGTTCTGGAGTACTTTCAAGTTTTTTCAAAAGGTAGGCAAGTTCTTCGGCAAACCAGGTGTTGATTCGCACGAGTTTTTCGTAGGCTTGCTTGTTTTTGTCGGGTTCGTGGGAAAGGGTGTGATGGGCATCGTCGATGTCCAACCAGTTCATCTTGGCTTGGCCTACGGACTTTGTGTACTGAAGAGTGGCGACTCGTGCGAAATCATTTACGAAGGAATTGACCAACATATCTATTTGCAAACGACCGAGTTGTGGCAAGTTGTTGTTCTGGTTTCGGAGTCCTTCCGGTAATTCAGGAGGTTGTGCAACCAGATTGGTCAAGGAACTTCCCTCCGCATATTCTTTATCCATCCGGTTGACCAGCTCGGAATGCTCGATCAAAAGCTTACGGTCTGATTCGGGGAGTTGATTGGCCACTTTATTGAGATCGCCCCGCAGGTCATCAAGAATCGATCGAACTTGCTTTTTTTCCCGGACGTTTCCGTAGAGTTTGCGGTACGCATCATACGGATCGGTGAGGGGAGTGACCGGTTTATTCGGGCCATCGTAGGACATCCGGGTCCACGGATCAGCCGTATCCTGAACGCCCACCCCAAAATGAAGAGCCCCAAAACGGGTTCTGGTTTCTTCCTTGGATTGCAGATGTTTACAAATTTCCCGGTCAATGGAAATTCCTTTGGGCCATCCCGATGGGGTGTTTCCTCCCCCCATGACGTTCCCTGGAAAAAGTTCGATGCCTGTAAGGAGGCAACTCATGCCCCTCATGTGGTTATCCCCATCTCCCTTCACCTTGTTGTGAAGGTTGCGGAGGATCAGCATTTGGTCGTGAAAAGGCTCAAGGGGTTTGAGGATGGGTTTGTGTTCAAAGTCATCCCCCATTGTTTCCGGCCAAAATTGATTGGGAATCGTTCCATTGGGGCTGAACATCACGATCAACCGTTGCTTGGGTGCGGAAGTCGACGTTTCTTTGGCAAAAAGGTTGGGTGACTGGGAAAGGATCGGAAGGGAAAGGGAAGAAAGCCCAAGTTGCTTAAGTGCGGATCTTCGGTTGATGGAATTAAAGTTCATGGGTGGTCGTACTTTATTTTAGAAAAGAAAAGCCATCGGATGCTCCTAAGAAACCGAGTTGAGAATATAGATCCCGCAGGCTCAATTGTTCATTTTGTAACATTTCGGAAAGTTTGCTCGTGTCAATTGCATGGTAGCTTTGCACAGGCTGCTTGGCAAGATGCTTGAAGAGTTCATCGACAAAAGATTTTGCAGGCTTCGTCGACTCCAACGCATGGGATAGAAGGTCCTTTGATCCGTTCAACGTTCTTTCAATTCCCTCACTGTCCAAGTATTCGACCTTTAGATCAATCGGTGCACCTGCAATTTCTGAACGAATTCTACCGGTCGCATCAAAGTTTTCGAGGACAAACCCGGTTGAATTGATTTGGTCATGGCAACTCATGCAGTTGGCTGCTTTGGTTAATTCAGTTACTTTCTGTCTCATGGTCCAGTTTGGGTCAAAATCGGCATTCCGAAAAGAGACGGCTTCGGTTGGAGGTCGAAGGGTGCGGCCCAATATTTTACGGGCGGTGAAAACACCACGATGGATGGGCGAGCTTTCTTCCGGGTAGGAATGACTGGCTAAAAGGTAGGGGTGGGTGTGAAGCCCTTGCCTATTTAGATAAGAAGCATTCATTTCCACGAATCCAGTTGTATTTACATCATCGGGATAAGAGAGGCCATAGAAGGAAGCGATCCTCTCGTTGACTTCAATTTTTTTCATTTCAAGAAATTGTGGCCAGGTAATCTTTTGTTCCCAAATTGAATTTTCCATCCACCTCAAAAGGGACCTTCTTAAATCCAACGCGAGTGCGGGCGAAAAGTCTGGAAATGTTTTTTTACTCAGGGAAGGAAGTTCTTTGTTTTTCATATCCAGCCAATGCAAAAAGAAGTCGTTTAGTTTTGCCTGACTTCTTGGATCATCAAGCATGCGTCTGACTTGGCCCTCGATATGCGGTTTTTTTGAAAATTGATTTCGATCGATCATGTCATGTAATTTTCGGTCTGGTATGGAGTCCCAGAAGTACAAGGCCAGTCTCATTGCCACCACGGAGGAATCTTTTTCTTTTTTGGCAAGCGCTTGCCACTCGGGATAAAGGAAACGGGGTGATTTTAGGGCAGTGAGAACAATTTTTTCCACGGATATATGAAGTGGCGCGTTGTCGGTGAATTTTGAGTGCACGTACCGTTCAATCTCTTCATCCGATAATTTTTCACGAAATGCATATTGAAGGAATTGCTTGGTGAAAGTTGTAATTTTTTGTTTTCGATTTTCGTCTTTTTCGTTGGTCCTTGCCAATCGGTCCATTCGTTTGCCTGCAAAGATCGATGCTTCAAGTGCGGCGAAGGTGGTGGCTTCATCCCAGGTCGAATCTATTTGGATTCCCCGTTCATAGCCATGAGATGCGTCGTCGGGTGGAAGTTTCTGTTGACTGACAAAAGAGGGAGGAACGACTTGAGTGTAGAAGTACTCGGCGGGAATAATCTCCTTGTCTCCGATCGGAGTTTTCCAGCTTAATTCAATCGATGCGTTGGGGTCGTCGAATTTGAAATAATTGAGCCTGATTGGGTAGGGGCGTCCACCGAGCAGAAATAACTTTGCCCCTTCTTCGCGAAGTGTCCCAGCCGTTACCTTTTCATCAATCAAAGGGCCTCCCTCGCTTTGATTGACGCTGAGTTCAAATCCGTTTGGTGATTTTACGAAGAACTCATACCAACCTGATTCTCGGGGTAGGATGGAGCCTTCCCAGTAGACGGAGAATTTTTTTGGATTCATGCCCTCCAGTGCAGCCTTGTCCCGATAATTAAAATGAATGATGGAATCAACTTGTTCGGCATGCATTTTCTTTCGCTTGTTCATGCCCTCCGCGTTGTAATATTTTCCTTTCAGACCCCGTTCTGACTTATTAAGGGTAGGATGACCTTCAAATTGACCAAACAAATCGGTGACTGATTGCCGGTATTGCCGATTGGTTAGACGGGCAAGCTGAACTTTAGAATCCTTTTTGAAAAGTTCGGGTTTTTTATAAAAACTTTCATAGAGAAACCTGGATATGGCATCCGCCTCCTTTCCTTTAACCAGATCCGGGTCGTAATCGGGCATCGTTTTGTCCACATAATGAATTAACTTTGTGATGGGCCAGTCTCCAACCAGTGGCTTGGAATATTCATCTTCCACACCCTCACCTTTTTCACCATGACACTCAGCGCAGTGCTCAGCGTAGAGCTTTTTCCCATTCGGAGAATTGGCCAAGCCCATAGAGCTTGCTCCAAGAATTAGAGCAAGCAAAAGACTTTGGTAATATCTTCCCCAAAACATGGTAGTCAGGATAAAAACTTACAGGCAAAATCCAACATTGAGTTGTCCCTTTTATAAACTTTTTAAAAGTAAGACCTAAAACAAACAACTAGCTTTTTCTTTTCCAAAGAAACATCCATTCCTCGTCTCGGCGCCCCTCAAAATGTCTTGGCTCCCAGTCATCGAGTAATTCAAGTCCGGGTTCGAACCGCTTGATGATTTCCTCTTTGCTTGCCCCAAAGGGAGGACCCTCCTCGTTGAGTGGAAAAACAAAATGAATTGCCAAAAAGTAACCGCCGGGTTTGAGCCAACGATTCAAAGCTTGTGCGTATTCATCTCTGCGGGACGGATTAATCGCGCAATAGAGGGTATGTTCGAAAACCAAATCATAGGGTTCCTGTGGCTTACCCTCCAGAAAATTTCCCGGGAAGAAAGCAAGGTTAGGCAAGGATTCGTATTTTTGCCGGGCATCCGACAAAGCACTCTCGGAAAGATCCAAACCCGTAGTTTCGAAGCCGGTTTTAGCCCATGCGGACGCATCGTGTCCACGCCCACATCCCGGAACCAATACCCGGGTTTCCCGAGCCAGGTTTTGTTTGTTCAGCCAGTCGATGAGTCCAGGTGCTGGCTCATCTTTGTCCCAGGGAGTGTCCTCGTCTACGTAGCGTTTTTCCCAGTCAGTCATTGTTTGATGGTCAGCCTTTTAGTCAATCAATGCTTTGATTTGCCTATCGTGAAGCTTGGCAAGCGCAAGTAGGCAGCAGATCGCCCCGAGCAGAGCTAGGGCCATGTCGGACTGGGTATCCCAAACATATCCTTGCGTGCCCAGGAACGCTTCCGCGTCCTCGCCGATGAGTTCCGCGGCCCACCATTCGATCAATTCGTAAAAGGCGCTGAAGGCCAGGCAGACCGAGACGATGAGAAAATTCCTCCACCCTGCGAAATTCACGATCTGCTTCCTGATTAAAATCTCTCGGGTGATCAGAGCTGGGACGAATCCCTGCATAAAATGCCCGACCTTGTCGTAGTTGTTGCGTTCCCACCCAAAGGCCTCGCTGATTGAATCGAAGAGGGGGACCTCCGCATAGGTATACTTTCCACCTACCATCAATACGATGCAGTGGAGGAGAATCCAAAAATAGAGCAAGGGAGTAAGAGCAAAGGATTGACGGGTCCGCCACATGATGACCAAGCCGATGACAGCCGGTCCGACTTCGAGAACCCAAGTCAAACGGTCCTTCGGGCCGATGCCCGACCAAATCAGAACGGCGAAGAAAATGGCAAGCCAGGCCAGAACCTTTTTGTCATTGGACTTTTTCACCTAGGGCCTCTTCGGGTTGGAGGGAGTCTCGGGAGCATTCCGAGAAGCTTCCGTGGCGGTCTTAACCTTGATCAAACTGTAGACGATGGGTTGGGGAGTGAGACCCTCCAAGCTTACGGTCAATGTGTTTTCGTCCTTCTTGGTGTAGCGAATTTTCATGGCTCCTTCCACGCCCTCTCCCGTAACGAAACCGAGTTCAAGGACCGCGTTGTCGTCTTTGAAGGTCCATTTCCCAAGAACGCTAGTGCCCTTGTCGTCCGCTCCCACGTGAAACACCGTTCCGTCCTTGGCGTTGCGCCCCATGATGGCCACGCTGTTTGTGCCGAAGGCCGTGCCGGAGGCCAGGATTGCGTGATCCTTCACTTTCCAAACATAGGAGACTTTGTTGTTCCGGCCCTTGGTCTCCGGGTCGACCCAGGTGCCGATAATTCCATCCCATTTCGATTCCCTCAACGTGTCGCCCAGGTTTTTTGCATAGCTTGTGGCTCCGCCGAGCATGAACAAGATGGCCGTCAAGGTCGTGAATTTTGTGTTATTGGAAAAAGTTTTCATGAGGTTTTTTCAGAGGGGTGGATGGTTTCGGCGAAGAGAGGGAAGAAAGGAAGGGCAAGAAACGAATTGGTTTACAGCCTTTTGGGGTTGAAGGGAGTCTTAGGGGCTTTCCCACTGGCTTTCTTGACCAAAGCTTTGCGAAGGCTTTTCATGACCGCCTTGCTTTCCTTGTCCGGCTTGAGGGCGAGGTTGTTGAATTCCATCGGATCGGCGTGGTGGTCGTAGAGTTCGATTCCGTGTTTCCCTTCCCCCCAGTCGGAGTAGCGCCACCGTTCGGTCCGGATGCTCCGTCCCATGACCGGTTCAGCTAAGCGGTCGTCGGCTGGACGCAAGACTTGGGTGATGGCCTGTCCGTCCCATTTGGTGAGCGGGTTTTTCAACAAAGGGACGAGTGAGCGTCCCTCGACGGCTTTGGGTGTAGGTATGCCCGCAAGCCCGGTCAGGGTGGGGTAGACGTCCACGAACTCGACGATGCGCCGGCAGGCTTGTCCATTTCCCTTGGCCCCCGGGGCCTTGATGATGAGGGGGGCCCGGGCTCCTTGTTCGAAGAGGGTGCGCTTCTGCCAAATGCCATTATGCTCGCCGAGATGATAGCCATGGTCGCTCCAGAAGACCACAATGGTATTGTCTGCCAAATCGAGCCGGTCGAGGGCGTCCAGCATCCGTCCGACCTGGGCGTCGATGAAGGACACGCAGGCGTAGTAGGCTTGCATGGCCTTGCGACAGGTCAGTTCGTCCAAGTTGTAATGAGGAACCGGGCAATTGTGGGCGAAGGCGGCGGCGGGGATGTCCTTACGATCGTCTTTCGGGGCATAGGGCAGGCGCATGTCTTCCAAGGGATATAGGTCGAAATACTTTTTAGGGGCCACATAGGGGGTGTGCGGACGGAAGAACCCGGCAGCGATGAAGAAGGGTTCATCCTCCTTTTGTTCCATCAGTTTGATCGCTTCGGTGGCGATCATGCCGTCGGTCTGCTCTTCGTCCTTGCCGTCGGCCGCCAGCCAGCTCAGGGCGGCGCTGATCTTACGGTGGGGTTCGGCGTTGAAGATGAGCGCCTCGTCGGTCTTGTCACGACCCTTCGGGTTGATGGTCTTTTGCCAGGACGGTGGGTCGTCGAACCCGTCCGTCCCGATGGAGGCGGGCACATTGTAGTGGTAGATCTTGCCCACCCGGCCGGCCCACCAGCCGTTTTTCATGAACTGCTGGGATACGGTCACGGCATTGGGAACTTCGTCCCGGAAATGACGGTCCAAGTCGTAGACCTTGATGGTGTCCGGGCGCAGACCAGTCATCACCGAGGCCCGGGTCGGGTTGCAAAGAGGCAATTGATTGTAGGCCTTGAGGAAGCATACACCCGAGGCAGCCAACCTGTCCAAGTGCGGGGTTTTGGCAATCGGGTCGCCATAGCAACCCAAAGCGCAGGATAGGTCGTCCGCGGCGATGAAAAGGATGTTTGGCTTTTTCGCATCCGCCCAAAGTGGGAAAGAGAAGAAGAGGGGGAGGAAGGTAAAGAGTGCTTTCTTCATTGGTTATTCGGGTTTAAACGTGAAACTTAGTTTTCTTCAAAAGGGCGGACAACCAAAGATTGGAGCTTCCAACTCCCGGCGGATTCCACTCCGAGGTGCGGGCTGGCTTCCAAACGAAGCATTTCTCCCTTCTTGAGGACTCCAAGATCGCTCATGATTCCCTGCTGATCTTTGGCATCGTTGTCCTTGTCCGTGCAGTAGATGGCGAGTGGCGCCCGCTTGCCCATGATCAGGCTTCCCCCGCAGATTCCCTCTTTGCCGGCTTTCAAACCGATCGACTCGATCAGGACGTCCTGCTGGAACCGCAAGGCAATGCCTTGTCCGGCCTCCACCCTGCCCGAACCTGATCCGGGAATCCCCACTCCGTCGGGATCCATGGATGCCTTTCCTCCCTTTGCCAAGAGGTTCATGACGATGGGGGCGGGTGATGGGATGGGTTTGGTCCAGTCGAAGGAGATTCTCTTTCTCGGAGCAAGGGGAACGAAGCGGTGACCGCCTGCTCTGCGGTGAAGAAGGGCAGTGGAAACAAGTCTCTTGACGAGCTGCTTCAGCTTGGGGTCTGTTAGTCGGTTCATTGATTCCTTCGGATCGCTCTGGAGATCGAAAAGCATGGTCGGTTTGGCTTTTCCCGAACGCAGCAGGGTGGCATCGAAAAAGATTTTCCATTTCCCTTGGGCGACTTTTCCTCCCACCTTTGGGTTGTCGACCCGCATGGCGCTGGCGGCTCCGTCCTTGCTTTCCTTGTGGTCGTTATAAAACATGGGTCGGGAGACGAGCTTTTTTCCGTGCCAAGCAGTGAGGAGACTCAGGCTGTCCTCGGCTCCCTTTTCTCCTTTTCTCAAGTTGGGCAGGGGAGTGTCCATGATATCGGAGAAGGTCGCATACAAGTCCTGCAGCCCGATCAGTTGATCACTGACCTTTCCTTTGGCAATCTTCCCCTTCGGCCAGGAAACGATGAAGGGAACCCTATGTCCGCCTTCGAAACAACTTCCCTTGTTGCTGCGGACCGGCCCGGTGGCCGTCTTGGCGGTGACTTCGGCCCCATTGTCGGAGGTGAAGATCACGATGGTGTTCTCGATCAGTTTGCTTCCCTTGTTCCGGGGGTCGTCCGTATTTTCGAGGTAGTCAAGGAGCCGGCCGAGGGCGACGTCGTTCTCGTAGATATAATCGAGCCGGCTCGAGGTAGCTTGATCAGACATGGTTCGTCCTGCCCCCTTGACTGCTTTGTCCCCGATTTTCTTGTCCGGCGTGTAGGGGCCGTGGTTGGAATTGCTCGGGTAGTAGAGAAAGAAGGGCTTGCCGGAAGAATCCTTTCCCTCGAAGTGTTCGTCGAGGAAAGAGATTGCATGGTCGGAGTGCCGGCTACCGAGGGAATGAAAATCATAGGCATGGGGCCCTTTTTCAAGCAACTGCTTGCCGTTTCCATTGGCACTCATGATTTGGTCGTTGTGGAGGTGCCCAGGCCCCGTTCTTTGCTTGGGGGTGTTCTGGTCCCCCCTCTTGTTCCTACCGCTCTTGGGGGCGGTGGTTCCTGCGTCGAGTCCGGAAGTTCCGTGGGATCGGGAAGTAAACCGAGCGAAGTCGAACCCATGGGTCGCCGGACCGTCGAAGATTCCCTTTGTCAAGTCCGCGTCATCCCAGCCCGCGGCTGGTTTGCCGTTGGTCTGAGTGTAGCGCAAGCCGAGATGCCATTTGCCAACCAAAGCGGTGGCATAGCCTTGGGATCGGAAGAGGGTGCCGAGGGTGGGGCGGTCCTTTTCGATCAGGGGATCGCCTTGAACGCCAAAAAGCACCCAGTGCTTCATGCGGGCCCGCCAAGGATAGCGCCCGGTCAGCAAACCGTAACGGGTCGGTGTGCAACGCGAGGATGGAGTGTGAGCATCGGTGAAGAGCATGCCCATGTCGGCCAGCCTTTGCATGGCAGGTGTCTTGAGCTGTTGATCATCCGTATTCTTGGTGAAGAATTGGTAGGCCGAGGTGTCCCCCATCCCCATGTCGTCGGCCATGAAGAGCACGACGTTCGGGGACATGGAAACCTGCCCGATGACTAGCAGTGGAAAAAGAAAGAGGAGCATGGAGGGCTTCATAACCGTTCATCCTAGTTTGCTCGTTCGATTTGTGGCAAGGAGATTGCCCACGGCGAGTTCCTCTACTTGGGTTGGGAACAAAAAGGTGTTGTAGTCAGCGGCAAGGATGAAAGCGGGCATTGGACGAACTTGCCCCAACCGCAAAATCCCTGAAGCTTCCCGAAGAGCAATCTGCCGTCTGCAGGCAATTACTTCTTGAGCACTGCGATCGAGTAAAAACTTCCGCCCGTCTGGGGACCGAGACTGTGGGTGCCAGGGGCCAGATCAACCTTGTAAACACGAAAGGCAAAGTCGCTGTCGGTCTGGACGAGGTTCGAGGTCTTTTTGAATTCAAGCGGGCCTTTCTTCAACCACCCGACGTCGTTTTCTATGCGCGTGTCAACCAAGGCAAGCAAGGTCGAAGGGTGCTTGACGGTGACGTCGTAGCGGGCGTTCGAACGGTCCAACTTCTTGTCGTTGTTGTAGGTCATGACCAAATCCGCACCCCGCAGAGAATCCGGAATACGGGAGAAAAGGAAGTCCCGGTCGACGTAAATCAATTTGCCCTCGATCAAACCATGAGGCATTACCTTCACCGGTTTGGATCTTTTGCCGTCAATGTAGCGCTCCACGGACTGGACCGCCCCGCCTAGCTTCTTGGCATTCTTGACCACCTCGTCCCGGACGGAACTTTCCAACACCCCAGTGGGAATGGGCAGGGCCACGGTACGGGGCACGAGCTTGCGTTTCGAATAAGCGAGATACCTTTTGGCAACGTCCGCATCTTTCTCCGGCAAGCCATGAAAGACAAACCGGTAGCGCAGAGTCAGGGTTTGGCCGGCCGGTAAAATCAATTGGCCATCACCCTTGCTCCGTTTCGGACCAAACGGGTTGACTGCGATCAAGCCGTAATCACGGGCGTGCCACCACGAGGGGTTGCGTGGATTGGATGGATGCGAAAGAATCGCGACCCCTGCATCATTGCCCTCGACCTTACCCCAATAATGAACCCAATTGGCACGTTGGCCCCAAATGCCTTTCCCTTCCACACCCTCGCTGTTGACTGCCTTGCCGAAAACCTCTTTCACGCCTTTCCCGGGGTTTGCGCTTAGACGCAAATGCGGATGGGTCCGCAGACCGACGAAACCGTCCTTGTATTCCGAGAAGGTCAAATCGCCGTGACTGGCATGCATGTTCAATTCCAAATCGATGCAGGTTGCCTCGTCGACTACGCTGAACTGGAGTTCGCGCGTATCGCTGCAAAGCACTTTGCCCGTAGAATCCTTCCATAAGTTCAAGGTGCGCAACAGGGCCCGGTCTGTGCCGCTGCGCGTTTCGATGACCCGCACTTGTTCGGTTGTTCCGCATTTTCCGCCTTCATGCCAAAAGTCCACGCCGTTGATTCGTTGATGGCCGATGAACAAGGACTTGTGATGGGGGTGGTCCGGTTGCTCACCCGTGCGACCGTTCTCAATGACCGGCCAATCGCGCACCAGGCTTTGACCAGATGGATTGTTGATCGGGTACAATATCGGGTTACTGAAGCCCTGGGTGCGTATCTCCGTGAGGAGTTTGCCGTTCGCCTCGATTCGGATGCGGTCGTCTTTGCTTTCGATCGTGACCGATTGTTTCGTATCGGGGCGCCGCAATCGATTGAGGGTGTAAACCAACGAACCTTGCCGGACCGATTCTCCTTTTACGGACTTAACTTTTCCGAAGTTGAGGTCGTACAGGTGATTCGGGGTCAGTTCATCGAGGGTCAAATGAACGATCCGTGGATCGTCCTCGTCGACCTGAGCCCTCGAAGTTCCAATGGATGTCTTTTCAATTGCTCCGCCACCGTACTTGTAGCCATAGGCGTAGCGGTAGCGTTCCGCTCCGAATTGCTCGGCAGACACGCTTTGGGGATCAACGGGTTTCGTAAAAGTCAGGTCGAATCCTTCCTTCGTGAGGCTGCAATTAAGCAATGAAAAGGGAGTTTCTCCGGTAAAGCGGATTCGCTGAATCCCTTCGGACAAGCTTCCCCAACCGCGCCCGGTTTGCCCAATATACAAAACGTCGCCTTCGGGAGAGAACGCCAATCGGTTGTTTCCTCTCCGCAATCCGTTGCCTTTGAAGAAATGGATAGCGGCACCTTGAAAAGCTCCATCCACTTTTTCAGGCATACACCGGATGATCTGGTCGCCCGATTGATCGGCCATGAGCATTTGACCGGCAAAAGGCCCGAACTTCCCGTTTGTCGTATCGAAAACCGGTTCGGCACAGGACCGGATCATTCCGTGAGGAAGGTGAAAGGCCGGCTTGTTCCACAAATCGTCGAGGAGAACACGGGGCAAATACAGAACGTTGCCAAACGAAGCCATCCGTTCGTCCCAGACCAAACTCGAAGGGTGCCCGGAAAAGGAGTCCGCTTTCACGTGATAAATCGGCGATCCGGCGCGCCAGTCTCCCTGGTTGTCCCCGCACCAGACTCCGGTTTTCGGGTCGAACTCAATGCCGTTGTGCATGCGGTAACCGGAAGAAAAAGGAGTGATCGTGCCATCCTTCGCCCGGTGCATGATCCATCCGCGGTACTGAACGGCCGAATAATTTCGACCCATCCGTCCGATTTTCGAATACTTCCCCAAAGGCGTGCTTGAGGTAGGGCCATTATGCGAAGCGGTGCCTCCGGCGACATACAACCCGCCCTTGCCATCCGGGCAGATGGCATTGGTTTCGTGATAGTTTCCACTCAGGCCGATTCCCGTCTCCAATTTGTTGTACTCGTCTGCAATCCCATCTCCATCGGTATCGATCACCTCGGTCAGTTCGGCCATTTGGCTGACGACGATATGTCCGGGTTTCACGATGTGTATCCCGCAACCATTGTGGAAACCCGTGGCAAAACGTTTCCAACGAAAGCCCTTTTGATCTTTGGTGGGCTTGGCGATCATGATGTCTCCGCGTCGCAGCGAGACATAAAGCATTCCGTCGGAGGCAAAGTCGAGTGCTCCGATTTCGGGCGGCATGTCTTTGGGGAACTCGAGCGAGTCGATGACGTAACTTTCGGCTGCCGCGTGGTTGGCAAGAATACTGAGGCAGAAGGCCAACGCCCACGCTCTGGAAAAATGGATTGCTTGGTTCATGGTTAAATTCCTACTTCAACGACTGAATGAATAAAACGAGCGAATCGACTTGTTTGCCGTCCAAGGGGTAGGCGGGCATCATGCCGGGGGTGTAAGTGGGAACCGTCTTCGCGTTGGGGTTGGTTATGGATTCACGAAGATAATTCTCGTCAGCCCTAACTGCTCCGAGACTGGGGAATTCACGTTTTGAATTGAAGAGTCCCTGAAAAGTCGGGCCATGGTTTTTGGATCCATCCAAGGTGTGGCAGGCGATGCAACCATAGGTCGTATAGAGAGTCTTGCCTGCATCGGCACTGGCCTCTGCGATATTGAGGTTCGGTTTTTTGAAACCGTGGTGCGTTTCTGCGGCATTGGGGCTGAGCAAAACCTTCACTCTTCCCAACTTGGATTCAATGACTTCGAAAGAAGTCTTCGGATCTTGGTAATACAAGGCATCCGATGGGTTCGAGGAAACGTATTGCACCTCGACTGTCTGAGCGGCTGGGCCGGGTTTGACTGTAACGGTGATCATCCTTCCATCGATCGAATAGGAGAATTCGGGATGTCCCTCAATACGCTTGTTCCCGTGGTAGCTTACTTGGCCGGAATGTGGCTTTCCATTGATTTGAAGAGGTGGTTTCCCCATTGCCTTGTAAAAGACCTGCCCGAAAAGACGGGCTGAGTAGTTGCCGTTGCGCCGACCGCTTTGAGGAGACCCCCAATGGCTTTCCAAATCGAGGAATCCATTTGCCCAAGCATAGAGCAACCTGCATTCGGTGGTGTCCCATACATAGGCCAGACGAGGTCCGTAACTTACGCTGATGGCGGCCGGAATGACGGGAATCGTTCCGTAGGATCCGCTCGTGGACAAACGACCGTTGGAAGGTGAATAACGGGGGGACGGAAATCCCCGGGAATGATGGGCGAGTACCTCCTCGTCCAACTCGAGGCTGGGAACGTAAGTACGGAGGAGATAGGGTGTTTCAAGAGTCCCCATCCGTTTGTTCTCATAGGTTATGTAATCGGGTTGAACGGCTTGCAATAGCAGGGATGAGAGCAAAGAGAAGGACAGGTAAAAAATAGTTTTTCCAATGGTCATGACGGATAGGCGTTGGGATTCCCGCAAAAAGAAATGATCGGGGGGTGTTTGTTTAGGAATTAGGTACAAGCAAACCAATTCGACCACAAGACGGTAATTAGCTTTTTGGCTAAGTTCAAATCGATTGCCATTGAAAACTTTTCTTCGTTCCGGCGGCAGGTCGCAACAAAGTTTCTGTTATTCGTAACGGAACGTTACCGTGGCAGTGGTGTCCACGGAACTGATCGCTCGGACCCAGTATGCGGAGAACCCATCGGGAAAGACGTGCTCCACCGGTTTGTCCGTACGAATGGCAAAAGTCTCGTAGGGTACCCATAGCCCCGTCCCGTCGATATCGATTTCCAGGCTTATTTTCGTATCGTTCTTGGCTGACAATGTGACGGACTTGCGGTCATAGCCTGTCATCAGGTAGGGGAGGGAGGGAATCCCCGCAAGGGCTTTCGAGTCCTTCCAGACACCTCCTGTTGCGCGGGGTTTTCCTAACTGCCAGAGATCATCGATCACACCCGTCCAGATTGCGGTTTTCTTACCCTCGCTTTTGATTATGCGCTCGCCATGATTGCCATTCAATCCGGTTATGAAGAGCAAACCGAAATGGGATGCGTAGTCGTGGATTTTCAGGTTGTGGGTGGCGATCGGACGAATTTTGGCAAAACCCTGGGCATTGCGTGCGGGCAATTCGTAGAAAGTGCCGCCATAATTGAACAAGTCCCGTTCGGTGGCCACTTCCCGGCAGACCCGGGCATGGTGAAGGTTGGATGCCTCGTGACCGGCGATCTCCGGTTGGTCAGCGAACACAGCAAGTTCGTATACCCGATTGAAGTCATCATCCTTGAACTGAATGCGTAGCTGGCGGGCCTTCACCGGTTTGTCCAGAAGGATCGGAATAATCCAGTTGGCATTGTCGCGCACTTTGCCACCCGGCAAGACCTTCCATTCTTCATCGATCTTCGCCTCGAGATCGAAGTTCCTTGCCGCATACTGGGGATCCCTTTTCCAGCCGGATGCCAGGTACACGCTGTGAAAAGTCTTTTCATCGCCTAGGTCGAGTTGCAGGGAACCCATCCCCTTTATAACCCAGCGCGAATCCTCGGACATGCTGCCGTCCACTGCCTTCGAGCCCGCATGCTCCCCGTGCTCCCCGCTGACCTTGACCCTAGCCCCTTTGGACAGGCTTTGGGAAAGGATTCCTTCGAGGCTTTGACTTGGAGAGGATTTCTCATCGGTATCGTAGCCCGGAGTTACGGGTATCCGGTAACTGGCTCCATCCTCTTCCACGATGGCGGAAGCCGCATCCACCCGGATCTTCGTTTCCGGTTGAGCTCCCTCTGCGACCAGTTTAGCTCCCGACACGTCACCTCGCATAAGTTCGAGCAGATCATTCAATTCGTAGTACGCGTCACCCGCAAGCATGCCCAAGACCTTGCGGTTGCTCCGGATCAACCCCTTTGTGACCGCCTTTTTTCCCAGTGTCGCGATACCATCGAAAATCGGACTATTTTTGTTGTCTCGGTTGTCCCGGTCCCGGTAATGGAAATGGGCCGTGACCCCTTTGGTCTTTGCAGTTGCCCGCAACCGAATCCAAGCCCCCTTTTGAGTATCCTTGAAAATATGGATGAACGAACCCTGCACCTTGAGAGATTTGAGTTTCTCCCA
>Ga0233432_10002889_pt1 | contig 15813 bp, 12 predicted proteins | sample SI_122_August201_6_FD_179870 | JGI IMG/M metagenome (GOLD analysis project Ga0233432, IMG submission 179870) | Seawater microbial communities from Saanich Inlet, British Columbia, Canada - SI_122_August2016_10_MG | ecosystem: Environmental > Aquatic > Marine > Inlet | place: Canada: British...
TGTGACTGTGGCACTTGTTATATCAAATTGGACTCCCCCAACATAAATACTACCAAACTGAGTGATTGAACCAGAAACTTGTGAGTCACTCACACTGCCCGAACCAGTTCCACTGATATCCACTCCAGCAATACTAGTCCCCGATGAACCACACGCAATGGCTAACAACATCAAAAATAAAATTACAAAAAACCATTTAAATTTCCTCATGATTCCTCTCCTTCTATCTGTGTTAAGTCGTCTTCGAAAAAATACATGCCTACTCCAGCTCTTACTTTTCCAGTTCCAAAAACGGTATCATTGTGATCCCTATCATATTTTTGGAGACTCTCCCCTAACGATACGAGTGTATTTCGACCTTCTTTAACACATAAATCTCTCAATTGATCAACTATCTCTTTGGGCAAGTTATTTGCAGCTACCCTCAATTGGAGTCTAGACTTCAAGGGGTCTTGATTTAAGTTATATAAAATTGTTTTCATTAAATCACTAACATTTTCACTAACAATCAAAAAAGTATCTCTATCATCGTTAGATAAGGTATAACCAAAACCTTGAAGTGAAATTTCTTCATCTTTACAGACAATGGCCTTTATGCGTAGTAACTCATCATAGACTGCTTTAAATGGGACTCCACCACTGTATTTTTTTACTAATGAAGAGAAACTTACTTCTCCATTAAGTGAAATTTTCATTGGTTTATTATCTTCCCCTTGGTACTCCTTATCTGTCATCCAACCTGTTATGACTCTAGAAGCTCTATTTTGATTTTTCAGATGATCCTCCTCAACTTCAAAAGGTGAATCTAAATATTTTTGAATCTCTTTTCGTGGAATCCCCGTTACAACAGATATTCTCGACATAGAGATTTTCTTTCCTGGAATGACAAGTTCTTCTTTAGCCTCTTCAGCATAGAGCTTGCGTATGATATGAGAAACGGTGACGTATGTTAGGTTATACTTAACAAATAATCTAACCATCGGTCTCAGCAATTTCACAACACCGTTGATTAAAATATTATCTATATTGTTATTTTTTGTAGCCAACTCTTTTATTTTATTTTTGTAATAAATAGTACAAATATATTAAACACCTTATTTTTACTACCATATTAGCACAAGTGATACCAATGTCAAATAAATTGTAATTATTTATCCAAATTTATATTGACATTTATAATTTGGCTATTATATTACAATTATATTAACCAAGAGGAGTTCACATGAAGAACAAAAATATTCAGAAAACAGCATCAAGAGTATTCGCAGGAGCAACATTAGGCCTCGCACTTGCCTGCGGTGGAGGTGGAACAAGTGGTACAGGAAGTTCATTTCAATCGTCAGCACTTGATTCAGTCGATAGTCAAAATATAGGTTTCTTTATAGATAGTGCTGTTTCAGGTATTGAGTATCAATCCGGACAGTTTTCTGGAATCACCGATGAGTTTGGCAGGTTTCAATATGAAGACAATGCAACCATACGTTTTAAAATTGGAGATATTGTTTTAGGAGAAGGTGTAGCAAGTGAAACCATGACACCAATCGATATTATCGAAGGCGCAAACGACGATAGCAATAATGCCGTGATTAATATTCTTCGTCTATTACAGACATTAGACTCAGATGGGGATCCCGATAATGGAATCGACATTAGTGAAGATACTCTGCAAAGATTACGAGGCTCTAGTAATATCAACTTTGATCAAGAAGGTGATGACTTTGAATACGACGGAAATATAAACAGACTCATGAGTCTGTTTCAAAGAAAACTAATCGATTCAGATTCTGCTAAGGATCATTTTAGAGAAAGTAGAGAAAGACTAAAGGATGAAAAAGATGGTTTTAAAAAACAAGATGGATTGTCTGATGGAGAAAATGCCGAAGAACGCTTTAAAAATGCTGACCTTAATTCAGATAAACTACTCGACCTAGTTGAATTTGAATCAGATATGGAAAAACGCACACCTGAAAAAATCGACAAATTTTTTACACATCATGATAGTGACGAAAATGGAGTTATTACCTTAGAAGAAATGCAAATTGATTCACGTCGAGACAAAAAACATATTAATAAAGATCAAGTTGAAGAGAAATTTAATATAATCGATAGTGACCAAGACAAACGAATTGACAGAAAGGAGTTTGAAATTCACTTAATCGAACGCTTACCTGAAAGAGCAAAAGAAATTTTTGAAAGATTGGATACAGATAACGATGAAAGAGTTTCTTTAGAAGAAATTGAAAATAAAACTAAAAATAAAAAATCTCATCGCGAGCGTATGGTTAATAAGTTCGACAATATCGACCTCGATGAGGATGAACTATTATCTCTAAATGAATTTTTATCTGGCGCACCTGAAGACCATCGTGAACAGGCTTCTGAACATTTTAAAACACTAGATAGTGACAACAATGGCTCTTTAACTAAAGATGAATTCTGGGTTAAAAAACTCAAATAATTTATTTAAAATATAGGTATACATGGGTCAGGAAAATTTTCTTGACCCATTTTTTTATCTATATTAATTTATCTAAGAACACTGCTTAAAAACCCTATTTAAACATACAAAAATGATCAACTTTACGATTATAGTAATATTATATTGACTATTCTACTAATTACGTATAATTTTTATTTTAACATAACTAAAGCACTATGATCATCGGCGTCCCAAAAGAAATAAAATCGAAAGAATACCGGGTTGGTTTAACCCCGTCTTGTGTGTCAGAATATATAAAAAATGGCCATTCAGTTTTAATCGAAAATAATGCTGGTAGTGAGGCTGGTTTTGAAAACTGCGATTATGAAAAAGCTGGAGCCATTATCGAAAAAGATTCGGTAGCTATCTTTTCAAAAGCACAAATGATTATAAAAGTTAAAGAACCACAAAAATCAGAATTTAATCTATTTAAACCGGGACAAATACTTTTTACGTACCTACATCTAGCCTCAAGTATTGAGATCACACAAGCTTTGATCAAAGCAGGAGTAACCTCCTATGCCTATGAAATGATAACGGATAAAAACAATTCATTTCCATGCTTGGCACCTATGAGCGAAATAGCAGGCAAATTGAGCGTTCAACAAGCAGCTAAATATTTAGAGAAATCCTATGGAGGCAGAGGCATCTTAATGGGTGGAGTACCGGGTGTTGAACGTGCAAAGGTTACAGTGATAGGCGGTGGCGTCGTAGGATCTAATGCAGTTAAAGTAGCAATTGGAATGGGAGCAGAAGTAACCCTACTAGATATCAATACCGAAACTCTTCATCGTTACGATCAGCAATACAGCACTAGTATTAAAACCCTCTATTCAAACGAAGAAAATATTGAAGAAATTGTAAAGTCTTCAGATGTTATCATCGGAGCTATTCTTTTACCGGGAAAAAAAGCGCCTCATATTCTTAAAAAAGAACATTTATCTAAAATGAAAAAAGGAGCGGTGTTGGTTGATGTTGCTGTTGATCAAGGCGGATGTTTTGAAACGACTAAAGCAACTTCATATGATGACCCTATCTACATCATTGACGATATTTTACACTTTTGTGTCGCAAACTTACCTGGAGCTGTTCCACTTACTTCAACCAAAGCATTGACTCAGCAAACATTAAAATACGGACTACAACTAGCAGCAAAATCTTTTGCTGAGATTCAGTTAATACCTGACTTGAAAGCAGCCTTAAGCACCCATGATTACAAATTGTGCAGTGAAGAAGTCTCAAGCTCTTTTGGTGAACAACTTAAACACCTTGATCAATCTGCATAATTAAAACAATCACTTTAATTACTCATTTCTAATAAGCCGACTATGCCCAAAGAATCTCTTCAAACTTATATACCCGATGAGATTGACCTGAAAATCATCAAAGCTCTGCGTGAAGATGGACGCAAACCCAATGCCGCCATTGCAGCTACTTTAAATTTAACTGAAGGCACAATAAGAGCGAGAGTTAAAATTTTACAAAAGAAAGGCGTCCTGAAAATTTCCGGATTAGTGAACCCCAATAGCATTAGCGATTATCAGATTGCTATCATCGGTATCAATGTTAAGGAGAGCTACTTATTAAAAGAAAAAGCTCAAGAGATTTCTGAGCTCAACGAAGTTCTGAATGTTTCAATTGCGGCTGGACGCTACGATATTTTTGCTGAAATAAAAATTCCTTCTAACCGTGGGCTTATCGATTTTTTATCTAAATCCCTTCCGCAAGTTAAAGGCATAGAAAGCACAGAAAGTTTTATGATGTTGGAGTCTATTCATAAATGGGTATAGTTATATAAACAGGTAATTCCCGTATAGCACAATCTATTTCAAAGAGCTAAAAAAAGAACTCACCTAATCCTAAATTTCTACAAACTTATTTATATAGAATAAGACTACCATTCACAAAAGTATAATTTTCAATAGTCAATTTCCGACTTGAGTGTTAATTTATGTTTTTCACAGCTCCCTTTTGAGGCAAATAAATTACTCGTTAACTTAAATTTAGTTAGATTTTCTTATCGTAATTTGAAACAAATCGCTTTATCTTAAACTCAAAACATATATAAACACATCAATATCATGAAAAACACCTTAAATTTCTCCTTGTTTATTTTTATACTCATAGGAAATGCCTTCGCACAAACCGATGTCCTCTTCCCAAAAATTTTAGTCTATACCGGTCCAAGTCGATGGAAAACGATGAAATCTAAAAATATAGATACCTTTTCAAAAATCTCCAAGGAAGACCTCGAAGAACTTAAAACCGGACTCAATACAAATAAGATTGATCTTATATTAAGTCATTATATCGATCGCGCAGAAAGTGTCAGCTTAGACAAACACGGCATGAGCGAAGAACTTAAGGAATGGTTTGCGCAAAATGCTAAAATTAGAACAGCATTTTTTGAAAGCATTTCACCCATATACGACAACATACCTGAAGTTATAAAAATATTTAATCATTTACGTAAAGACAACGAGGCAAAATTAAAAAAGTTTTTTCACCTTGCTATAGCCATTGCCATCGTATGGGATGACCCTGATTCTATCACCAGTTCACGTTATGACTGTATTTGGGGTTTTGATAAAAGTCAATTCCAACCTCATCAGGCCTACGAAGATATCTTTGCTTATTTTTGCAATAAATCCGTTCAATCGACACTTAAATTCAAACCCGATAAATTGCGCTGGCCATTATTAGTTCATTTAGTAGACATGGATATTAGTAAAGAGGAACTGTACTGGGCTAGAAAAAAGTTTTATGCACAAAAAAATAAAATACAAAATACCTATAGTTTAATTCAGTATGACTATCAAAAATTATCCACAAAAAAACCTAACATAGGTGACCGCCCATATACATTACAGAACATACTCAAGTATAATGGAATATGTGGTGATCAGGCACACTTCTCTTCGAGAGTTGCAAAGTCCATCGGCATACCTGCTATGAAAGTAAGTGGCGATGGTCGCTATGGCGGTTCTCATGCATGGCTAGGTTACTTGGCTGCCTATAAAGGTGACCCTAAACTTCTCTTTTCGGGTCGATATAGAGGCGACATGTATTATACGGGTGAGGTATTCGACCCACAAACACGAACAGCTCTACTCGATAGACACATTGCTATGATGTACGATGGTGCTTCGAGTTCATACACTAACTATATTGAGTCATTATTACTTGCCCGTATTGCACGCTTTTATAAAGATGATGAAACAGTGCTTTCATTTGAATTAAGCAAAGAAGCTATCGATAAAAATGTTTATTCAAAAACAGGTTGGGATATGGTTTTTTGGCACCTCAACCAAAAACACGTGCCTCGAAAAGAAGTGCTCAGTATCTTAAATACTTTATTTAAGGAATTAAAGTCTCACCCTGATATAACCATCACTGGAATTGAAACCCTTATTAAAAGAATTGATCCCAATGATTTCAGTCTCAAGGATAAATACTATAAAAAGGTATTGCCACTATATAAAACGAGACCCGATCTTCAAATACGGTTACGAAACATGCAATGTAATGATTTAAAAGAATTTGGTAATCCCCTGAAAACAATTCAAATTGCACTCACGACATGCTTAGCAAATACAGAAGAATCGACACTTATTTTGCCTTTAGTTGAAACAATCGTTGCTATTGCCAAAGAAAAGGGAATTGAAAAAAAGGTAAAACCTTATTTATTAAAAATCAAATCCAAATTTCCTAAAAAACGCGGGAGTAATATTTCTGATGCTTATCTCAAATTTCAAGAAATCATTGCTCCAATCATGCATTAATTCATACGGTCTTCGACAATACTTCGCACCTGATCTGCATTTTCAAAAACATGTGCATCCCAACCGTATGCTTTTGCACTTTCAATATTCTGACTTTTATCATCAAAAAAGATAATTTGCTCAGGCTCACAATCTAAATCAATAGTGACTTTTTTATAAATTTCACTTTCAGGTTTAGCTGATTTTAATTCATGACTCAAGTACAGTTTTTTAAACATACTCAAAATAGGCTTTGTTTTTAAATAGTGCTCGATATGTAAGGCATTGGTATTTGATAACACATAGCAAGAAATCTTATCTTTAAAGTCACTAACCACTTCAGTGATACCGACGGTGTCTTCAACCCAAATACTCACCCACATTTCTCTAAATTTTTCATCATTAAAAGTTAGGTTTAATTCAGATCTCAATCTATTCATAAATACTTGTGTATCAAAATCTCCACGCTCATAATTCACATAAATTTTATGAAATTGTTCTTCAAATTCCCCTACAGTTTCACCTTTGCAACTATTCAACCAAACATCGAATTTTTCAAAACGAATTGGAAACACAACATTACCTAAGTCTAAGATGAGAATTGGGTTTTTCATGTGCTATATTTCAAGTGTTCAAAAAAAGCTACAGATGAAAAGGCGCATGATACATTAATACCTTCGAGGTTATTCAACATGGGCAGATGATATACAGCATCGCATAGTTTTAAAATATTCTGATCTATACCCAAAGCTTCATTGCCTACAACCCAAGCTATTTTTTCGGTTTTAGGTAAATCAGTAATGAGCATTGAACCATCCATCACTTCTAAAGCAAAGACTTTATAATTTTCCTCTCTATACTTTAGCACAGCTTCTTCTGTTGTTTTGTAGTAAGTCCAGTTTACCTTTTCATCTAAACAACGTGATGTTTTTTTTAATTTATCTGATGGTGGCGTAATGGTTACACCACAAAGTGCTACTGAGTCATAGTTAAGCGCCGATACCGTTCTAATTATACTACCCGCGTTATAAGCTGAACGAAGATTGTCTAAAACGACTGCCCTCAAGTGGGTTCTCTTATCTCCTCTAGCATATCCCATACCTCAGCGATGACTTCTTTTATGCCTTCGCCACTCACTGTGCTTATGCGAAAGAATTTCTCTCCTAGTTCTTCTTCCCAAGAAGCTATATCACTTTCATCTGGGCATGTATCCATTTTAGTTAAAACTAAAATTTCTTTTCGAGCCCCAAGAGTTTCACTATAATTAGCCAGCTCCTTTCTTATCAATCGAACTTTTTCAACTGGAGTACTTCCATCAGTTAATTCTGGTTCAACTAAATGCATAATAATTTTCGTGCGCTCGATGTGTTTTAGAAACCTTATGCCAAGTCCTTTTCCATCACTTGCACCTTCAATTAATCCAGGTAAATCGGCAAAGACGATCTGATGTGATGGGCCAAGTGAATGAGTACCTAAATGGGGAATCATTGTCGTAAAAGGGTAATCAGCTATTTTTGGTCTAGCATTTGAAATCCGCGATAGCAGTGAACTTTTACCTGCATTTGGAAAACCAACAAAGCCTACATCGGCTATCATTTTTAAACTTAAACATATTTCTATTTTTTCGCCATCTTCACCATCTTCAAATTCTCGTGGAGTTTGATTAATTGAAGATTTATAAGACGTATTGCCACGACCACCTTTTCCACCTTCACACAACAACCATTCATCGACTTCCATATTAAAATCTACAATCAGATCATTGCTTTCTTGTTCTCGTACTACGGTTCCGCGTGGAACTTTTAAGATTAAATCATCACCTTTTTTTCCATATTTCTTTCGACCCTCACCATGCATGCCATTTTTTGAATTATAGTATTGTCTGTAACGTAAATAGTTCAAATTGGTCATCGAATCATCGACTACTAGGTAAACATTACCACCATTTCCACCATCGCCACCATCTGGGCCACCTTTTGCTACATGGCGATCGCGGTGAAAACTCACACAACCCGGGCCACCTTTACCTGAACTTACTGTTATACTAATTTCGTCGACAAACATTACATCATATTTTGAGGGTCTCTATCCAGTATCGTATCGACCTTCTTCATTTTATCAAATAAGGTTGAGGCATATTCTAAAAATTCTGTTAAATGTTTAGCATTAGGGGATTTCAAAAGCATTTGCCAACGGAATTTATTTTTTATTCGCTCAATTGCTGCAGGAGCTGGTCCAAGGATTTCAATTTTCAACTGTTTAGCTTTGGTCCTAAGCTCTTTAATTATTGGAATTAATGTTGCCCTTAAATGCTTATCATCGATTGCAGTAAAAACAAAACGCGCAATTCTTCTAAAGGGGGGATAGGCCATGTGTTTCCGATATTCAATTTCTTCTCGGAAAAATGCTTGGTAATTTTGCTGAACAGCATGCCGTATAGCATAGTGCTCGGGTGCTGAACTCTGGAAAATACATTCACCTGCAGTTTTTCCCCTGCCAGTTCTGCCTGCGAGTTGTGTTAACATTTGAAAATCTCGCTCAGCTGATCTAAAGTCTGGTAAATTCAAACCAAGGTCGGCATTGATTGCCACACTTAATTGAATATTTGGAGAATCCAATCCCTTTGCTATGATTTGTGTTCCGAGCAATATATCTCCTTCACCCTTCATGAAGTTGGCAACTTTTTCTTGAATATCCTCACTACTATCGTTAGAACCATCGACTCTTACAATTTTATGCTTCGGAAAAAATTGCTCTAGCATTTCGTGAATTTTTTCAGTGCCTGTACCTCTGAATAAAATTTGTGTGTTTTGGCAAGCAGAACATCGCGTAGGAGGGGCTTTTTCGAAATCACAATGATGGCAACGCAAAATATGTTTTTTTTTATAAAAAGTTAAAGGAATCGAACAATGCTCACAATTAACTTTTTCACCACAAGCAGGGCATACAGCTAAAGTAGAAAAGCCCCTTCTATTCAATAAAAAAACCGCTTGCCTTTTTTTGACCAACAGCGCATTTGTTTTTTGAATCAATTGTCGACTAAAGTGAATCGTGCCTTTGCGTTTTAACTCCAACTTTTCTTCATTAATATCAACAACATGTACTTTAGGTAAAGGATGTGGCGAGATTCGCTCAAGCATTTCTACCAATTCATACTTACCACTCTTTGCATTGGTATAAGACTCTAACGATGGAGTCGCTGAACCCATGATTATTCTAGCTTTTTCATCGCGCGCACGAACCAAAGCTAAATCACGACCGTTATATCTAGGATTGCTATCCTGTTTAAAAGAACTATCGTGTTCTTCATCAATAATGATACAACCCATTTTTTTCACAGGGCTAAACAAACTAGATCGAGCCCCAATCACCAATACTGGTTTATCAGAACGACAGGCAAGCCAGGTTTCGCGCCTTTGTTTTGCGGTCATTCCCGAATGAAAAGTTAACACATTTTCAAAACGTAGGGTTAGTTTTCTTAAAGTCTCACGCGTAAGTGTTATTTCGGGAACCAAGTATAGACAAGATTGTCCCATTTTGAGATAATATTCAATAAATTTTAAATATATTTCAGTTTTACCACTTCCCGTTATTCCATGCAATAAAATAGGTTTACTAATATCGCATTTATTAATTTGATCGAAAGCTTTTTGTTGAGCTTTTTTCAATACAAACCCTTCGGTTAAAGGCGTGGTCTCAACCTTTTCAGTAACAGAAGCTTTCCTTAAAGGGGCAGGACTAGACAAACACTGCAAGGTTTCTCCTAGCGAACATATGTAGTATGCATTCATCCACCTTGCGAGCTTGATTAACTTCTCTGGAAGTCGGTATTCAACAGGAAAAACAAACTTAATCTCTTTCAGCTGGTATTTAAATTTTTGCTTTTGTTCAGTAGGCTTAGTTAAACAAATACCTTTGATAATTGTTCTGCCAAATGGAACCTCGACTAAATCACCACAATCGACAATTTGGTCATTGCTGACGATGTATGTAAAATTCTGTTTTAGAGGACGAAAAACAGCAATATCGACAACTTTTGGCATTCGTTTGTGTAGACTTTTAACTTGGTTTGCTACAATACACTACGCTCGTTTTAGTCCAACACATAAAAATTGAATCTAAATAATTTTAAGGTATTTTTTCTTACTGCTATAGCCCTTATACTGGTTATAAGTCCATGTATTGCTTTAGAAAATGAATATAAAAAATGGTGGAATCCCCTAACCGGAATCAAAATAAAAGAACGGACTTATGAAAATTCTAAGAAAAGAAATCGATTTCTCGAGGAAAAAGTTAATCCAACTCAATTTATTCTTAAAAAATCATTTACTGACTCAAATACTACGCCAGCTTTAAACAAAAGGTTCAAAGCTTTTGATAAAAAACGTCGTGATTATATTTTTGTTAAGCACACAGATGTTTTTCCAAAATGGGGAAGGTCTGCAACTCTAGATAACCTCATCTATTCAAAAGCAATGGAGATAAAAAGAAGAGAATTTGATGAAAACAAACGTTCTAGCCAAAGACCATTTATAATTAAAACTCAGCAAAAAAAGATTAATTTTTATGATAATGAGAAGAAAAACAAATCGGTAATACCTAATAATTTTACCTTAAAAAAAAAACTCCAGAAATTAACCCGACACAACCGACTGAAGGCAAAAACGACGCCAATCAGCCGAAATGGTGGTTGGGTCCACAAAAAACACGTTCCTCAAAAAATCCTGAAAAAATCTCCGCACAAAATCACAACAAATCATACTACACGGCACCGGATAATTCGCTTTCTAGTGATAGACCAATAGTTTATAATAAAAATAAGCAATCCAAATCTTTTTTTAAGACTTGGTTATACCGCTCCTTAAAACACTACAATTCAAACTTCCGAGGGCAAAGCCATCATAAATTTGATCATTACGCAGAAGAAACTTTTAGCAATTCTGTTTTTATGTTTGATGAATCTGCAGATGAAACCTACTCTAATGCCGTTTACTTTAAAGATTGGATAAGTACCCTATTCAACCCCCATACTTTTTCTCAAACTAAATTATATCCTTCTTATGAAATCAGAAATCTACGCCCTACTTATGTGATTTTACCAGACAATTCTGATGGCAAAAAGTTTGGTACTATCGTTAATGTTGGAGTCAATCCTCACCTAAAATCAGATGTAAAAGGAAACTCCTTACCCGAATCTATATCTGCTAATATTAGCTCTGAACCTATCCATCAAAATAATCAACAACAACCACTAAACCAAAATACCAACGAATTATCAGATGATAAGAATAAAATAAATAATTTTAATTATCATAAAAATCCTATCAAAATAAGAGAAAATCGTCAAAATAATGAGCCTGAGTTTAAAAATACACTCATTCATTTCCCAAAACAAAATGCCGACAAACATCAGTCAATGCCTGGCGCACCTCCTGAAAATAAGATACCTGCATCCAATAATAATCTAGTTATTAAAAATGAGCCCAAACTTAATTCTCTAAACATTGAAAATAACACACATGAGCAAGCTCATAAAAACAATACAACTGAATTGCCTGAAGCTAATAAAACATCCAATAGCGAAGCTTCTCTGTCAAACAAAATTAATATAGACAATAATTTAGATGTTTCAAATAATACTGGGAAAATTAACCAAAGAAAAAACTATCGCAACAGGGAACCTGAATTTAAAGACACTAAAGTCCATGTCTTTCAAAAAAATGGTAGCAAACCTCAAATTAAGAGTTCTAATCCACCTCAAGAGAACAAACCTAAAGCCAATAACGAAAGTAAAGAACCTAAACTTAATTCTTTAAACGTTAATAAAAATGATCACCTAAGACTTCAAAGCAATAACTCTGCTAATATTTCTAATGAAAAGAATAACCCACCTACACTTACAACTCCAAACAAAAAAAGCTTAGAGGGAACCTCAAAATCTGCAATTAGTTCTAAAAAAGACCTCAAACCTAATTCAAAAAGGTATTTACGAAATCACGAACCTGAAGTAAATTCAATTAAAGTCCATGTTAAAAAAAAGACCCCTTATAAAATAGAACCTCAACTTAACAATTCAACCCCTACGTCTTCTCAACAGCTCAAAAAAGAATCTAACATGAATTCAAACCAAGATACAGATGATAATAATCACAGAACAAACAAAGTAGAAACAAAAAAAGAGCTTGTTCATGATAAAATTGATGATAAAAATAAAAAGATTGAGCAAATCAACAAAGTTTCCAGTTCAAATACTAAAGTTCTGCTTGAACCCCTTATTTCGTCTGAACAATCACCAAATAAGTATGAAGCCGATAAAAACTCTAGGAAATATCAACGAAAAAGGAAGGATTCCTTTAACAAAACAAGAGTTACTGTCAGGCGCAAGAAAACACTTTCTAAATAGTTGAGGGATCAGTTTGAATAAGTTACGAAAATACAGTGTCGTTTTATTTTCACTGTTTTTAGTGTATACGGTTGCGAATGCAATTAATAGCAATAGCTTGAGTGATTCGGATGAGCAAAAAGGTATCGAATTAATTTTTGTTGATGATTATAGTATCTCTGAGAGAGAACGAAGAGGCTTAAGGCGTCAGAGTAGGAATAATAATGATTCCAGCAGTGACCGCTCAAATTGGCTAGGCAGGTGGTTTAATAATTCGGCTAAATCAAATAAGCAAAGTAGCACATCAAGTCAGAATCATGTTGAAGGACAAGTCGAATCAACTCAAATTAAAAATAATGACCCCATTAAAACAACACCAAACACCAAGGGTTTGAGTTGGGCTAGTAGACTCAAAAACAATATAGGTGGCTGGTTTGGCTTAAAGCCAAGAGCACACAAAAAAGATGACAAATTCAATGAAACTTATATTTACATATCTAAAACTGATCCAGTTAACCCTTCCACTAATAATAGTTCAGAAAAGAATGATATTTTATTAGCAACTAATGAAGCTCCTACTAACAACCCAAATGTTAATAACTCAACAACTAAACAAACAGATACCGATCATAAAACTGATACAAACCATGACTCCGATGAAACTATTAAAAATAATATCCCCACAGCCAAAGGAAATTCAATAGTTACTGCTAGTACAGACTCTGATAAAAATAATTCATCTGAAAAAATAATTCACAGTTCTATAGAAACACCAGAAGAAGTCAATAATACTAGTAAGTTACATAGATTTTTTAATAAATTCAAGAAAAATGGAAAACGGAATAATAAAAAAGAAACACCGGATAATAATAAATCTACTAAAATAGTCTACAATAATGACGACTTGAAGTCAGATACCAGTGAAAAAAGTGCCCTGAGCTTAACGGGGGGACCAGAAAAAGTCAATACAACTAGTAAATCAGATGGGTTTAAGGAAAGTGATAAACAAAATAATCAGAAACAAACGACGGATAATAACAAATCTACTGAAATAGTTTATAATAACGATAACTTAGAAACTCCCCACAATAAAAAAAATAGTATTACTAGTTCTACAGAAAACCCTGAAAAGGTTAAAACAACAAGTAAATTACGTAACTTTTTTAATAAATTCAAGAAAAATAATAAACACAATGATCAAATACAAACAGCGGATAACAATGAATCTACTGAAATAGTTTCTAGTAATGACCAATCAGAGACTAAGCCCTATAAAAATAATAGTATGAGTTCAACAGAGGAACCAGAAAAAACCAATACATCTAGCAAATTGGGTGAAAATGATAAACAGAATAATCAAAAACAGACACTCGATAATAATAAGTCTACTGAAATAGTTTACGGCAATGATAACTCAGAGGCTACAGTCAATAAAAATCATAGTGTTGCTAGTTCAACAAAAAATCCAAAAAAAGTCAAAACAACAAGCAGGATGTTTAACTTTTTTAATAAGTTCAAGAAAAAAGGTGAAAACAAAGATAAAAAACAAACGGCAGATAACAATAAATCAACCGAAATAGCATACAATAATGAGTCAAACAATACTAGTCATTCAAATAGTGCCCAAAGCAACACTAACAATGTTGCCAAATCAACAAAAAAAGGATTCACAAACCCATTTAGAAAAATTCGTTTTGGAAACATGTTTAATCGAATGGATAAAAAGGCCGTTGGTAATAAAAACTCCACATGGAAACCATGGGGTTTTGATTGGAAGTTTAGAAAAAAAATAGCTCCAACGGCTGCAACATCAACTCAAGCTTTAAGCAGTTATGAAACACTTAATCAACCTTTGGAATCATCTACTTCAAACAAAGGAAAAAAAGCAGCACGCATTAATTTTACCCCACGCGAATTCTCCATTGGCTCTGTTGTACACAATGAAACATATGCTGAAGCCTTTAATATCAAACAAAAATACAAACTCAATGATTATTCTACAGGTTTATTAATGCCATTACTAGATGGTGATTTTCTTGAAACTGAATCAAATCAAATTCACATTAATTTATTGGCAAAAAAGAAGGGTTCTAAAGGAATTGATTTGAAATTAGGTAAATTTTCAAACCTTTACATCGACAGTGTTTACAATATTAACTATGCTATCCTTAGAAAAGGTCGTGTCCGTGTTCGAGTTGGTGAGGGGATAAATTTTTTCATATCCACTAGAGATAACAGAGTCCACCTAGATGAAGGCGATGATGTTGTTATCGATTTAACAGGCAATATGCTTACAAAAATAATCACCATTGCTGGAGAGGTCCAAGTATTTGATGATACCCAATACAGCGATTTAACACTTGAAGAGGGCACTATTTTAAAAGTAGGCATGGGCAAAACGAATGAAGTATCAAATGATGCTCATATTGAGATTTTAAAAGAAAAATTCAATTTTGTGGATTTTCAAAACTTAAATGAACGTCATATAATTGCCCGCGAGTTCTCAAAATCAGATATAACATGGCCCTATACATCGAAACAACCCCTTGGAAAGTCTTGTGAGCATTGCCATTATGTTTTTAAAAATAATGACCTAGACCGCCAATGGTGCCCACACTGTTATAAAAAAATCCCTAACCCAGAAGAAGAAATTTAAAGAAATTTATTTTCAAGCTTCAATTGACGATTGCAGGCTTTTTTTATCCTACCCTATGAATTCGGAGTATTACCCTGTTGTGTAATGGTAGCACAACTGTTTTTGGTACAGTTAGTTGAGGTTCGAATCCTTGCAGGGTAACTGAATTTTTTTTTACTACTTCGGAATTTGCCCATGAAGAATGTAAAAGAACTCCTCTATGTCATTTGGGTTATTACAATCATCTGGATTGTTTTCTCGAAAAACCAATATGATATTATAAGTTATTTAGATAAATTACAGAGCAAACTCGGAATATAATTGCTTATTATAGAATATTTCTGCGCCTGTATCGCTCAAGTCATTGCAACGATAGGCTTTTGTAAATTATTAACTTATCCGCTGTCTAAATTTGAATACTTTGATAAAACAAAATTCAAGGTTCATATCTTATTTTTACTCAGTATTATTTTCGAGTCAACTCTATTAGCTTTTCTATCCATTCACTTATCAATTCCAATTCTCTTTTTAAAATCATTCTTCCTGTTAAAACTCA
>Ga0233432_10002894_pt1 | contig 15796 bp, 10 predicted proteins | sample SI_122_August201_6_FD_179870 | JGI IMG/M metagenome (GOLD analysis project Ga0233432, IMG submission 179870) | Seawater microbial communities from Saanich Inlet, British Columbia, Canada - SI_122_August2016_10_MG | ecosystem: Environmental > Aquatic > Marine > Inlet | place: Canada: British...
TTGCTCGTTCAGAAGATGGAGAAAGTTTCTCCCGAGGAAGCGAGAAAGAAACTGCTGCGGCGTTACACGAGTTTTGCAAAACGAATGCATCAAATGAATGCAGATGAGTTGTTGGAAACATACCTTTCGTCACTCACGAGTTCACTCGATCCACACACCAGTTTCATGTCGCCTGGAACACTCGAGAATTTTGAAATTACAATGAGGCTGCAGCTCGATGGTATCGGAGCCTCGTTGAAAGGTGAGGATGGCTATACAACGGTTGCTGAACTTGTTCCTGGAGGGGCAGCAGATAAAGATGGCCGGCTAAAGAAAAAAGATCGGATAGTCGGTGTAGGTCAGGACCGTGAGGGTGAGATGATCGATGTTGTTGACATGAATCTCAACGATGTTGTGAAACTCATTCGTGGTAAGCGGGGGACAGTGGTGCGTCTTAAGGTTGTTCCCGTTAGTCAAACTGTGCCGAAAGTTTACGACATTGTCCGGGCAAAAATTGAGTTGCAGGATAGTGCAGCACGTGGTGAAATCATTGAGGAGGGTATAAAAGCAGACGGAAGTCCTTGGCGGATTGGTGTCATTAATCTGCCAAGTTTTTACATGGACATGGCTGCTGCCAGGCAAGGACAGGCTGATTATAAAAGTAGTACTCGTGACTGCCGGAAACTGCTGGAAGGATTTCGTGACGAGGGGGTTGACTGTGTCGCTCTCGATCTACGGAACAATGGTGGAGGGTCCTTGCCAGAATCTATTTCATTAACGGGTCTTTTCATCGATACAGGCCCGGTTGTTCAAATCAAAGACGCGGATCAGCGAGTTCAGCAATACGACGACTTGGAGCCCGGTGTTGTTTGGGATGGTCCGCTTGTTGTACTTGTGAATAAATTTAGTGCGAGCGCAAGTGAGATTGTTGCAGGGGCGATACAGGACTATCGCCGGGGCCTTGTGATTGGTGATTCTGCTACTCACGGAAAAGGTACGGTGCAAAGCTTACTTGATCTCGGGCGACAGCTTTTTCAGCGTTTGCCGAATGCCCCGTCTCTTGGTGCATTGAAAATAACAATGCAACAGTTTTACCGCCCGAGTGGACTGAGTACGCAGATGAAAGGGGTAAAGAGTGATGTGAAATTGCCAAGTATCACAGATCATCTCCCAGTCGGAGAGTCGGATCTTGATAATGCAATTCCCTTTGATCGCGTTGACACAGCAGATTTTTCGGCCACAAATAATGTGAATGAATCAATGCTTGAAACACTTCAGCAACGATCCGATGTGCGTGTTGCAGACGACGAAGAGTTTCAAGAACTGGCGACAGACATTGCCCGCTATGAGGAGAGGAAAAATGAAAAGACACTCTCGCTACTAGAGTCAGATTTCGTAAAGGAATGGAATGAGGGCAAAGCGGCAGAAAAAGAGGAGGAGAAAAAACAGGAGGAGAATGCGGGGCCACGTCGACCTGTTGTGAGGCGAGACTTCTATTTTGCTGAGGCCATGAGGGTAACGACAGATTATCTTTCAGTATTATCTGGTGCCGCGATGCCATCTTTGGCGAAGTCTGAAGGTAAAACAGAGGTCCAGAGTGAGGCGCGTTAGTTTTGGTGGCATATGATCAGAATTCATACAGATTTCTGAAGAATTAGTCGCATTGCCTCAATTGCATTTGGGTAGTGAGGCTGACTGTTAATATCTTTCCAGATGCGATGAGCATTGACGCGTTTGTTTCCACCACGGCCTTTGGAGGCCTCTGCTGCCCACTGAGGTTGTGGGCTATTTGTGAATTCTGCAAGCGCGGAGTACCAATCGTAGCGTTGCAAAGGTTTCATGTCTGAAACAGCATAAAGCCCCTCTGGTGAAGAGTGTTCCGCAATGTCACAGATGACAGCAGCTGCGTCATCGACGTGTATCAGGTTGAGCCAACTGTTAGGGTCGGCGGGGATTGGGTTGTTTTCTCTGACATCTTGAAGCCTTGGAAGTCGATCGGGTCCATAAAGTCCGGCAAGTCGAAGTACGATGCCTGGTCCTTTGGGGTGTCTGCTAAGAGAAGTTTCTGCTGTGAGCAAAGTCCGCCCAGCCTCTCGTGTGGGACATGGCGGAGTTGACTCGTCAACTTCTTCACCAGTTTCTGTGCCCCAGATGCCAGTTGAACTAATGAATATGACTCGTGGGTTGTTTGGTAGTTGATCGAGTACACGAACAAGTCCGGTCACGTGGACATCATAATAGTTCGCATGAGCGTTTCTGTCGAATCCAACTGACCATAAAACAGTGTCTACCTCTGGCAACTTCTGGAACCAGTTAGGTGATCCGCTACTTGTTGTTACGTCCCCAATGATGGGATGAATGTTTGCTTTTGCGAATTGTTTTGCTTTTGTTTGGTTTCGTGTTGTAGCAAAGACGGTCGATCCAGACCCGAGCCATCGTTGTGCAACTCTTTCACCAAGAAAGCCACATCCGATAATTAGACGAGCAGTCTCATTAGAGTTTTTGGTCATCATCAAGCGTGTTGTCATCTCCGGTGAGTAATGTCCTTTGTAGTGCCGTCTGTCTTTCCAGCCATGTACTGAGTATGACCTGTGCTGCAACAGCATCGTGGCGTTCTTTTTTTCTACCACGTGTCAGCTGAGCAGGTCTCAACAGCCCGGAAGCTTCCTGTGATGTGTGTCTTTCATCCTGAAAGGCTATCGGTAGTTCAGTAGTTTGTGTAAGCCACGCTGCGAACTTCTCAACCTCGGAAGACATTTCACTGTTTCTCCCATCAGAGTGCAGAGGTAATCCTACAACAAAGCCAACAATTTCTTCCTGCTTTACAAGTTTCAGGAAGAATGCTGCATCGGCTTGAGGGTCTCCAATTGTTTTATAAATCATCAATGGGCTGGCAATTATTCGTTCGGCATCACAGACCGATATACCAATTCTTCGGCGGCCATAATCAACGCCAGCGAGTCTGCCAAGCGGGAGTGTTTCAGAATTCATTTTTCAGGGATGTTTATACCGTAGGTTGTCTTGGCGAACCGTCCCCTCTGAAGGAAATTGAGCGTTTCCTTTTGCACATCTGGATTTCTCATCATACGTGAGTGGCGAACAGGAATAATCAGAAAACCGTCGGCACCATTGAGTTTTGTTTCTGATACGCGAACTATGGCATCATCATCTCCCTCGAGGATGGATGAGTATCCTTCATTGTCGCCTTTACCTCCAGCGATAATGCCATATTCAAAAGTGGGGGTTTGAAGATCATGCCGGATTGTATCCCAATGCAGTACAAGTTCACCAGCGGCACCAGACGCTAGTGTTTTAAGCCAGTGGTTATGAGCAGCAAGTCGAGCAAGGTCTGAGCCTTGGTTTGGAGGTCCGAGCATTACCATGCGATTGACCCGGCCTATCATTTCAGGCTGTGCATTTTGGAGCCATCTGCGAACCACCAGGTTCCCCATACTGTGTCCCACAAAACTCACCGCTGTGGTTGGCGGTAAGCCAGCCAGCACCTTTCCTAACGCGTGGGCGTGTGCTGCAAGAGTTGCTTGAGGGCTCGCGTATCCAAATGTCATTATGCTGGCAGCCATGTTGTCTTGGAGATATGTAACTAGAGGCTTCATGGCGCTGCGGCCTTCCCCAAGTCCGTGAATCACAATGACCGCCTTGTTCCCCACGAAAGGGTCTATATCACCATTTTTGATAAGCTTAGAGAAATGGCGTGAGCATAGATCGAGAGTCCCCTCGGCAACAACTTCATCATTCAGGTTGAGAACACGATACGTTTTTGATTGAGCATGTTGCTGAATCCGCCAGTTGTTAATAACTCGTATATCAGACCACTGTAAAGCATCGGTCGCAGACGTGAAGTTGTCGAAGACGGTACTCACCCAGTGCTTTTCAGCTTTGTTGGGTGGATGAGTTTCCTTACTCTCAGCCTCAGAGGCTGCAATCAAAAGCAAACATGAAGAAACGACACAGGAACACATCACCAAAGACGTTTTGACTAGCCCGATGTGTTTTACAGATATTCGTGCCATTGTTTACTTTCTAGCTCAGCGACTACTTTACGAATATGATCCTCGTGTGATCTGTCAGCGACCAAGGTAGCGTCATCAGTGTGTACTAAAAGAATATTCTCTAAACCCAGAGTGACAATAAGATGGTTGTCGCATGTGTGGACAAGCAAGTCTTTTGAATCGATACCAAGGTGACGACCGACTACGGTATTGCCATACTCGTCCTGCCCTCGTTGTCGGGCAACAGCTGACCAACTGCCTAGATCATCCCACGTGAATGGTGCCTCTATGACAGCGACTTCTGAGGCGTGTTCAAGTACTGCGTAGTCGATTGAAACACCTTTAATTGCAGCGAATTCTTCAGAGAAAATCGCATCTCTGTCAGGGGTGTTCCAGTTGTCTGCAATGCGTTGCAGGTGTTTTAGGCAGTCAGGTTGATGCTCAGCGAGGGCTTCAATGATTGTCTTTGCCCGCCAAACGAAGATACCAGCATTCCAAAGAAAGTTGCCTGCAGCTAAATATTCCTTTGCAACATCGGCCGGAGGTTTTTCTCGGAATTGAGCAACACGATGCACCGGTGCGTCATTGTTTGTTTGTGGCAGGGCCTCTCCTTGTTGAATATATCCGTAGCTAGACGACGGACTTGATGGACGGATCCCAAATGTTACCAGTCGATCAGGGGACTGGTTTACAAGGTTATTTGCCTGTTGTACCGCACTCTGAAAAGATGCATTTGGGTCAATAACATGATCACTTGGCATAACTACCATTGTGGCGTCAGGATCTTGTTGCAAAACAAGCAGAGCTGCAAGTCCGATACATGGTGCCGTATCTCGCTTGCAGGGTTCACCAACAATTGCGGTTTCCGGAAGTTTAGGTAGCTGTTTCCGAACAGCCTCTGTGAGCCTTGTGTTTGTTACAACGAGGGTACGCTCAGGAGGAATAAGTCCCACAAGCCTCTCTAAGGTGTCTTGTATAAGCGTCCCTGCGCCTGCGAGTGGCAGCAGTTGTTTTGGAAGTTTTGCACGGCTCGACGGCCAGAAACGGGTTCCTGATCCTCCTGCCATAACAATTGCGTAAAGCATAAACGAGATGTTCTCCAGAAGAGGTGAGTTTTTAGAGGAGGTGAGTTTTTAAGAACCTTCAGATTGACCGAACGACAACCGGTCCGTCAATATGATTGTTTGGGAAAACACCAGACTGCGCAATTATCCGGAGATCTTCGTCATCAAAAACTGATGCGGCATCGAGTTCCACATTAATTCCTAATGCGACATCAATACCAACACGTTTCAAATGTCGGATTGCATACGCGTTGAGTGATTCATGTACGGTTTCCGGTGAGTCTTTGGGAGCCCCGGATGGGTTTTTGAGAGGCGCAAAGCCTTCTTTCGAGTCAATCTCAACAACGGTTATCTTGTCGGCCAAAGGCATAAGGTCAAATATGAAACGCTCGAATTTAAAAGCATTTGGTTTCATTGGTTGAATCAATTGACCAGTTTCATCGCAGAATGGAACTTTCTTGTGGGCAAGATGAAGTGGAAGGGCGTTGCTTGAAGAAGCAACGTCTTGGAGAAATTGGCTATTGTATGCGTGAATTGCAATACTTCCGGCGAAGAACCTCAGTCTCCCATTGGGAAGGCGTTCAGTCGCAATGTTCTCAGGAAGGTCGCTGTATTCAATTATTTGGGTCACACCATTGAATTCAGCAACAACACCAACGCGTTCTTCAGGATCAATTTTAGGTACAACTTGTGTTGATAGCGACGAGTCAGAAAGTATGTGTTTCCCGATAAATTCTGGATCGAGTGGTTTCGCTAGAGGATTGTCTACCTGAAAACTCACGAGTGTACCGCAACCCTGCCGCTGAAACCATTCAAGGCCACCGCTTTCTGCGAGTGCCTGTAACATTCCTCCGTGACCATCCGGTGCAACTGCAACACGATTGCAACTATCAAGGAAAAGTTTGCGCGTTGTGGCATCAAGTGCTGGAAGATTACCTTGGCAGAAAAAAAATACCTGATCAGAATTAAGGCCACAGAAGTTGGCTGCTGTGAGAAAATCACGGGTGAGATTATCTGTTGCACTGCTTGTCATGATGGCGAGTGGAACATCACGACCGAATCGTTTTTTGACAGCATGTAGGCGTCCAAGGAGTACATCAAAAAGACTTGCCTTGGAAACTGTTGTGATTGGGAACGTACCTTTTGGCCCATTGAATCCTAAGCGAGTGCCTTGCCCTCCAGCCACTAAGATCGCGCCCACCTGTCCAGCGGCCAGAGCTTCTTGGCCCCTATGCAAAGCCTCTGTTGATGCAGAGTCCACTCTCCCAAGTTTGTGACAAGTGGGTGTAGATGCACTATTAAAATGTCGTGTTTTCATGATGTGCTTGTTGTTGTCTTGGTTTTCAACAAGATTCTTACAGGCAGTAACGACATGCCAATCGATTGTCATCAATTGAGATTCCAAGGAAAAACGTTCTTTTTCAGAAAGTTTTTCCCAATGGGCAAGCAGATGCTCTTCCCCATGCTTTTTTAAGAGATCAAGAATCGCAGGTGCTGGTGACATAATTTTGAAGTCATGCAGACAAAGAGAGTGTGACGTTAAAACCCACGGACCCACTTGAACAGGAGGAAGCAGAGCAGAGGAAAGAAAATAAATATAAGACCATACGTGAAAAGTGTAGTCCAAATATGCTCAGGCCATCTCGCCATGCTTAATTGATACCTTGATTGTAATGTGACTGTGGGACAGGTGACTCTGAAGGCTTGTTCACGATGATAGAAACCGGAACCGATGTTTGTTCGTCAATGGGTTCCTCGACACGGCATTCGATGCGGACGCCCCAAGGTAGTATCTCTGCCGCCGTGACTGACACTTCCAGGGCATCGTATTCAGTGGTCACTTCAACTGTGGGTATGGACTGGAAAGAAGGACAGAATCCAACGTGACCCGTTGCTAAGCGGGTTCCTGTAGGGAGATTCACAATAAGCTGACCACGAAGATGTTCTGTGCCGTCTGGTAACTCGTAACGCTCTTGCCAATGTAACAATACTTCTTCGTTGACAGCTTCATTGTCAGAATGATTTCTTGTGTTAGACGGATGAATGATTTGGTCATTCGATACTTTTTGAAGCGGCATTACCTGTTGTGCATTGTCAGAGTTTTTCTGCAAAAACACCTTCTGCCAGAGGAGAACACGGCGTTGTGTCCAACGGATTGGTTTTGGATGGGTGTGATTTGGTCGCAGTAGAGTCACCACGTTCTCATGAATGCTTCTTCGAGAGTCTGCGATAAACAACCAAAACGAACGCAGTAAAGTATTGGCTGCCTGCTGACGTTTGCTTTGACGTGCTGGCAAAGACACAATGGCTCCAAGAACAATAACCACAACCACGTTGGTGAAAGTGAGGATCGGTGGCCATATTCCGAGGGTTAAGACGACAACAAAAACATTAAAACGTGTTAGTGCAGCCAGTCGGTGGAGGGTAAGGTTCCATTCGAGCCATGGCTGGTTTGCAGCGGCAATCAAGATGCCGCCGATTACCGCAACGAGAAACAGGGTGACAATCGGTGGCTGAAAAGCCAAGCCACCGACTATTCGACGGGAGAGAACAAGAATTGCGATGAAAAACGTTGTGCCTGCAACAAGGTAGCTCACCGCATTCGTTGCAAACAACTGGAATTCAGGGAGATGGCTCTCAGTTGCAGCAAATCTTTCCGATTGTACGTTTTGGAAGACAGAAGGCATGAACACGTTTCTGGTTAAGGAACGATTCGGTGGTTCATTGAATTACCAGGCGGTCTTGAGCGGATACCTCAATCAAGTGTCAGCCGCTATCTAGGACAGCGGGTTCACCTTATTCAATCTGCGACATTCCCAATGTTTTATCACGGCTGATTATCTTAGCTTGCAGCAGTTACTGCTGAAGCAGCTTCTGCCAATGCAGTTGCTTTGTCAGTTTTTTCCCAAGGGAATTCATCTCGTCCAAAATGTCCACCAGCTGCGGTTCGACGGAAGATAGGTCTTCGAAGGTCGAGGTGCTCAATAATGCCACGAGGTGTCAGCGGGAAGTGCTCTCGGATGAGTGAGCATAGTCGTTCATCATCGATTTTCCCACTGCCAGCCGTGTCAATATGGACACTGACCGGTTCTGTGACACCGATTGCATAAGCAAGTTGTAATTCACATCGGTCGGCCAGTCCTGCTGCCACAATGTTTTTTGCAACATAACGAGCCATGTATGCTGCACTGCGATCAACTTTCGTAGGGTCTTTTCCGGAGAACGCACCACCACCGTGCCGTCCCCACCCACCGTAAGTATCAACAATAATTTTCCGACCAGTTAACCCAGCGTCGCCGTGAGGGCCACCCACAACAAATCGACCAGTTGGATTTATATGGTATTTAATATCACTGATATCAAGATCATTCGGCAGTTCTGGTTTGATAATTTTTTCAATGATGTACGACTGAATTTCTTCATTTGTAACATGTGGAGCATGTTGCGTAGACACAACTACGGTATCAATTCGAATAGGTTTGTCTCCATCATATTCAACGGTGACTTGGCTCTTTGAGTCGGGTCGAAGCCAGTCTACATCTCCGTTTAGGCGTGCATCAGCGAGACGATTCAAAATACGATGTGACAGGGCGATCGGTAGTGGCATCAGTTCCGGTGTGTCGTTGCAGGCATAACCAAACATGAGGCCCTGATCACCGGCTCCTATGTCTTTGCCTTTGTCAGAATCTTCATTAACACCCATGGCAATGTCACCGCTCTGCTTGCCAACCGCAACTAGCACTGAGCAAGTGTCCGCGGAGATACCCATTTCGTCGTCCGTATAGCCAACTTCTCGAATGACATCACGAACAACTTGTTGATAATCGATAGTTCCTCGAGAGGTTATTTCACCGGCAATGACAGCGAGGCCTGTTGTGACGAGTGTTTCGCAAGCAACACGACTGTTGGGGTCTTGGGCTAGGAAGGCATCGAGGACTCCGTCCGAAATTTGATCCGAGAGTTTGTCCGGATGTCCCATGCTGACCGATTCGCTTGTAAAAAGATACTTGCCGCTAGCCACTTTTGATGCCTCATGCAGTTAAGGTAAGGAAAACAATCTCTGCCCAGTACTATTCAACCGTCATCCATAGTATCCGGAATTTTGGCCAAACAGACAACCGTCAGGATGAAATCGCCGGGAGGAACTCTAAAATCCGTTTTGCGGTCAGCATCGTTCCTCCCCGGTTTGTTTCAATAACTTTCTTGGCGTTTGCCCCAAGTGCTCTGGAGAATGCCGGATCATCAAGGCATTGAGCAACAAATTCTGTAAGTTCTTCGCCGTTATGAATGACGACAGCAGCCTCTGCTTTGAGTAGTGTAGAAACTTCATGGTGAAAGTTTCTGGTGTGTGGGCCAAAGCAAATTGCGGCTCCGTGCGCAGCCGGCTCAAGCATGTTTTGGCCTCCACGAACTCCATCGAGACTGCCACCAACAAAAGCCACTGTCGCGAGCCCCCACAAGGCTGCGAGTTCGCCGGTAACATCTACTAAAAGAATAAATGATCTCTTGGGTGGTGGGATTGCCTGGCCGTTGAGAGTGCTGCGGTAATACATCGGTATGTGGCGGGCATCTGGTTGACGTAATCGTTTCGCTAGCGAATCTGCAAGTCGGCGGCATCTTTCAACGTGTCGAGGGACGAGGATGAGTTTAAGGTGTGGATGTATCTTCTGTTGTTGTAGGAATGTCTCAACTGCTAGCATTTCTTCCGGGTTCTGAGTGCTGCCTGCAACAAAAATAAAATCATCATCGTCGATACCGATGATTTTTTTGAGTTGCTTGATCTCGTCTTTGTGTTGGTCGCCATTGATGCTGTCAAACTTCAACGATCCAATAGTTTCTACAGCTGGAGCCCCAAGGGTTTTAAAACGCTCTGAATCCTCCTGGGAGCGAGACAAGACAAGCGATACTCGCTGTAGCATAGTGCCTGCAAAACATCGTATCTTGCTGTACCCTTGATAACTACGTTGGCTCATACGGCCGTTCACGACAAGAACAGGAATCCTATATTCTTCTGCAATACGCAGCAGGTTTGGCCAAAGTTCCAGTTCGCCGAGAACAAGCAAGTCGGGCCGAACTCGATCCAGAGTTTTTTTGATCGCCCAGCTAAAATCGAGGGGGCACGGAAAAACATGGTCTTTCTGGTGACCTCGTGTTGCAACTTCAAGCCCGGTCGTTGTCGAGCTTGAGAGAACACAGTCGACGAGCTGTTTTTTAAGCCGGGCTTGCTTTTCGAGTTCACCGATCAGGGTTCGGAGGAGTTGAATTTCACCAACACTAACGCCGTGAAGCCAAATTCGGCAGTGGTCTCGTGGGCAATCTGCTACGTAAATCCGACCAGTGATTCTTTCTCGAATTGCAGCAATAGGACGTTTGTTCGAAATTTTTCGCCAAATGACCCATGGTAAGGCAGCAATGCCCACCAGCAGATAGAGCAGGTTTAGGGCTATCACTACACCTCACCTAGTCAGCCAGCTGACGCGCTTGCGGAGCGGGCACAACAGTTCTTGTATTTTTTGCCACTACCGCATGGGCACGGATCATTTCTTCCAACTTTTTGCCCGCTGTTGCGAATTGGCTGGATTGGACCAGCTTCGCTGCCATCAGAAAATGATCTTTCTGGCTGCTCAAGCTGTGCGGCCGAAGGTGTGTCCTCATGGATTGCAGCCGTTTCTCGCCAAGTACTCCGCAGAGCATCTTCTTCGACCTGTTCGATGCGGTATACGATGTCGATGACACGTTCATCAATGCCGCTCCACATGAGGTCAAACGTCCGCATACCTTCCCGCTTATATTCAACCTTCGGGTCAACTTGGGCATATCCACGAAGCCCAACACTACTTCGTAGATGATCCATTGCGAGGAGGTGGTCTTTCCAAGCATTATCCAGAATTTGAAGAAGTACCGCCCGCTCCATTCGCTGCATTTCAGTTCGGGGTGAATGAGGCTGTTTGTGGCGACGAGTGCTCGCTGCATTGAGTGTTTCCTTGAGTTGATCAAGGCTCGTCACGGATAGCGATGCTTCGTCAATAGATGAGTCGAAACGATCCTGGGCCCATGTCAAAAGTCCCTCACGGTCAACTTTCTTTGACCCATCGTCTTGGCGACCGGTGAAATGGGCTAATCCTACGAGTACCGGATACTCAATTTCTCTCCGGTGATATGCCTCTCGGGCTTTTTCTCGCACGATCTCTTTGAACGCTTCGGCATCCGGTTCGTTTCCAAGGATTTCCGTTAGGTCTGAGTCCTGCAATTCGATACCAAATCGCCAGTCGGTCCATGAACGCGCCGTGACAACACCAAAGTCTGGTGCGAGAAATCGCTCACCATCACTTAGGTCAGCTTTTGCAACAGCTTCACTGGCTTTTTGTTGGAGCCATTCAGCCACGTCATTCCGGCCGACTCGTTTAAGATCACGATCATTTAATGAAAGCTTCCATCTCGCGTTTGCAAAACTTGCCAGTGCGGACCAATTCCAGTCGCGTTCGTCTTCACTTTGAGGGAGGTTTTCCTCGACAGCCTCAAAGATCTGTGCCTCGGCCTGTCGGGTTGCTTGCTCATGAGCGATCCGGATAGCTTCACCGGGACTTAATCCACGAAAATCCGCACTATCCAGTTCACACGAAAGTTGCGATGAAGCCCATCCAGAAAATGCCTGTGCCCCATAGTCTCTATCAAGAAACGTATCGATGTGTTGATCAATTTGTCGATCAACCATTTCAAGGATGAGTTCGCGGCACTCACCATCACGATCATCATGTACTTCACCCTCACCCTCGACCTCACGGCCGTCGAGAACTCGCTGCCGGAAACCGTAGACACGTTTCCGTTGCTCGTCCATTACTTCGTCGTATTCAAGAAGATTTTTACGAATTTCAAAATTTCTCTCCTCAACTTTTTTCTGTGCAGCTTCGACTCGTCGAGTTACCATCTTACTTTCAATGGCTTCGCCATCCTGCATGCCTAGTCGGGTGAGTATGTTTTTCACCCACTCTCCAGCAAAGATCCGCATCAGGTCATCTTCGAGTGAGAGGTAAAAGCGACTGCTCCCTGGGTCACCTTGGCGACCACAACGACCTCGGAGTTGAAGGTCAATTCGTCGTGATTCGTGTCGTTCAGTTCCGACAATTTGAAGCCCACCCATTTCACGGACTTTGTTACCCTCAGATTTCATGCTTTCACGGTCGGAAATGCTGGTCACAAGAGCATCCCATTCATTTTTTGGAACGTCGAGCCGGGTCTGATAGGTGTGTTGCAACTGAGCCCAAGCCATCGTTTCAGCATTGCCACCTAGAATTATATCAGTGCCTCGGCCAGCCATATTCGTAGCAATTGTTACCGCACCGAGTCGCCCTGCCTGTGCGACAATATCCGCTTCACGTTCATGTTGTTTGGCATTAAGGACTTGATGATCGACCCCACGTTTGTCGAGAAGGGATGCGAGTCGCTCACTTTTTTCAATGGATACTGTTCCGACAAGAATGGGTAACCCTTTACGCTGGATGGTTTGGATTTTTTCAGCCGGGATATGCTCCGTTTTTTTGGTTCCTTTGAGTTCAAGCTCAACGCCCTTTTCAGAGTCGTTCGCGATTTTTCCAGTGATCCAAGTATTGTCTTTAAGATTGACTGAGTCCCAGCGGTTGATCCGCTCGATTTCATCAGCTACGGCGACCCATTTTTCGCGTTCAGTTCGAAAAATAACGTCGGAATGATTTTTTCGCTGAAGAATACGATTCGGTGGAATAGCAATAACATCCAATTTATATATTTTCCAGAACTCATTAGCTTCAGTCATTGCGGTTCCGGTCATTCCGCCGAGCTTGTTGTAGAGTTTGAAGAAGTTCTGCAATGTAACCGTTGCAAGAGTTTGTGACTCTTCTTTGACGCGAACCCCTTCTTTTGCTTCCACTGCCTGATGAAGACCGTCAGACCATTGACGCCCCGGCATAAGCCGCCCGGTGAACTCATCGACAATAACAACGTCACCCTGCTGGACAACGTAGTTTACGTCGAGTTTGTAAAGGAAATGTGCTTTCAGAGCATTGTCTATGAGATGCGGCCATTCCATATTGCCTGCAGTATAGAAACTTTCTACACCGGCAAGTTTTTCTGCTTGCCTAACTCCGGACTCTGTCAAACTGACGGTATGTTCTTTCTCTTGGACTTCAAAATGATCGTCTGCTTTCAGTTGACGAGCCACCTTGTCAGCTCTGGCGTACTTTGTGACGTCGTCGTGGGCGGGGCCTGAAATAATAAGAGGTGTTCGCGCTTCATCGATAAGGATGTTGTCAACTTCATCAACGATTGCAAAGTTTAGCCGCCCCTGAGACTGCTGCATTTGACGGGGGAAGCGTTCGTCGCCTCGTGCCGCCATCCGCATATTATCTCGTAGGTAGTCGAAACCAAATTCATTATTGGTTCCGTAGGTAATATCACAGGCATATGATTCTTGGCGCTCGTCGGACTCCATGCCAGATTGGATAGCTCCAACTGTGAGGCCGAGCCCCATGTACAGTGGGCCCATCCATTCCATATCGCGACGAGCGAGATAGTCATTGACTGTAATCACATGCACGCCCTTGCCCTCGAGAGCATTGAGGTAAGCCGGCAGTGTTGCAACGAGTGTCTTGCCTTCTCCAGTGATCATTTCAGCAATATTGCCAGAGTGCAGCACCATGCCTCCGATAAGCTGCACGTCGTAATGCCTCATGCTGAGGAAACGACGACCAGCTTCACGGCATACCGCAAAGGCTTCTATGAGCAGGTCATCAAGAGTTTCACCGGCCGAGAGGCGGCGTTTCATTTCATCAGTCTGAGCACGCAGTTCAGCATCAGTCATAGCCTCGTAGCGCGGCTCGAGCGAGTTAATTGCTTCAATCCGTGGTTCTAATCGTTTGAGGTAACGAGCATTTGATGAACCAAAGAGACCTGTGATGGATCGCTCGACCCATGAACCTATAGCGGCTGCAAAATTAGTAACAGCGTCCCAGATGCGTTCCAGTTGTTCCATGATCGTAATGTAAGAGGAGAGGAAATAGCTGACATTTGTGCTCTGCGGTCTTCAACTTTACCGCTTGTCGAACGCATGGTGACATCATTATTTGGGAAGCACGCAGGAAGGTGCTCCTTATGTACCAATATATCTAATTCTCACAGCGATAGTGGCAGGGGGTCAAGGTTACTCCCAATTTTTATTTTCAGAAAGACGAGGTCTATCTGCCGATTGTTTTGGGTTTTGACGGTCTGCGAGTTTCGCAAATCGTGAAATAGTGCCGGAAACGGTGATGTTCCCAGCGGTCTGCGAAATTAGTAAGGGGAACTGCCCGTTGCTGAAGGTGCCCGGCTAGAGCACTTTTTTTAGTGTTTGCGGTACGTTCTACGCGTATCAAAACGTCTCGCTAAGCTTTGGAATTGTGGGTCTTCAAGCCGAGTCAGTTGCTTTTTCTGTCGAAGGCTTGCACGGTCTTTAGATTACGGCCCTTCAATTAGGCAGTGCTTCGACATTATCCTAGGCCTAGTCACTGGTGCGGCAAACGGAAGCCGGCAGGTCGTGACTCCGTCAAGTCGCTATTGTTGGTTAGATTTGCACCTTGAGGATCGGCTGCCTCTGCGGAACGCACCGCGACCAGTTTGTGAACATGAGCACCGCTTATCAACGCGCCATCAGTGCCGCCAATATTCGCATCAGCCCAATAGCAGGCCTGATCTGCTCCCAGCCCGAATTGTTTAAGTGTGCCGCCATCTCGTGTGCGAAGCCCGTCACCGCATCGATAAAATACAATTCGGCTCGTCCCATCCCTGACCTCGATAGACCAATAAAGAGTTCTCGAATAAACGAGGGCGTGGCTATAATCTTTCGCAAGAGCCCACTTTGCAAGTCGCTCACCAAGTCGCTCACCAAGTCGCTCACTTAGTCGCTCACTTAGTCGCTCACTTAGTCGCTCACTTAGTCGCTCACTTAGTTCAGTTATCCGGTAGTCCAGTTATCTGGCTTGGTGATTTAGTTATTTTATAGATCGACAGGAAAAAGTAATCAGGCAGAGCGTGTAGCAGCAGGCAGCGTGCGCAGGATGAAAATCTTTGCCAGTCCATCAAATTGGCTGCCCTCATGCAATCTGAGAATTAGCACGACGCAATTTTTGTAGTAAGTCCAAAACAGCAAAACAAAATAATTCAATAAAAAGTGTCACGTGTGAGGTTTCTGAAAACGTGAGGATTCGAAGAATACTTGAGATGTAATGTGAAATCATTGTTCTATTGCGTTGAGAAGTGCGTCTCATGAGGCAGAGTTCTTCTTCGGTGGTGCTGCACGGAGACCTTTGAAATCTGGTACGTTTTATGGAAGACGTATGATTCGAAAGAGATTTACAGACGAGAAGCGGTCCCTGTTCTTATGTCTTCGTCCCACTTTAAAGTTGCGTTAAGCCGATGCCTGCTGGGTGAATTGGTTTTCCTTGGCACTGGTACAAGCGTCGGAGTGCCAGTTGTTGGCTGTGGTTGTGCTACCTGTACAAGTAGTGATGCAAGAAACCATAGAACGCGAACGAGCGTGGTCTTTGGTTTGCCTGAGGGAACACTGCTGATCGATACCACGCCTGATCTTCGTGCGCAGCTTTTGCGAGAAAGAATTGGGTCGGTTGATGCAATACTCTACACCCATGATCACGTAGACCATGTGTATGGGCTCGATGACATTCGGCCGCTGTGTTTTCAGAAAGGTGGTGCTCTGCCGGTGTATTGTGAACC
>Ga0233432_10002906_pt1 | contig 15761 bp, 12 predicted proteins | sample SI_122_August201_6_FD_179870 | JGI IMG/M metagenome (GOLD analysis project Ga0233432, IMG submission 179870) | Seawater microbial communities from Saanich Inlet, British Columbia, Canada - SI_122_August2016_10_MG | ecosystem: Environmental > Aquatic > Marine > Inlet | place: Canada: British...
CTCCCAGCGGGTTTTGGTAAAAGATCGACGATGGACATGGCCGTTACGGTCTTACCGCATCCGGACTCTCCCACGATACCCAAGGTGCGTCCCTTCTCCAGCTCGAAGGATATCCCATCCACCGCCTTCACTAGTCCACGCTCGGTATCAAAGCTAGACTCCAGGTTCTCGATCTCAAGCAAACTACTCACTCGTGTCCCCCTTCGACTCGGAAGTAATACGGTACCTCTGTTTAACCACCTGTACTTCAGGGAACTTCTTTTCGGATCTCCTTGCCTCCTCGGTCTCCTTCTTGAGATCCTCGTCTATCCAGTAGACATAGCTTTCGATAGGCACATAGGTTCGGGGTGGGCAAAACTCAGTGAACTCTGAATCCGGCCACCGCACCCAGCGCCAGCACCCTACCCTTGAGAATTCTGTCATGTAACCAGGAATATAAACGCCGGAATCGTGGATAATTTGCTGCATTTCGTGAGCGTACTTCTCCAATTCATCCTCTGTACGGGCATTGCGAAAAGCCACCGCGAGTTGGTCCATGCGCTCATCCGAGAAGGAAAACACATTATTCGTGTTATGCTTGAGATTGCCCTTGTCGTCATAAGCGTTGCTCGAATGAAAATATTCGTAGTAGCGAGGATAAGGTGGCTGAAATCCCCAGGCTGAAAAGACGGCTTGGTGGTTCTTCTGCATCTCCTTCTTGTACACAACCGTATGGTCGAGGCCATCGAGAATGAACTTAAGTCCCGCCTTAAGAGCCTCCTCCTTAAGGATGCCCATCATCTTAGCCCTCACGGGAATGTTGGAGAAGGTTAGGGCCACTTCGAGTCGCTCCCCGTTTTCTTTCATCAAAATTCCGTTTTCATCTTCCTTTACATACCCGGCCTTAACGAAATATTCACGGGCCTTGCTGATGGAAAAAGGGCGGGCCGTAATATCGGGGTTATCAAAGCGTCCATAGCCTTTTGTCCAACCAGGAAGGCGGGAGGCATCCCCTCGAAAAACCACATCGATCACCTTCTGCCAGTTGGTGGCGTGACCTATGCCAAGACGTACCTCGTGGTTATCGAGAGGAGTCTTGGCCGAATTGAGATAAAGAGACCAGGGGATACGGGGGAATTGGTTGTACCAGGTGTAGCGCTCGACAAAGCCATCGAAGACCGGAGGCATTTCCGATTTCTCGTACCAGTACTCCGGCAAGGTGATAGGAAAATAATCGAGTTGCCCTGCCCGGAAAAGTTCCCACGCTTTCGAACGGTCCCTCACTACGGTGTGGCGGATACGATCGGCATTGTAGCGGTAACGGTAGAATTTTTTATCTGCTGCCCACCAGCCTTCCACCCGGCTTAGGGTAATCGATACACCCTTGATAAGATCTTCAGGCTTGACCGTGTAGGCAGCCGTAGTGGGCGGAATCCTCCACTGGTAGCGTTCCTTGTAATCGGGTCCGTATTGTTTATAGAAATGAGGAGCCGAAGGGGGCAGACTAGCGAAGTAAGCAAGCTTGGGCTTGGGTTCGGGCAGGGAAATCGAAATAAGATCGTCGCCATAGAGGGCGAACTGGGAAAACTGCTCACGAATGTATTGCTTAAACCAAGGGGTGACCACGTTGTCGGATGCTCTTAGGTAGACCCACCACATGAAATCCACAGCTTTGACAGGAATGCCATCATTGTACTTGGCTTCTGGATCAAGGCGGAAGAAAACTGTCTTACCGTCGGGGCCAATGGCCCATTCCTTTGCCACACCCGGCATGATTTCCCCCGTCTCGGGGTGAAGCTCGACCAACGCAATCTCGATGTTGTCATATAATTCTCCCCGGAAGGAGTTGTTGGAATTAGGGCCGAAGGGTCTGATGGTGGGTGGGAAGGAAGAAATGAAGTAACGGAATGCACCACCTTTTTTCGATTCCGGATCTCCGATCTCTGGCTGCTCCAAACCAGTCTTCCACTCAAGGCCTTCAGGGAGGTCCGCCTTGCCCTTGAACTGAAAGTAGTCTCCGATTTCCTGGCGTGAGCGCATACGAGTAAGAAGCTTGGTTTTAGAATCATGGGTTTCCTCGAGCTTTTGCTTGCGGGCAGAGTCCTCCTCGGAAGAAATTTCCTCTTCGAGTTTGCTCAAGTCGGATTCAATCTCATCGACTTGCTTACCAAGCCAGTCCCGAACATAGCGATTGTATTCGGGATACCACTTTTCAAAGTCTGCCTCCGAGGCAGCGTCCTCTCCCGGAGGTTGGCAGCCTTGTAAAAAAAAGAGGGCAAAGAGGGAGATGAGGATGAAGGTGGTGGGCTTCATTGGTTCAACGATAGTAACTGAATTTCTTTGGATCAAAGGCCTCGCGAACGGCCTCGCCAACGAAAGTGATGAGAATGAGTAGACCAACTAGAACAAGAAAGGCAGAAGTGACCAGCCATGGGGAAGAGAGGTTCTCGAGGCCGTCACGGAGGAGTTGTCCCCAGGTGGCGTATTTCGCTGGTAGACCAAAGCCAAGATAATCAAGGGAGGTGAGGGCTAGCACGAGACTGGAAATTGAAAAGGGGACTAAGGTCACGATAATCGCCACTGAATTGGGAAGAAGGTGGCGGAAGAGAATTCTCGGGGTGGAGGCACCAATTACCCGACTTGCGGCGATATAGTCTCGGGCCTTTTCCTTGAGGGCCGCAGTCCGCATAAGGTAAGTCATCCCCATCCAACCAAAGAGGAGAAGGATCCCGACAATGATCCATAGACCTGCGGTTTCCTTGAGACCCTCGGGTATTGCCGTGCTCGCGATCATGACCACAAACAAGAAAGGGATGTTCGATAGAATCTCTATTAGTCTCTGCACAATTAGATCGAAGGCCCCACCGAAGAAGCCCATCAGAAGGCCAATCGAGATGCCAAGTGCATAGACCAATGGAATGTAGACCAAGGCTGCCTTGAAGTTTACCTGGAGGCCGCCAAAAAGATAGGCTAACACATCGTAACCTTTTGAACTTGTGCCTAAAAGATGGGTTTGGCCTTCTTCCAAGGTGGGTGGAGATGGAGGAAAATGAACCTGCCTAAGTCCACTTGATTTCAATGCCAGAAAAGCAGGCAAGTCTCCTTTCCCGTTCCAGGATACCGAACCTGATACCAACTCCCCTTTTTCATAAAGAGCACCGTAGATCCGGTTCCGCTCCGAATCCCACCCTTCCGCTGGGCCATCCTTGAGACCCTCACGAAAACGAAAACGAAGATGCATCTGCTCGGGACGGGAAAGGTCGTAGATGTGAGATGCGAGACCGGAGAACGGCTGCCCTCCATCGATGACAAGCCCATGGGGAGAAACATCAAGGGCAGTGGAGACAGCGGTCACCGTGTCACCAGTAGATGCATAAGGCAAGAGAGGCATAAGAACCCAGTCTCCTGTGCCCGCCTCAGAAAACTTTCTTTGCAACTCCCGATAATTGGGAGGGCTCTGCCCCTCGTCTCCAGCAAGTCCGAAAACTTGTCCTTTCTCTACCTGCCGTGAAAAGGCGGGCCAGTGCCATTGGCCATCCCGCTTCACGATGAGTGCCTCGTGCCCAACCAAAAGATGGTCGAGCGAGGCCACCGCAGCCAAGAAAAGAATTATGATAAGCGAGTAATAACCACGCTTGATAGACTTGAATCGTTCGATCCGGCGCGTGGTAATGGGGGTAAAAGCAAAACCTCTCTTAAACACGGTCTCGGTGAAGATTCCCAAAAGGAGGAAGCAGATTATGGTCAACCAACCGAACCAGGGAAAAATTCCTCCGCCATCAAGATCCATACCGAGAAAACCAACTCCCCGGCTCAAGGTGAAAGGGAAGCGCACCGTTGGGAACTCAATGGCGAGAATTTCTCCCAAGGCCCCGATAAGAGCCCCCAACCAACAAAGTCTGCCTAGCAAGCGGAGCATAAAGCGGTCAATTGAACTTAACCCGTGGGTCCACCATGGCCACGATTAAGTCTGAAAGAATGTTGCCCAACACAAGAAGAAAGGCGGCTATAGTCAAGGTTCCCATGATGACCGTCTGATCTCGGCCGAGAAGAGCCTGGTATTGAAGAAGTCCGAATCCTTGAATGTCAAAGACAGACTCGATGAGAATGCTGCCGCTAACTAGGATAGTGATCAGTTGCCCCAAGGTGGATGCAATGGGAATAAATGAATTACGAAAGGCGTGCTTGAACACGGCACTACGGAAAGAAACTCCTTTGGCTACCGCAGTTCTAACATAGTCAGCCGCCAAGTTGTCCATGAGGTTGTTCTTCATCATCATGGTCAGCCAAGCGAACCCGCCGACTACATAACAGAGAAGAGGCAGGGCCGTGTGGTGAAGAAGATCGACGAACTGCTCCAAGGTTCCCATGTCATCAAAATTCGGGTCGGTCAATCCGAAGAGAGGGAACCATCCTCCCCTTGCCCCGAGGTAGACTAGCATAAGGGCTCCGAGGGCAAAGCCTGGAATGGCATATCCCACAAAAATAAGGATTGATGTGAGGTTGTCGATCATGGTGCGGTGTCTGATCGCCTTAAGTATGCCGAGGGGAAGGCACACACCATAGGTTATGAGTGTAGTCAGGATTCCGAAATAAAGCGCAACCGGAATTCGTCCCTTGATCAAGTCCCAGACAGGATCCCCGAAATCGGTGGATCTTCCGAGGTCTCCCTGGAGCAGACCTGCAAAACGGGTCTTGTATACAATTGCCCTGTCGTCGTAGTTTTGAGGTGCCTTGGAAATGTCTTCACCCGAGCGACGGGACCATCTTTCTTTTCGGTCCGCGATCGTTTCCAGTCGGATTTCCCAGCCGTCCTCGCTGATCGGTCGATTATCGTCCGAGTAAATCGCCGACGTCACAACTTTTCCCTGGCGGGTCACTTGTGCTTGCCTGCCGCTTCCCTTGAGTAAGACCAAGGTATTGTTGGAATCACCAACGAAGTCCCCGCCTACCTTGTCTTTGCCCTGTTCCCTGAATTCACCTTTGCTCAAGCGCCGCTCTCGGGGAAGAGCCCCGAGCCATTGCAGGTAGGCCTGAAAGATCGGTTTGTCGAAACCATATTCTTCCTCCAACTCCTCTACCTGTTCCTCGCTCATTCCTCCCCCAATTTGACCACTTGTGGAACCGCCTCCCTCAGTCGCCTTTTGAGCTTCCTGAAGAGCACGCTCCATCGGACCGCCCGGTACAAAGCGCGTAATAGTAAAGACAAGCAAGGTCACACCGAGCAGGGTCGGCGGAATCAAAAGTAGTCTTCGGATAAAATAATCTCGCATGTAAGCTTTCTATACCTATACGCCCGAATCAATTGATCAAAGACAAATCTTCATCTTGCCGAAAGCTTCCATTTCCCTTTTCTTGATTCGAAGATGTCCTTTTCTTTCATCCAGAAAATTCTAGGTGTACCTCGGATTCGTAAAATCCTGGGCCAACGCCTGCGGATCGTTCCCGTAGTGTTCGCCTGTTTGTTCCTTTGGTCATGCGAGGGCCAAAGCACCGTGGAAGAGGCTTCCAAGGATGGGATCCTGATCATGGGAAACAGCGGGGAACCCAAAGGTCTGGATCCGCATATCGTAAGCGGAGTGTTGGAGAGCAATGTGATTCGTTCCCTTTTCGAGGGACTCGTGGAAGCCCATCCCTCCAAGGACGGTACCGCTCTGCCGGGCGTTGCGACCAAATGGTACGCCGTGAACGACAAACGACCCGACGAATGGGTTTTCGAGCTTCGCAAGGATGCCCAATGGTCAGACGGAAAGCCCCTCACCGCCCAGGATTTTCTCTTTTCCTTCCGCCGCCTGCTCACCCCTGCCCTCGCCTCGGATTACTCCTTCATGCTTTATTATATCAAGGATGCCGAATTCTTCCACAAATCCCAGCGTTCTTACCTCCTTTCCCGCAACGAAGCCAACTTCACAAGGGAATGGTGGTCCTCCCTCAAGGAGGTTGACTTCGGTCCAAACGAACAGGCAAAGGAAGGTTCGTTTAATTTCATCGGGCTCGACAAGTTGAACCTCAGCCAATTGGAAAGGCTTTTGAAGGAACCCCACCTTTTCAAATGGCCGAAAGACGTTTCAGGGGAAATCCGCCGAGACCTCCTGATGAAAAACCTCAACTATGAGAAAGACAACCGGGGCAAGCTGGCAAAAGAGGAATTAAAAGACCTCTGGGAACTCATCGACTTCGGTGCTACCGCGCCGGACAAGCATACCTTGAGGATCAAGCTCAATTCTCCCATCCCCTTTTTGCCTGAGATCACCAAACATTATACTTGGTATCCGGTGCCCATGCACGCCGTCCTCAAGCACGGCAAGATCGGGGACCGCTTCACTGACTGGACGAAACCGGACAATTTGGTTTGCAACGGAGCTTTCGTCCTTAAATCATGGAAGTTCAACGACCATATCGAAGTTGCCCGCAACCCGCTTTATTGGGACAAGGAAAACGTCGGCATAAACGGGGTGCGTTTTCTTCCCATTACCAACCTCTACACGGAGGACCGGATGTATTACGACGAACAGATGCATGTGACCTACACCATTGCCTCGGAACTCATCGAGTACTCCCGGAAAAACTACCCGGAGCATGTTCGCAGCGAGCTTTACCTCGGCACTTATTTCATTCGAACCAACGTTGCCAACAAGCCCTTTACTGATCCAAGGGTACGCCTGGCCTTCTCTCTTTCCCTCAACCAAAAATCCTTGATCGACAACGTTCTCAAAGGCGGACAGAAACCTGCCGCAGGACTGGTTCCTCCTTTCGGCGACTACCCTGCCTCCGACGCCGTAACCTTCAACCCCGACCTTGCCCGAAAATTATTGGCCGAAGCGGGTTACCCAGGAGGAAAGGGCCTTCCGGACATCGAATTCCTCACCACCGACAAAGAGTCCTCCAAGATGACGGCCGAGGCCTTGCAAGCCATGTGGAAGGAACACCTCGGTGCCACCATCAAAATCAAGCAAATGGAATGGACATCCTATATTACCGCGATGTTTGAAAAGGACTATGATCTGGCGGCCGGTGGTTGGATCGGCGATTACATGGACCCCCTTACTTTTCTCGATATGTGGATGAAGGACGCCGGAAACAACCGCACCGGTTGGCACAACGAGGAGTTTGAGGGAATTCTCGGCGAAGCCGCTCAAACGGGGGACCCGACCGAACGCTACGCCCTACTCGCCAAGGCCGAGGCTCTCTTTCTCAAGGAACGTCCCATCCTCCCGGTGTACTGGTATACCCGCAACTACCTCCTCCACCCCGACGTGAAAGGCTGGAACCCACTGCTCCTCGACAACCACCCTTACAAATTCCTGCGCTTGGAACCGGGGTCAGGAAACAAGACAAACTGAAGTTATGTTTCGCTTTCTCATAGGTCGTTTGTTCCAAGGCATGCTCGTGCTTCTCGCCCTCTACACCATCACTTTTTTCTTGGCCAAGGCCATGCCGGGCGAACCCTTCACTTCGGAAAAAAACGTTTCTGCGGAAACCAAGGCAAACATTCGCAAGCTCTATGGTTTGGACCAACCCCTTTGGAAACAGTACTTCGTATATCCCAAGAACATCATCACGGAGGGGTCCTTCGGAATCTCCACTAGCAAGGGGAGACCCGTTGGAGACATTATTCTACAGTCCTTTCCCAACTCACTCCTCTTGGGACTGTGCTCCTTGGCGTTTGCCATCGGCATAGGCGTGCCCATCGGAGTCCTTTCCGCCGTTCGGAAAAACAGTTGGGTCGATTGGACCTGCATGGCCATCGCGATGATCGGTATCTGCGTTCCCTCCTTCACCATCGGTCCTCTTTTGCAAATCTATGCGGCCGCTCATATCCCCGGCTTGAAAGTTGCCGGTTGGGGAAACTTGCAGGACGTTCTTCTGCCCGCGTTTACTCTTGGCCTCGTTTCCGCGGCTTACCTGGCCCGCCTAACCCGCGGCGGTATACTGGAAGTACTTTCCCAAGATTTCGTTCGTACGGCACGGGCCAAGGGAGTCTCCCCGACCAAGGTCATCCTCAAACATACGCTCAGGGGAGGCCTTCTTCCCGCAGTCGCTTACTTGGGGCCGGCGTTTGCCGCTTTGATCAGCGGTTCCTTTATCGTGGAGACGATCTTCCAAGTGCCCGGCATGGGACAACACTTCGTCAATGCTGCCACCACACGGGACGAATTTCTCCTCTTGGGGCTATCCCTCTTCTTTGGCTTTCTCATTGTCGTCATGAACCTCCTCGCCGACCTGCTCACCGGATTTTTGGACCCACGCGTACGGTTGGCCGGAGAAACCGAATAGACTCATGACCGACAAAATGTCATCGATCCCCCAAGGTTCCTCTCTCTGGAAAGATGCACGGGCCCGCATGGCAAAGAACAGGTTTGCCATGGGTGGTCTCTGGGTAATCGGAATCATGTTCTCCCTTTGTTTTGTTTTCGCATGGTTTTGTCCGGATCCAAACAAGATCAACCTCGTTAACAAATTCGCCTCGTCATCCGAAGAACACTGGTTTGGAACAGATGCCCTCGGTCGCGACCTATTCGCCCGCATCCTTTACGGAGGTCAGGTTTCCATTCTAGTAGGCTTGATCGCCACCGCCGTTTCCGTTGCCATCGGGATCGTCTACGGGGCGGTTTCCGGATTTGTCGGTGGAAAAACGGATGCCTTCATGATGCGCATTGTGGACACCCTTTTGGCCATCCCCTTTTTGGTTCTCGTTATCGTTCTGCAGGCAACCTTGAGCAAATGGTCCGGGGACGCGACCATTTGGATCGTGGAAAACTTCGGTTGGGACAAGGAATTCACCGGCCGACTGACCAACGTCGTCCCCTTGTTCTTTGCCCTCGGCTTGTTGGGTTGGCTTACCCTTTCGCGAATCGTTCGGGCCCAGGTCATGAGTATCAAGGAACGCGAATTCGTGGAGGCCGCTGTGGCCCTCGGTTATGGAAAGGCCCGCATACTCTTTCGCCATGTGATCCCCAACGTCCTGGGTCCCACGGTCGTATACTCGACCCTTACGGTGCCTGGTTTTATCATGTACGAGGCCATCCTATCCTTCTTGGGCTTGGGCGTGGAGTCGCCAAACAGTTCATGGGGCGTCCTGATCAAGGAAGGAGCGAATTTTCTCGAAACTGAAATTCAACTGCTGTTGCTCCCCGGCCTTTTCTTTTCCCTCACCCTCTTTTCACTCAATTTTCTTGGAGACGGACTTCGGGACGCCCTCGATGTAAAGGCCTCCAAAGACTGATGAGCTTACTCGACGTAAAAAACCTCAAGACCTACTTCCACACGCGGGCGGGTACGACCCGGGCTGTCGACGACGTCAGTTTCTCCATCGACAAAAAAGAAATCGTGGGAGTCGTGGGAGAATCCGGGTCGGGTAAGTCCGTTACCTGCCACAGCATGCTGGGCCTTCTTCCCCAACCGCCTGCGAAAGTCGAAGGTGGCTCCGTTACCTTCGATGGTCAGGAGTTGATTGGTCTCCCCCCTTCCTTGCTCCGGGCCATTCGGGGTAAACGCATATCCATGGTCTTTCAGGATCCAATGAGTTGCCTGAACCCATACCTGAGAATCATCGATCAGGTGGCCGAGCCGATCCTCATCCATGAAAACGCATCTCGGGAACAAGCTGAATCGCGAGCCATCGAGATGATGAAAAAGGTAGGCATCCGCGATGCTGAACAAAGGGCTCATTCCTACCCTCACGAATTTTCGGGCGGCATGCGCCAACGGGTCATGATCGCCATGTCCCTGGTAACCAACCCGGATCTTCTTCTCGCCGACGAACCGACCACCGCACTCGACGTAACCGTTCAGGCCCGCATCCTTGAAATTCTTAGAGAACTGAGGGATGATCTCGGGGTAGCCGTTCTTTTCGTCACCCATGACCTGGGAGTGGTGGCCAACATTGCGGACCGCGTGGTGGTCATGTATAAGGGAAAAATCGTCGAACAAGGAACGGTTCGCGACATCTTTCAAAATCCGTCTCACCCCTACGTAAAGGGTTTGCTTGCCTGCAGGCCCTCGCTCGATACCAAGTATCGAATCTTGCCAACCGTTGACGATTTTCTGGAAACCGAGGACCAAGCGGACGGCTCGACAACCCTTTGCGAACGCCCCGATGCCATGGAACGTTTGGCCAAGCTTCAAGAAGAAGAGATCCTCGATGACCCGGTCGACAAACCACTTGAGACTCTTCTCGAAGTAAATGACTTAGGAGTCCGTTTTCACTCGGGAGGTGGCTTTCTCGGCAAGCCACCGGAAACAGTCGTTGCCGTGGACAAGGTCAACCTTGCCATTCCCAAGGGAAAGACCCTCGGTCTGGTGGGTGAGTCCGGTTGCGGAAAGACCACGCTCGGACGAGCGATCCTCCGCCTCCAGCAAACATGCAGAGGTTCCATTCAGTATGACGGGAGGGAGTTGATCGGCCTAAGCCAAGCGGACATGCTCGAATACCGAAAACGCATGCAGATTATTTTCCAAGATCCTTATGCCTCGCTCAATCCAAGGCAAACCATCGAACAAACACTCATCGAGCCACTACTCGTCCACAAGATCGGAGCGAACCGCGGGCAACGGCGCGACCGAGTGGTTTCACTTCTCGAGGAAGTCGGGCTTGGGGCCGAGTTTCTTTTGCGCTACCCGCATGAATTCTCCGGAGGACAAAGGCAACGTATCAGCGTAGCGCGGGCTTTGGCCGTTGAACCGGAGTTCGTTGTCTGCGACGAGTGCGTATCGGCAATGGACGTATCGGTGCAGGCTCAAGTCCTCAACCTGCTCAGAGAACTGCAAGGCAAACGCAACCTGACCTACTTGTTTATCTCTCACGACCTAAGCGTCGTGAAGTTCATGTCGGACGACATAGCCGTTATGAAGCAGGGACGAATCGAAGAGTTTGGCAAGGCCAATGAGGTTTACGAAAACCCCCAATCCGACTATACGCGGGAACTGCTTGAGGCCGTTCCCCGGGCCGATTTTTAAGAAACCATAGGAAAGAGAGTTTCAGCTTTTTGCATGGAGACCCAACCTCTCCGCGGAAAAAAGGAATTGCTGGGCCAAACCGGCATGTTTTCCATAATGCTTGATCGCAAAGTGAGCTTGCTGCTGATTGCTCCAACCACACAAGGAATAGCGCATTTCCAGAGTCTTTGAAATCCATGTGTCGATTGGAAAAGCCTCAGTTCGAGCAGCTCCGAACAACAGGCAACAGTCGGCAATCTTTGGCCCGACTCCCGGTAAATTCAAGAGCTTGGCTTTGGCCTCTTCGTAAGGTTGCTTAACAATATCAGTAAGAATAGAAGGGTCATTCGCAATTTGACCAGCAACGCCTCGCACATATTTAGCCCGATAACCCATTTTCATACTACGCAGTTCCGCTTCAGGAATTTCAGCAAGCCTGTCCCATCCTGGAAAACTCCACAGATCAAGCTCAAGAGATTCTCCGTATTTTTGGGCAACCAATTCCTTCATCTCTTTGATCTGGGGAATACTTTTTACGGAGCTGAGCAAGAAGACGAAAAGCACTTCATCCATCGGTTGACGCAAGATACGAAGCCCTAGCAGACCCTTCATGCATCTATTTAAAACTGGGTCACTACGCCAAGGTAACGAGTCTACTGCTTCGGTAAAACTAGAATCAAGCCATAGATAGTTCCGTATGTTTATTTCGGTCAAAGGAGACTTTTTACCAGTTCTCCATTCCAACTTAGCGTCCTCTAACCTAAGCTCTATAATTGAGTTTCCTATGACACCTTTCCAAGAAGATTCTGTCGTTGCAGTCCACGAAAAAGACTGTCCTCCAAGAAGGGTTTCCTCCAAGCCCAAACGGCTCATCGGTTGGTCAAAGACCAGTGGCTTCCATTCCGTTAGATGAGAAACGCCTTGGTTTACTTTTCGTGGCCCCAAAGGAAGCTTTGCTTTACTGCAAGAAGTTTTGCATTTTTGTCCTGCAATTCAATTCGCCATGCAACAGGCTTGATCTCGTGAGATTTCCAGTCCTTACCTGTTATGCCCAGTAAAAGTTCACTTCTTTCGGTACTCTTACTAGGTATTACAAACTTATACAGTTTCTCTTCCGGGTGGTCGGATCGGATTACACGAATAAGAACAGTGGAGTTTTCTGGAAGCTTTGCAACGGGTTGGTTGAGTTCCATAACAAAATACAAACCAGCACGGCCCTTATCCGTTCGTACTACTAGCTGTTTACCAAAATACTCTTTCCCGGTGAAATACTCGGGGATTCGCAAAAAATCTTTCGCTGTGTGATAAGCCTCGCTGACCGAGGTTATTCTTGTTTCAGAAAATGAAGAAGGAGAAAAGCCTAGCAAGACGCAGGCGATAAAAAGGTTGTGAACTTTCTTCACGTGCCAAAGGAAAAAGGGTTACTTCTCCTCGGACTCCTCGGTCGCTTCATCAGGGGACTCTTCTGGCTGAGTAGATTCCTCTGCTTTTGCTTCTTCTACCTTCTCTGCAGTCTTTTCGGTTTCCTCAACCTTCGTTTCTTCAACGATTTTTTCCTCCTTAGGCTCGGGGCCTAACACATCTTTAGCACTCGCCTTCTTGGCAACTGGCTCTTCTTTCTTTTCAACCGGTGCTTTTTTGGCAGCAGGTTTCCGAGCGGAACGAGAAGGTGAAGAAGGCTTAGAAGCTTTCTTGGCCTTGGGATTAGCTTGGCTCAAAGCAGCTTTTTGACGTGCCAAGTAAGCGGAACGACGACGACGCTTGATCAGTTTATTATATTGTTTGCCCATAATTAAAAAGAGTTTGGATATAGAAAGAATGAAGAGGTTACAATACGAATTGATCAAGCAATATCAACTGGCCTACCTGTTTTTGCAGACTCATAAGTGGCATCAATGATTTTCATCAAGGCCAAGGCTTGATCAGGGGTGTTGAGGGGGTCTTCTTCCCCGTTAATCGACCGAACGAAATTTTCGGCCGAACGAATTCTGCCCATGTCCTCATTCGATTCGGTCACAATGGATCGATTAACCGAGCGTCCATGCTCCTGAACATAAAGTTCGCAATCATCAATTGCAGTTTCATCTAGACCATCGGATCCAAAAAGACGCCGGATCATTCCTCCCGCCTTCTTTCCCTGAAAGGTTACAGAGACCTCCTCACGCTTGTTCATTTCTGCCCAGGAAACCTGAAAGTTCAAAACCTGACCTGTTTGGAAGCGGACGAAACCATGAGCTGCACTTTCGACATCTGTAACGCCATCAGCGACATCTGGTATTCCCCAAGGCCCCTTGAAGTTTTTGTCTTGGATAAAATCGTCAAATGTCTGGGCCAACACACAGGTCGGTTGAGGATAGTCCATGTAAAACAAGGCCAAATCGACCATATGCAAAAGATCAATTAATGGACCACCACCGGAAAGCTCCTTGTTGGTGAACCATCCTCCAAATCCGGGAATTCCAGTACGGCGTATCCATTTTGCCTGAGCTGAATTGATTGCTCCGACTTCCCCTGCTTCGATGTACTTCCTAAGGGCGTAAGATTCAGGCCGTGCTCGGTTGTTGAAGTTGAACATGAGGGTCTTGCCAGCATTCTCGGCAGCCTCCTTCATCTGCTTGACCTCGGCAGCATTGAGTGCTGGAGGTTTTTCGCAAAAGACATGCTTGCCTGCCTGGAGGGCTTGTAGAGCCAAAGGACGGTGAGTCCGGTTAGGTGTAATTATGCTTACGGCGTCCAGTTCCTGCAATTCTTCAAGCATCTTTTGAGAATCAGCGAAAACATGAGGTGCCCCATAAACATTCGCCGCTTCTTTAGCCGCTTCTTGATTCATGTCGCATATTGCATGCAACTCGCCCCCTGCCGCCTTAAAACCAGCGGCATGATATTGAAGCATACCACCCGCTCCGATTATTCCGATTTTCTTGGCCATGATATTATTCTTTCTTCGATTATTTGGGAATAGCGGGAAATTTGATCCATTTTTCCTTGGACTTGGAACTCTTTACAACGGTCTCGATGAAAGCCATTCCGATTATGCCATCTCGAATATCGGGGTAATCGTACCCGGATTTGCGGGGAAATTTGCCCGCTCTCTCGTCCCTTATGGCAACCGCTGCTGCATTGTAAACATTTGCGAAAGCTTCAATAAAACCCTCGGGGTGACCAAAAGGGATTCGGGTGTTGTCGGCCGCCGCACCGGTAACGTAATCATTGCCACGGCGGTAGATTTGCCTTGGTGAACGGGCATCCTTGACAATCAAATCGTTGGGCTCCTCTTGATGCCACTCCAGCGATTTCTTGGTCCCGTACACACGGATGTTAAGATCATTCTCGTCTCCATTGGAAACTTGGGATGCATAAATGATCCCACGGGTTCCACCCTTGAAGCGGACCAAGACATTACCATCGTCATCCAAAGTGCGACCGGGGATATTGACCGAAAGGTCGGCGCACAAACGATCGATTTCCAAACCAGTAATGTAGTGGACTAGGTTCTCCGCATGTGTCCCGATGTCTCCCATGCAATTGGAAATTCCTGCGATCTTGGGGTCCGCACGCCAATTTGCGATAGCCTTGTCCTCGCCGGTCAATGCAGTAATGGCATAGCCTTGAGGATACTCGCAAACGACTTTTATCAGCTTGCCCAACTCTCCCTTTCGAATCATCTGACGGGCAAGTTTGACCATTGGATACCCCGTGTAATTATGGGTGAGAGCGAAAACTTTCTTTGACTTGTTGATGATCTTGCGAAGCTCTCTGGCTTGCTCCAGGTCAAGGGTAACGGGCTTGTCGCAGATGACGTTTATGCCAGCTTCCAAAAAGGTCTTTGCTACCTCGAAATGAAGGTAGTTCTGAACCACGATGGTAACGAAATCAATGCGTTCGTTTTCAGGAAGCTCGCTTTCTTTTTTCGCCATCTCCTGATAAGATCCGTACACCCGAGAAGGCTTCAAATAGAAGTCATTGCCGGACAAGGCGGACTTCTTGGGGTCAGACGAGAAGGCGCCGGCAACCAATTCGATTTCTCCATCCAATGCGGCGGCTCGGCGGTGAACGCCTCCAATGAAGGCCCCTCTTCCGCCTCCCACCATTCCCATGCGTAACTTTCGTTTCATATCTTACTTATATTTCTGTTCTTTGTGAGTGTTAGCCGACCGGAGCGACGGCTACTGGTTTTCCTTGTCGAAGGCCGAATCAAAGGCAATTTCGTTTGGCTTGAAATCAAGCTCCCGAATATAGTCACAAGATTCCTCGGCACCATGAAAACGGTCCATCCGACTGTCCTCCCACTCGATGGACAGGGGTCCGGCGTATCCGATGTCGTTCAAGGCAACGATAATTTCCTCGAAATCGACGTCGCCCCGTCCTACCGAACGAAAGTCCCAATGTCTTCTTGGGTCGGCAAAAGTCGTGTGTCCACCAAATACTCCTACCGTTCCGTCTCCATGCCCCCACCAGGCATCCTTCATGTGTGCATGATAGATGCGGTCGGAAAAAGTACGAATGAACTTAACGTAATCAACGCCTTGGTAGCCCAAGTGCGAAGGGTCATAGTTAAAACCAAATCGCTTGTGGTTTTTGACTGCGCTCAAAGCACGCTCCGCACTGGCAATATCAAAGGCAATCTCAGTCGGGTGGACCTCTAGAGCAAAGTTGACGTTCTGTTTGTCGAAAGCCTCGAGTATCGGACCAAATCGCTTGGCAAAGTCTTGAAACCCTTTTTCCCAGTAAGCTTGGTCGGTCGGGGGAAAAGCATAAATCGAATGCCAAATGCTCGATCCCGTAAATCCATTTACCACGGCGGGAAAATCATCTTTTTTGCCGCGGCCCGGTTTGGCATCTAT